>Ga0247814_10000220_pt1 | contig 51537 bp, 44 predicted proteins | sample UWRJL179409R1_FD_179947 | JGI IMG/M metagenome (GOLD analysis project Ga0247814, IMG submission 179947) | Plant litter microbial communities from Arlington Agricultural Research Station in Wisconsin, United States - UWRJ-L179-409R-1 | ecosystem: Environmental > Terrestrial > Plant litter >... | reverse complement strand
ACAGCACAGAGATCAGAAAACCCTCAACTATTATGCGACTTGACCCTAGCGGTAAGTTTGAATTTTTAAGGCGATAAGATTTACGATTAAGATGTAGCGTAGCAGGTAGCGTGATACACCAGCTACACCCTGATACATCATTTATGGTTAAAACTTTTAACTCCGGGTATAAAAAACAACTAATAACTGAAAGGCATCTATCGGGTTAATTTGTTTTTTTACCCTTCTTCTTCTAAACTGCTTATTTTTTCGCTGTTGCGGTGTATCACATCATCTAATTCTTTTGCGCAATGCTCAAGCAGGTTTAAACATTCATTGCGCTCGGCCTCGTCGCTACTTGTTTTGAGCAGATCAATAAGGCTAAAAATAGAGCATAGCGGTTTCCGGATCTCGTGCGAGTTGGACCAGGCCAAATCACGTAAAGTATCATTAGATTCTTTTATTTTTTTATAGGCTTTTTGCAGTGAGTCTTCAGCTTTTTTACGTGCAGTTATATTATGCCCTATGCCCAGCACATGGGTAATAGTGCCATCGTTGCCGTGCACAGGTACTTTAGATGTAAGCAACCAGTGTTTTTCGCCATATTCGTCATAAAAAAACTCCTCCATATCAAGCAGCGGTTCTCCCGTATGCAAAACCACCATATCATCATGAAAGCCGCGCTCACCTATATCGCCATTATAAAGCTCAATGTCAGTCTTGCCCAACACCTCACTTTCTGATGCCGCTCCGGATGAGTGTACGTCGGCCTTGTTGGCAATTATTTTGCGGCCAAGGGGGTCCTTAACATAAATTATATCGGGTAAATTGTCAATCAGGGTTCGCAACATAGCGCCCTGCGCACTCTGTGTATGCTCAGTATCCGGTATCTTCATGTCACAATTTTTATCAACGCGGCAAAGCCTGTTAACAAATTAATGGTAAATGGTTACTAAAATAGATGCTGCTTCAGGCAGCAACGGTTTATATTGTTTTATAAATATATACTTAATATCGTTTTTTGGGGCACTATAAAAACGTGGAACAGCTTAAAATGATATTGTTTACGTAATATACACTGATACAGTTGTTTGCAAGGTGAAAGCTTTTGTAATTTTTTTGTTTCAATATAATAACAGTCAATATTTTGAAACACTGCAGGCGGTTGAGGTATATAAGCACTAATTTGCAGAGAAGATTTAGGGCAAATCATCACGTGTTGCCTAATAGTATAAATGAGGAGGAAGCAATTCAAACCATTTACGGGTTACACCGATCAGCGTATACCTATAAAACAAAACCCGGAACGATCAGTTCCGGGTTTTGTTTACTTTATATCTGTTATTCATCTGCACATTTGCATATTCACACATTTGCACATCTAAATTATTTCTTCTCTTTCGCGTACGCCTCGTTCAATCTTTTGGTTACGTCAGCAGTTACATCAAGTGTAGTGTCACCATATAAAACGGTAGGGTTAGCTTTTGAGTAAGTAAGTACCATTTTATAACCTTTTTCTTTTGCGTAGGTTTTAGTAAAATCAGCAATTTTGTCATACAGCTTATTAGCTTCGGTACCTTGCACATTTTGAAACTCTGCAGTGGCGTTTTGCTGATATTGCTGTAACTCTTGTTGCTTACGCTGTAAACGCTGTTCGGTGGCCGCACGTTGGTCGGCACTTAGGGTATTGGCGTTACGTTGGTATTCTGCAACCTCGCGCTGAAAAGCCTGGCCACGTGCACCAAGGTCGCTTTCTGCATTCTTGCTTTTGCCTTCAAGGCGGGTACGCATATCTTTAGCATACTCATACTTGGTTAAAAGTGTATCCTGGTTTACAAATACAATGGTTTCTTTGCTGCTGAATAAGCTTGATGACGTTGACGCCGGAGCATCTCCTTTTTTATCATTTTTGCATGCTGCTACGCTAACTGCAATCAATATGCCTAAAGAGATCTTTGTGAAAATAGAACCTGTGGTTTTCATTTAAATTTTATTGTTGATGATAATGTATAAGGTATAAAAGCATTGAAGGGCTGATACCTGTATGTGTTAAAAAATTTTCACAAATATAATCTTTCACTACAAGTATCCTAATAATAAAACACATGTGGCGGGCGCGTCATTTTTATTAACAATGGTGAATGTTAGGGCAATTTTTGTACCTTTGAAGGTTATTGTTTTAACCAAAATATGAGCGAAGAAAATCAGGACAAATCGAATTACTCAGCAGATAATATACAGGTTTTAGAGGGTTTAGAGGCGGTGCGCAAGCGCCCGTCCATGTACATTGGCGATACCGGCGTTAAGGGTCTGCATCACCTGGTGTATGAGGTTGTTGATAACTCAATTGACGAAGCGCTGGCCGGGTATTGCGATACCATTAACGTTACCATACATAAAGGCAACTCCATAACCGTAGTTGACAATGGCCGCGGTATTCCAACCGGTATCACCACAAAAGAAAAAGTATCGGCTTTACAAATTGTAATGACGGTATTACACGCTGGAGGTAAGTTTGATAAAGACACTTACAAAGTATCGGGTGGTTTGCACGGTGTGGGTGTAAGTTGCGTTAACGCGCTATCAACCCACATGAAGACCGTTGTTGAGCGCGAAGGCAAAATGTTTACGCAGGAATACTCTGAAGGCAAGCCTTTGTTTGAGGTTAAAGAGATCGGCACATCAAACCGTACAGGTACTACTCAAACTTTTCAGCCCGACCCTACTATTTTTCAGTTAACAACCGAATATAAGTTTGACACATTGGCCGCACGTTTACGCGAGCTGGCTTACTTAAATAAGGGCATCCGTTTAACACTAACTGATGAGCGAGAACCCGAGGAGGACGGCAGCTTCCAATCTGAAGAGTTCTTTTCGACAGGCGGCTTAAGCGAGTTTGTGAAATTTTTAGATGGTACCCGTACTTCTATCATCCCCGAGCCTATTTATGTTGACGGTATTAAACAAGGTATACCCGTTGAGCTGGCTTTGCAGTATAATGATACCTATTCAGAAAACGTACACTCCTACGTTAATAATATCAATACAATTGAAGGTGGTACACACGTAGCGGGTTTCCGTCGCGGACTAACCCGTACTTTAAAGAACTACGCCGATAAAGAAGGTTTGTTAAAGAACCTTAAAGTAGAAATATCTGGCGATGACTTTCGCGAGGGTTTAACTGCGGTTATCTCTGTAAAAGTACAGGAACCACAGTTTGAGGGCCAAACCAAAGGCAAACTGGGTAACAACGAGGTAATGGGGGCGGTTGATCAGGCCGTAGGCGAAATTTTAGGCAATTACCTGGAAGAACATCCGCGCGAAGCCAAAATGATTGTACAGAAGGTTGTATTGGCTGCTACGGCACGTGCTGCGGCACGTAAGGCACGTGAGCTGGTGCAACGTAAAAACGTAATGAGCGGATCAGGCCTGCCCGGCAAACTGGCAGATTGCGCCAACAGTGATCCTGCCTTATGCGAGATCTACCTTGTGGAAGGGGACTCGGCGGGTGGTACCGCCAAACAGGGCCGTAACCGCGAGTATCAGGCTATTTTACCTTTACGTGGTAAGATACTGAATGTGGAGAAAGCCATGGAGTACAAGATCTACGAGAACGAGGAGATAAAGAACATGTTTACCGGTTTGGGCGTTACCCGTGGTACGCCCGAGGACGATAAAGCATTGAACCTGGCCAAGCTTCGTTATCATAAAATTGTGATCATGACGGATGCTGACGTTGACGGATCGCACATCACAACATTGATATTAACGTTCTTCTTCCGTTATATGAAGGAGTTGATAGAGGCCGGTTACGTTTATATAGCATCGCCACCACTTTATCAGGTTAAAAAAGGTAAAGAATCTGTTTATGCCTGGAATGACGAGCAACGCGATGTTGCCATACAGCGCCTTAAAGGTGCCGGTAAAGAAGACAGCGTACACGTACAACGTTACAAAGGTTTGGGCGAGATGAACGCTGACCAACTGTGGGAAACTACCATGGACCCAGCACGCCGCACTTTAAAGAAAGCGACCATAGAAAATGCCGCCGAATGCGATCATACTTTCTCTATGTTAATGGGCGACGAGGTAGCACCACGCCGTGCGTTTATTGAAAAGAACGCTAAGTATGCGCGAATAGACACCTAGTTTAATTTATTGCTGATTAGTTGATTAGAGCTTAGTTGAACACTAAGCTGCTGAAATTTTCTAATTGCCACTAATATCTTAACGAATAAGAAAACCCCCTTGTCGAAAGATGGAGGGGTTTTTTTGTTGTTATATTATTTGACGCAACTGCCTTACACCCCAAACTGCTGCAAATGATGGTCAAGGTGTTTGTAGAACATTACGTTCCACTCATCGGCAGTTAACTTCCCGAACGATAATGATTCCCTGCCCTCGAAATGATCTTTACCCAATTGCAGCGTATGATCAAGATATTCAAGTAGTCTAGCTTTTTCTGCTTCAAAATCCCTGTCATCGGCAATTATAAACGCCTTTGCTGTAGGTGTATTGCGTTTATAGGGTTTGGGGCCAACTACTACATTTTTTACCAGCGTTTTTAAAATAAAACGCATAAACGCGTTTGGTTTGGGGTGCTTATCGGTATAAGCCATCTCGTAGGTAACATTGGCATGTGCCAGCATTTGCGATACATTCATTTTACCCCATAGGGCGGCGGTTTGTGGGGTGAGTTTATTAATGCGCGCCTTTAGGTTGGCAACGTCAGCGGTATCAAAAACACTTTTAATCATGATGAAGGGGATTTATCCAAATATAATAATTAGGCATATATTATTTTGAAGAAAGCTTTGCCTGGTTTAACCCAGTTTATACTCATCCAATTTACGGTATAGTGTGGTGAGGCCTATACCCAGCAAACGTGCCGTCTCCGTTTTATTGCCACCGGTATAGCCTAATATTTTTATAATATGAAGGCGCTCTACTCCTGCAAGGTCAACAGGGTTATTGTGGGTATTATCAGTTGCGAAATCGGGCGGTAACAAATCAACAGAGGCAACAGTGGCATCGGCCAGTATCACCACCCGCTCCATTACATTTTTTAATTCGCGGATGTTGCCCTTCCATGGGTGCGATGTGATCAATCTGCTAAAACCTTCATCCATTTTAATAGCAGGCCTGCCCATTTTTGCAGAAAACTCTTTTAAATAGTGATTGGCCAGCAAAAGCATATCTCCCTTACGATCTCGCAAGGGTGGCAATTGAATACTAAAAACAGAAAGTCGGTAAAAAAGATCCATCCTGAAGTTGCCGGCATCAACTTCCTTTTGCAGATCGCGGTTAGTGGCAGCTATTATGCGTATGTTAACACTTGTGGTTTGCGTGTCGCCTAATTTTATAAAGCTTTTATTTTCCAGCAGGCGCAGCAGCCGTGCCTGCATATCCGGTCTTATTTCGCCAACCTCGTCTAAAAAAAGTGTGCCGTTGTTCGCCTCTTCAACCAAGCCTCGTTTATCTTTCAAAGCACCCGTAAATGCACCTGCTTTGTAACCAAACAATTCGCTTTCCAGCAAGTCGCCGCTAAAGCTGCTGCAGTTTATAGCAACAAAAGGCTTTTCGTTACGTGCGCTTTCACTATGGATAGCAGACGCAAAAACCTCTTTTCCGGTGCCTGTTTCGCCTGTTAACAAAACGGTGGTATCTGTGGCCGCCACCTTTCTGGCCAGTGTTATAGCGTTGGTTATTGCAGCCGATACGCCTATAATATCATCAAAACCTGGGTTGGCCTTCTCCTTCTTTTTTAAGAGCGAGGCGTTAAACTGAACCATAGCTTTTTCAAAAGCCTGGTTAACCAACGGAATTATTTTGTCGTTATCATCGCCTTTGGTAATGTAATTAAAAGCGCCGTTCTGAATAGCCTGCACGCCATCGGCAATAGTACCGTAGGCCGTAAGGTTAATAACCTCAACAAAAGGTTTTATTTGCTTAATAGCCTTAACCAGTTCAACCCCGTTGGCATCGGGTAATTTTACATCACTTATCACCAACACAATTTCTTCCTGATGCAGCAGGCTAAGTCCTTGCTTTGCGGTATAAGCCTGTAGCACATTAAAACCTTCCAGACTTAAAATACGCGACAAAAGATCATTAAGCTTCTTCTCATCGTCAATAATTAAAATTGACGTTTGCGCCGATGATTTTTTTATTTCCACAACCCAAAATTAGAATGATTTATCAGGAATTATACAAAGCCGGTATTTATTTCGACCGGTGCAATACTATTTTTGATCAAGTTAGGTTTATAAATACTAAACTTATCATAATGAAAAAACTGTCCTTTAAATTTTTAACGTCTGTCCTGTTAATTATTATCTCGTTTACTGTAAAGGCGCAGACTAAATTACAAGGCCAGATAATTGATTCTGCCACCAAAGCAGCTGTTCCGTTTGCTACCATTGGCGTTAAAAACAGAGTTATAGGGACGGTAGCCGATTCAGCCGGGAGGTTCCAGCTGCAAATTTCTTTAGACAGCGTTGGTGTCAATAATCCGGTTATAGTAAGTTGCATTGGTTATAGATCCGCAGAAATAAGTTACCAGAAACTTAAAGATGCCCGGCAAATAATTGCCCTGGCTCCAACCATTACCTTTTTAAACCAGGTGGCCGTTAAGCCCGTAAAATTTAAAGTAAAGACGTTTGGAAGAACCGGAAGCTCGGCTTTTATGAGTACCAAAATGATATCTGAGCACAATCACACAAGCGATGAGCTAGGCAAAGAGATTGGGACGGTAATTGATATTGATAAAAATTGCAGACTGACGGCGTTTAACATGCATGTCATCTCTAATAATTATGACAATGTTAAATTTCGTTTGAATATTTATAGCGTAAAAAATGGACTACCCGACACTTTAATTATTAAAGACAATATATTTTTAGATGTCGGCCACATCCGTCAGCGTTGGATAAATGTGGACCTTGCAAAATATCAGATCTATCTGCAGGGATACACCGAGGTTGCCGTTGCCATTCAGTGGATAAAAAGTGAAATTGGAGATGACCCTAAAAGATCATTCAATGTGGCTGCGGTGCCTTCACTCGGCCAATATATTCTATTCAGAGATAAAAGCCAGTCAACCTGGTTAAAAGTAAAAGGAAATTTAAGTATGAATTTTGCGGCTGATGTTTATAAGGACTGAGGCTTTATGGCACCTTTATGCCGAAAACATCCTTTAAAGCCCTTTTTGCCGCATGATAACCACACATGCCATGCACACCACCGCCGGGCGGGGTTGAAGACGAACAAATGTAAAGCCCTTTTGCAGACGTGCGGTACGGCGACCAGCGCAACGCGGGCCGCGTAAACAATTGCCCTATATCCTGAATGCCGCCGTTTATGTCGCCGCCAATATAGTTGGGGTTATGTTCCTGCATTTGCGCGGTGTTCATGGTATGCCGCTCCAGTATTATGTCTTTAAAGCCGGGGGCAAAACGCTCTACCTGGTTTTCAATAGCAACGGTCATGTCCTTAACAGATCCATTTGGCACATGGCAATACGCCCAGCCGGTATGCATGCCTTTTGGGGCGCGTGCATGGTCAAACAAACTTTGTTGCGCAAAAAGTACAAACGGTTTTTGTGGCACTTTGCCTTCGCTTACCGCTAATTCAGCTTCGGCTATTTCTGCAAACGTGCCTCCCAAATGTACCGTGCCCGCGCCGTGGCAAAACTCATTGGTAAAAGGCACAGCGCCATCCAACGCCCAATCAATTTTAAAAACACCCATGCCATAGCGGTAGCGTTTTAATTGCCATTTGTATAAAGCTGACATTTTTTGCCCGGCAATTTGCAGCAGCTGTTTTGGTGTAATATCAAACAACACTGCATGTGCAGATGGCAATTGCGACAAGGAGCTGATGTAGGTATTAGTCTCAATAACCCCACCTAACGATATAAAGTAGCTCCCCAACGCTGCGGCTATAGATGCCGAACCGCCTTTAGCCATTGGCCAGCCTTTTAAGTGCGCGCCTGTAATAAGTGCTAAAGCAATAGCTGCTGTTGATCTGTTACTCAACGGCTGCATGCTGTGGGCCGCCATGCCGCCAAAAAGGGCTTTGGCGCGTTCGGTTGTAAATACGCGGGCCATTTTTTCCGCACTTTGCAGGCCTTTTAGACCGAACTCGGCCATGGCAACCGGGTTTTTCGGAAAATGCAGCGGGCCCAATACATCGTTTTCAATAAGGGGCCAGCTTTTAACAACTGGCGCAATCAGCTCTGTATAGGCCTGTTCATCGCCGGGTAAATATTTAGTGGTTGTTTGTATAGATGAATGCAACAAACCCGCGCTGCCATCATCCATTGGATGGGCGCAGGCTATGGTTGGATGGATGTATTCCAGGCCATGATCTGCCAATGGCAGGTTCCTGAAAAACGGGGAATTGATAGCCAGGGGATGAATAGCAGAACAAACATCATGTTTAAAGCCGGGTAAGGTTAATTCCTGGGTAGCCAGGCCGCCGCCAATACTGGCTTTGCCTTCTACAATCAAAACCGAAAGGCCATTCAACTGCATCAATATAGCGGCAGCCAAACCGTTTGGTCCGGAGCCTACTACAATGGCATCGTAATCACGTTTGGGTAAAGATTCAAAATCAGGCATAGTAAATTCAGCTCGGCCTAAAAACAAACCGCAAATGCTAAACAATTATAAACTGAAATGTTCTAAATAAAAAGCGTGGTCAACTTAGCGACGGAATGAAATATCTTCATCACGACCGCAGCGTGGCAATCTCCGGCGGTCATTCCCTGTGGACATATGCTGCAAACTTGCGTGGCCGGAATGGCTTAAAGAGATGGCACGCTACGCTAGCCACGACGTTAGGGATGCAGTTTTTTCGCCGGTATCCTTACAGCTATAATATACTGTTTAAAAATTTAACCCAGCGCCGCTGCAAAATCTGCTATCAGATCATCCTTATCCTCAATGCCTATTGAAAGGCGTATCATATTGTCTGATATGCCCATTTCGGCACGTTTTTCGGCTCCCAACTCGTTAAAAATTGTGTGTGCTACCGGGATAGAAAGTGTGCGAGTATCCCCCAAGTTACTTGATTTTACCACCAGTTGCAACTTGTTTAAAAACGCGAAACAATCCATGCTCTCCACCAGTTCAATGCTCAGTAAAGTGCCATAGCCCGAGAAAAGCTTTTTAGCCAATTGGTGTTGGGGATGATTCTCCAAACCCGGATAAAACACTTTCTTAATATTAGGATGTGCTTCAAAATATAACGCCAGTGCCATAGCGTTAGCGGTTGACCTATCCATGCGCAGCGCCAGCGTTTCTGCACCAATGGATATATAGTGCGCGGCTTCAGGCGCCATTGTGCCACCTGCATCGCGTAATCCTTTTTTCCTTATCTGGGTAATACCCCATTTTTTTACATCACCTTTTTTGTATACGTCGTAAATGTTAGGGTAGCTGCCCCAATCAAATAAGCCTGTATCGGTTACACAGCCGCCTAAAGCGTTGCCGTGCCCACCTATATTTTTGGTAAGAGAATTAGCTACCAGTCCGGCTTTAACGTTTACGGGGGTAAACAGGTAGGGCGTCGTCATGGTATTATCTACCATGTAAAGTAGTCCTTTTTTCTCGCACAGATTGCCAATAGCCTCCAGATCGGCAACTTGTGTAGCCGGGTTGGCAATGGTTTCTACAAATACCATGCGGGTGTTGGGCTTTAAAGCATCTTCAACATTAGCAACAGCCGTGGCATCAACAAAGGTAATGTCAAGCCCCATATCCACGTAAGATTGAAATACACTGCGTGTGTTGCCAAACAAATAAGAACTAGCCACAATATGGTCGCCCTGTTTTATTAAAGCCAATATGGTTGATGATATAGCCGCCATACCGGTCGCGAAACCTACAGAAGCCAAGCCATTCTCCATTTGTGTTACCTTATGCTCCAGTGCGTTAACAGTAGGACTACCCTGGCGCGAGTATGCGTAGCCGCTTGTTTGGTTCTGAAACACATCAACCAGGTCCTGCACATCATCATAACCAAACGTTACCGAGGTGTGGATGGGTTTATGCAAAGCGCCGTGCTCAGGTTTCTGTAAGCGGTCTGAGTGAAGCAGGGTGGTAGTAAAGCCTTTTTTTGTTGTCATTATCTTATGCCGTTACACAATATCAATCTGCGAACTTAGCGGTTTTTACGGGAATTTTTAAATGATTTGCAAGGTTAGCGTTTGCGCCATGATTATTATTAATTGAATATGACTGATTTTTGTGTGAGCAATAATCTGCCCGTTACAGAAAGACTAAACTTAATGCTGTAAAATGGATACTGATAACATCAAATTTGTTAAAATAGGCTTCATAACGGTACCTATCGCACATCCACTATAAAGTAATTGCTTTCACATTAAGGTTATCGACAGACCAGCTTTCGTCGCATTTCAAATCTGTAAGGGTGGTTTGTATAAGTTTATCAAAACACTTTACAGATAGGCTTCCTCCGGTATGCACAAATGTTTTTGTTATCCTGTACATGCTTGTGCCATTAGGATAGGTTGGCTTGCAGCCGCGCGGCAGATCAACTAAAGCAGCACCGGTTTGAGGATTATGAAGATTGTTCGGATAAGTATCCGGATAAGATTGCGGTTTGCAAATATCCGTAGGGGAACACGGGAAATTTGAAAACGTAGTTGAAATATATGGCTTATCATCTACAAACATTTCCCAAATATCCGGGCCACTAATACCGGGGAGGTTGCCATCCCAACTATCATGAATATACAACAAAAAGGAAACTGTAATAAGATCGTGCTTCGGGAGATCACTAAGCGACAAGGTAAAGCCACTGTTGTTATAACGCCCCAGCACCTTTGTATTGTTGTACTCTTCAGTAGCACCACCAACTATATTGGTAAGGTTATCGGTTTGAAAATCGTTATTATAAACTTCTGTGGTTGATGCAACTTTATCCTTACATGAAAATAAAGACACCAGAAATAGAATAGCAAGAGACAAGGATCTTCTTTTCATTTACACGGCTTTAGAAATGAGATCTAACTCTTCAAAAATAGGGTTTTCGAACCTAAATTCATAGAAAATTGTGTTGATTAAGTATATAAATTCTATCAGATTGCGATTAAATAGTGTTATTTACCGCAACCATTACAACCTACCATCTACCGCACTTTTATCAAGCACTCCCTTAATATCATATAGTACAGAATTTGCTGATTTTTTGAATGTTGCTAAATCAAGTGTAATAAACTGATCATGCGCAACAGCAAGTACAATTGCATCAAACTTTCCATGCAGGTCATCTACATTCTTTACAGTTTCAATACCATACTCCAGCATCACCTGGGCAGGTTCAGCCCACGGGTCTAACACCTTAAATTTCACATCAAACTCGTCAAATACTTTAACTATATCAATTACGCGGGTGTTACGCACATCGGGGCAGTTTTCTTTAAACGTAAAGCCAAGCACTAACACATCAGCATTTTTTACCGCTATATCTTTTTTTACCATTAGCTTTATTACCTCTAAAGCTACATATGTTCCCATGCCATCGTTTAACCTGCGCCCTGCTAAAATAATTTCGGGGTGATAGCCTGCTTCTTGCGCCCGTTGCGCCAGGTAATAGGGATCAACCCCGGTGCAGTGTCCTCCTACTAACCCGGGCTTAAAATTTAAAAAATTCCATTTTGTTCCGGCGGCTTCTAAAACTGCCTGGGTATCTATATTAAGCAAACTAAATATTTTTGCCAGTTCATTTACAAAGGCAATATTTATGTCGCGCTGCGAGTTTTCAATAACCTTACAGGCTTCTGCAACCTTTATTGACGGTGCCTTGTGGGTTCCGGCAGTTATTATTGAGAGATAAAGCTTGTCAATAAAATTAGCGGCTTCAGGGGTTGAGCCCGAGGTAACTTTTAAAATATTGGTTAATGTATGTACCTTATCGCCGGGGTTAATGCGCTCCGGCGAATAACCCACAAAAAACTCATTGTTCAGTTTAAGTTGCGATGCAGCTTCCAATACAGGGACACAGATCTCTTCGGTTGCACCCGGAAATACGGTAGATTCGTAAATCACCACATCACCAGATTTTAATACACCACCTATCACCTCGCTTGCGTTTATCAACAACCCAAGGTCTGGCCGGTTATGCTGATCTGTGGGCGTAGGCACACACACAATGTATATATTACATTTAGCGATAGCCGATAGATCTGATGAAAAGGAAAGTCCGGAAGGTTGCTCAAATGGTGTGATAACCTGCGTTAGGCTTTCACTGTTTACCTCAAGGGTTTTATCAATGCCTTGCAGAAGTTCCTGAACGCGGTTTTGCTTTTTATCAAACCCTATAACCTTATATTTCTTAGCAAACTCAACAGCTAATGGCAACCCTACATAGCCTAAACCTATTACAGCAATGCTAATATCAATTGGCTCTTTAAATGTGTTGCTGGTTGGGATCACTTGTTTATAAAGCATCTTTATTATCATTTCATAGTTAGACGCTAAACCAAATATATTGTTTTTGCAAAGACGATAAGCAAACAGCTTACTAATCAAGCATAGTGGTACCTATGCCTGTTTTGCGTTTGCAGCGGCTTTATTCAAAAAATCTTGATAAGCCAAAGCTATACCTTCGGGTAATTCAACAGTGTGTTTCCAGCCCTTATCATGCAGTTTGGAAACATCCATTAATTTTCTGGGTGTACCATCAGGCTTAGTTGTATCAAACAAAATATCGCCTTTATAACCAACAATGTTTTTAACAAGCAACGCCAGGTCTTTTATAGCAATATCATTACCTGTACCAATGTTTATAAGGCCTTGCTCATCATAGTTCTGCATAAGGTAAAAGCAGGCTTCCGCTAAATCGTCGGCAAACAAAAATTCGCGCCGAGGGGTACCCGTACCCCAAATGGTAACCGAGGCATGGTTGCTCTGCTTTGCCTCATGAAATCGCCTGATGAGGGCAGGTAAAACATGAGAATTTTCTGGGTGGTAATTGTCATTAAAACCATAAAGGTTAGTAGGCATAACCGAGATAAAATTACAACCATACTGTGCCCGGTAAGCATCGCATAACTTAATACCTGCAATTTTGGCTATGGCGTAAGGCTCGTTGGTTGGCTCTAGTAAACCGGTTAACAAGTAATCTTCTTTTAAGGGCTGCGGCGCCATTTTTGGATAGATGCAGCTTGAGCCCAAAAACATAAGTTTTTTTACGCCATTTATGTACGATGAATGGATAACATTATTTTGTATCTGCAGGTTATCATACAAAAAGTCTGCCCGGTAGGTGTTGTTGGCTATAATGCCGCCAACTTTGGCCGCAGCTAAAAAAACATAATCGGGTTTCTGGGTATCAAAAAAAGCTGCTACCTGTCTTTGATCCCGAAGGTCCGTCTGTTCAGACGTACTTACTATAATATTGCTGAAACCCTCTTTTTTGAGTCTACGAAAAATTGCCGATCCCACCATTCCGCGATGACCGGCAATATAAATTTTGGATGATTTATCCATTAAAATGCGTTTTTATCGCCTCTCACGCTGTTCCAAACAGTTAAAAATATTATTTTAAGATCAAGCAGGAAAGACCAATTTTCTAAATACCAAACATCAGCTTCTACCCGCATCAACATAGCATCAGTAGTCTTTGTTTCGCCACGCAGGCCTTTTACCTGGGCCCATCCTGTAATACCCGGCTTTAAAAAATGCCTTATCATAAAGGTATCAATTAGTTCGGCGTACTGCTCGGTATGGCTTATCATGTGAGGGCGGGGACCAACTACTGACATGTTGCCTATAATAACATTAAAAAACTGAGGCAATTCGTCCATGCTGGTTTTACGCATAAACGATCCGATCTTTGTTATCCGGTCATCATCCCGGGTTGCCTGTTTCTTGTCTGAGTCGTCATTCACCTTCATGCTTCTGAATTTATAACACATAAAGGGTTTGTTATCGCGTCCTGACCGCAATTGCTTAAAAAATACCGGGCCCCTTGATTCTCTTTTTATCAAAAAAGCAAGTATCGGAAACAACCAGCTGAATAAAAAAGTGATTACAAATATGGCAAATACAATGTCAAACATGCGTTTAACAAAGCGGTTAAGCATATTCTCCAAAGGTTCCGGCCGTACAGAAATAACCGGGATATTACCAAAACTTTGAATCAGAACAGGTTTTATGCCATAGTCATAGTACTCAGGTACAAATTTAAAACGGATTAAATTTTTATCAGCGTCGCTCATCAGCTGTTCTATTTTGCTCTTTTCAGAAACAGGCAATGCGCAAAAAATTTCATCAATTTTATTATTCAGTACATAGTTTATTGAATCGCCGGTATTGCCCAAATACATGCCGGTATCAGGCACGCCCTGCGGGTTATCATCAAAAAAACCCACCAGGTTATAACCTAACCCAGAGTTACTTCTAAAATACTCTTGCAAATCATTACCAACACGCCCTGAACCAACAATTACCACATTACGTGAATCATACAACCGGCCCCTATCACTCTTTCTTATGGTTAGAAAAACAAGCTTCCATACCACAAGCAAAACGCCAAATAAAGCAGCCGAATAAGCAAGATACCCGCGTGTTATAAAGTACTGTTTAGTGCCAATTATTATAATTATAAAACATATAATACTAATAAATAAAATATATGTTCTGATAACGTTACGATAAGTTTTTATTGAATCTTTATTGAGTACCTGCTCATACAAACCGGTTAAGTTAGCAGAAAGCAGCCAGGTGAAATTAAACACCAATACGATGGGTAAATAATTAACATTATTCATCCAAAAAACGTATTCTTTCCCTTCAAAATAATAAGCCAAAACCATTGCAACATTTAAGCTTATATAATCAAAAGTTAAGTTGATAGCTTTAATAAATGTTAGGTATCTGTGGTTCATATACTGGGCGAGTAGAAAAATATATTAGCGATTCAAATTATCTTAAAGTAAAAGTTAAAATATTTTAATCATCATATTTTTTATTGAGTAAAAATATAAAAAAGATTTCAGCATTGAGTTTATTATCCAAAATCTACTTTTAACGTTTGCAGAGACTATTAGCAACTAGGTAGCGAATTTTCAGGTGATTTGCATTTGTTCAATTTAATTTAGCAATCAATATTTGTTAGTTTTATAACATACCCGAAAGGATGTTTAGCTATTTTTCTGAATCTGTGTTTGTTAATCCACGCCAACGTTGCCTAAATTATGTACGACATATTATTATACATTAGCATTAATACCTGATAATAACTTTCTTTTTAACGCTGGTTAAATTAGCACTTATAATGTTGACCCTATGGTTCTAACCTGAAAGCCTATGGCCCTTAGTTCATTTGCGTTTAAGATGTTACGCCCGTCAAATATCTTGGCAGGTTTAAGCATACTGTCGTAAATGCGTTGCCAATCAAAGGTTTTAAATTCGTCCCACTCGGTTAACAGGGCAATAGCATGTGTATCCTTGCAGGCGTCATACGGATCTACATAACACGAAACGCCTTTGGCATTTTCCTCGGGTTTACGCGTTTCCAGGTAATTCAAATCAGCATAAACCTGCTTTTCTTCTACTTTCGGATCATAAACCTTTATATCTGCCTGTTCGTTCAGTAAAAGATCGGCTACGTAAATAGCAGCAGACTCGCGGGTATCATTTGTATCTTTCTTAAAAGCCCAGCCCAAAAACGCTATTTTTTTGCCCGAAACTGTATTATAAAGATTGCGGACAATATTAACCGCGAACCGCCTTTTCTGATGATCATTAATAGTTATAACCTGCTCCCAATAATCGGCAACTTCCTGTAAGCCAAAAGAGCGTGATATATAAACCAGGTTTAAAATATCTTTTTGAAAGCATGAACCACCAAAGCCAACAGAAGCTTTCAGAAATTTAGGCCCTATGCGGCTATCAGTACCAATAGCGCGGGCCACTTCGTTAACATCGGCCTCGGTTTTTTCGCAAAGCTCTGATATGGAATTGATAGATGATATACGCTGGGCAAGGAATGCGTTTGCAACAAGTTTTGAAAGCTCAGACGACCAAACATTAGTGGTTAAAATCCGCTCTCTGGGTATCCAGTTAGCATACACTTCAACCAGGGCCTCTATTGCTTTTTTTCCTTCTTCGGTTGTGTCTCCGCCTATTAAAACCCTGTCAGGATTAAAAAGGTCCTCAACCGCAGTACCTTCTGCTAAAAATTCAGGGTTTGACAATACCTGAAACTTAACACCGGCACCAATGTTTTGCAAAATATCCTTTACAGCCTCGGCGGTACGTACAGGCAATGTTGATTTTTCAACAACTATTTTATCAGTGGTTGAAACACGTGCAATCTGCCTTGCGCATAACTCAATATACTTTAAATCGGCCCCCATACCCTTGCCACTGCCATAGGTTTTGGTGGGTGTGTTTACTGATATAAAAATTATCTCCGCTTCTGCTATAGCCTTATCTACCTCGGTTGAGAAAAACAGGTTACGTCCACGGGCCTCAGCAACAACATCGTTCAAGCCCGGTTCATAAACCGGAATATTATTGGTGTCTTCATCATTCCAGGCTGCTATACGGGCTTCGTTCAAATCAACCACGGTTACCTTTATATGAGGGCATTTCTTTGCTATAACAGCCATGGTAGGGCCTCCAACGTAACCAGCCCCGATACAGCAGATGTTTTTGATAGACATTTTATACTTTTATAAAGGTGATGAAGAAATTTATTTAAGAATTATATTTCCTCATGCTAATGAAACAAATATAAAAAAACTATCAATTCGTTATCAAATATTAAAAAAAAAAGATTTTTTGAGTATAAAGTAATATTAGCATGAAAGGATTCTGAACCTAAGAGACATTTTTACTTAAAGTGTTTTTTGGAAAAATTGAACTGATATGTACCCGCGCACATAATGCAACATACACTTAACTGTTTATACAACCGGATGCGAAAGTTTTAAAATTTCTGCCAGGGTAGCTGCCTTTAGCGTATTTACGGTTTGTTCGCGCAAGTCAGCAAAAACCTTACGAATACCACAGGTGGCTTCATCCTTACATTCATCACAGCGCCTGTAATATTTATAAGTTACACAAGGCAGCAGGGCAATGGGGCCATCAAACAGCCGCATTATTTCTGCCACGTTTATTTCTTCAGGGCTTTTTGATAAGCAATAACCCCCCTCTTTACCCTTTTTGCTGTTAACCATGCCACTACGGCGGAGTTCTAAAAGAATAGCTTCCAGAAATTTCCGCGATATATTCTCGCTGGCCGCTATTAAACTTATTGGAATAGCTTCATCCTTTGGCTGGTTAGCTAAATATACCAGTGCGTTTAATGCGTATTTTGTACGTTTAGAAATCATTGTTAGGTACAGCAAAAATTAAAGAACGTAAAGTTAGCAAAAAGGCCATTGCCTTATGGGCCAAAGCCAATTAAAATCAATAGTAAAATTTATTAGTATATATTTGCCTACAAAATTCATAGATTAAATATGGTATCTAAATTAAATACGGCAGAAACATTACACTTTTTAATGCTCCTTACTGTAATGCTTATTGCCGCACGCGTTTTTGGCGAAATTTGCAGAAAGCTAAAACAACCATCAATTGCGGGCGAAATACTTGCTGGTATTTTGTTGGGCCCCTCAATATTAGGTACCATTTTTCCAAATTTGTTTAATGAGTTGTTTGTTGCCGAACCCAGGGCGTACGGGGCGTTTGACGGCATTGCCAGCGTGGGTATTATACTACTGATGTTTATTGCAGGGTTTGAGGTTGATTTGAAACAAATACGCCAAAACGGCAAGCAGGCTGCAAGTATAAGTTTAATGGGCATTTTATTTCCGTTTGCTGTTGGTTTTGCTGCTGTATGGCTGTTTTACGATAGGGTGTTTGTAACCGAACATGGCAACAAGCTTTTAACGGCTATGTTTTTTGGTACCGCGCTATCAATTACCGCGCTATCTGTTATTACCAAAATATTAATTGATCTTAACTTGCTAAAAACCAAAATCGGGAATCTGGTAGTTACGTCTGCCATGATTGATGATTTTTTAGGTTGGATACTGTTTTCCTTTATTATAGGGATGATGAATACCGGCAAAGAAGAGGGCTCATTCAGCTCCGCGATAATGGTGTTAGGTTTTATAATATTTATGATAACCGCAGGCAGATGGGCAGTGAACAAACTACTATCTGTTGCGCAAAAACATCTAAAAATTGGCAGGGTTATAACGCTGGCTATTTGTTTATGCCTTTTAAGTGGCATTGTTACCGAGTATTTAGGAATACGCGCAGTATTTGGTGCTTTTTTAATGGGCATTGCCATTGGCGACTCAGAGTTTTTTACCGAGCGGCACAAACTTGCTATACACCAATTCACTGTTAATATTATAGCGCCTTTGTTTTTTTGTTCTATTGGCCTGCGCCTGAATTTTATTACAGATTTTAACCTGGAAATTGTATTAATAATATTGGCTGTAGCGTTTATTGCCAAGCTGATAGGCGCCGGTTTAGGCAGCAAAATGAGCGGCATGAGTAACAACGAATCGTTAGCGGTTGCTTTTGGCATGAATGCACGCGGCGCGCAGGAAATTGTGTTGGGGATGTTAGGTGTTCAGGCTAAATTGATAAGCGAACAGGTTTTTGTGGGCCTTGTGGTAATGACGGTTTTATCTGTAGTGATATCCGGCCCTGCCATGCGCTACTTTTTTGTTAAAGAACAAAAAAGCCAGGCAGATAAAAAGGACCAGCTTATTGCATCAAATACCTATTAAACACAAAAGGCGTTAAAAAAAACGCCTTTTGTTTAATATCAATAAATTAACAATGCTTATTGTAAGCTGTAAATTGTGCCTGCTGCTACGGTTTCGTTTGTTGCTTCGTCAATTAATATCAATGATCCGGTTATGCGGTTTTTACGATACTCATCTATCATTAATGGTTGGGTGGTTTTTATTCTTACCCGTACCATATCATTCATTTTAACTACCACATCGCCTTCTGCCTTCTCCATGGTGTTAATGTCCAGCTTGTAGGTAATCTCCTTTATCATGGCCATTACCTCGCGCGAGGTGTGTTTCAGATAATATTTAGCACCCGGCCTTGGGCCGGTTGCACGCATCCAGCACAACATAACATCCAGATCCTGGCTAAGCTCAGGCAAACTGGTTGATTTAACAATCATATCGCCGCGGCTTATATCAATATCATCCTCTAAAGTAACCGATACAGACATAGGTACAAAAGCTTCGGTAATAGTACCCTCAAAAGTATCAATTGATTTGATTTTTGAAGACAAGCCTGATGGCAGCACGGTAACTTCATCGCCGGTTCTAAGAATACCACCTGCAATGCGGCCGGCATAACCCCTGTAGTCGTGATATTCGGTAGCATGCGGCCTGATGACTGTTTGAATCGGGAACCTTACATCTTCATGGTTATAATCACTGCTGATGTGTATGGTTTCTAGTGTATTTAACAAGCTTGCGCCTTCATACCAAGGCATGTTTTCAGATCTGTTTACAACATTATCACCATTTAAGGCGCTCATGGGTATATATCTGATATCATTAATATCCAGTTTGCTTGCAAATTGATGGTATTGCTCAACTACTTTGTTAAATACATCTTCTGAGTAATCAACCAGATCCATTTTGTTAACACATACAATAACATGTGGTATTTGCAGTAGTGATGCTATGTAGGAGTGCCTGCTGGTTTGTTCAATTACGCCGTGACGGGCATCAACCAAAATTAAAGCCAGGTTAGCGGTTGATGCGCCGGTAACCATGTTGCGGGTATACTGGATGTGCCCCGGAGTGTCTGCAATTATAAATTTACGTTTAGGTGTAGCAAAATACCTGTAAGCCACATCAATGGTAATGCCCTGTTCGCGCTCAGAGCGTAAGCCGTCTGTAAGCAAGCTAAGGTCTACATGTTGCAAGCCTTTGCGCTCGCTTGACTTTCTTACTGCTTCAAACTGGTCTTCAAAAATAGATTTTGAATCATACAGCAATCTGCCAATTAATGTACTTTTACCGTCGTCAACACTTCCTGCGGTAGTAAAGCGTAATAGTTCCATATTAGTTTTATAGGGCGTAAGCAATAAAGCTGTTTACGCCATTAATTTAATTGATAGTATTTTAAAAATATCCCTGGCGTTTTCTGTCTTCCATTGAGGTATCAGATCGTTTGTCGTCGCTGCGGTTTCCGCGCTCGGTACTGCGTGTGCCGGCAACCTCAACAACTATTTTCTCAAGGGTATCAGCTTCTGATTCTATACCGCCGGTTATGGTTATATCGCCAAGTGTGCGGAAACGCATTAATTTGTTTTCAACTTTTTCGCCCTCGCGCAAAGTTGTAAATTCCGACACCGGCAACCATGCATCATCTCTATAGATTACGTCGCGATTGTGGGCGAAATAAAGCGATGGTATGGCAATGTTTTCGTGCAAAATATAATTCCATACGTCCATTTCCGTCCAATTACTTATCGGGAATACTCTGAAGTGCTCGCCCATGCGTTTATGGCCGTTAAAAATATTCCAAAGCTCGGGGCGTTGGTTTTTAGGGTCCCACTGGCCAAAGTCATCACGGTGCGAAAAGAAGCGCTCCTTAGCACGGGCCTTTTCCTCGTCTCGGCGGGCGCCACCAATAGCAGCATCAATTTTATTTTTTTCAATGGCGTCCAAAAGCGTAACTATCTGCAGCTCGTTCCTGCTGGCGTTTATACCGGTTTCTTCAACAGCTCTACCTTTGTTTATGGCTTCCTGTACAGATCCAACTATCAATTGTACGCCTATATCCTCTACCAGTTTATCTCTGAAAACCATCGTTTCCGGAAAGTTATGACCCGTATCAATATGTATAAGAGGCATAGGCACGCGGGCCGGCCAAAAAGCTTTTCGAGCCAGGTGTGTAACAACTATTGAATCTTTACCTCCCGAGAATAAGATAGCAGGCCGGTCAAATTGGGCTGCTACCTCCCTTATGACATAAATTGCTTCTGCCTCTAGTTCCTGAAGATGATTGAGATAATATTTCTGCATTTTTAACTTAATGATATTTTGGGTAAAACTACCTCCAAAATTTTATTTACTAACTGATCTATTGTATGATTAATGGTATTAATTTGCAAATCGGGATTTTGCGGAATTTCAAACGGAGAGCTTACACCGGTAAAGTTGCTTATTTCTCCCCGGCGTGCTTTTTGATACAGGCCCTTCACATCGCGCTGCTCACAAACATCTAATGGTGTATTCACAAATATTTCAAAAAAATCGGTCCCTAACAGATTCCTTATCAGTCGCCTGTCTTTTTTAAAGGGCGATACAAAAGCAGCTGTAACAACCAGCCCGGCATCGCACATTAATTTAGCAACCTCGCCTATCCTGCGTAAATTCTCAATTCTATCTGACTCTGAAAACCCCAGATCACTACTCAAACCTGTTCTGATATTATCTCCGTCCAGGCTGAAAGTGCTGATGCCCCGGGCATAAAGCTCACGTTCAAGAGCATTAGCCAATGTACTTTTACCAGAACCGGATAATCCGGTGAACCAAACGCACATTGCCTTATGACCATTCATCTTTTCCCGATCATGCTTGCTTATATAATAAGCCTGACTTACAAGATGAACCTTTTCTTTCATGCAAACGTTGATAAAATACGAACCGCTTTACCTGATCGTAAAATCAAATATTTTATCGGGTTTATTAAAAATCAGATAGGGTGCAAATATATTCTTTTTTTTAAAGCAGTATTTATAATATATGCTAATGCTTTAATACAATTGCAGTTTTAAATGAAATTAACATTAAAAACGATAGGTGAGGCCTAGTTGGGCATGCAAATTATAAACTGTATTGTTAGGAATATAATACTGGTTAGGTGTATAGTCTTTTAAAATCCATTGATAATTATAAGATTTTATGTGCTGAATTTTTGCATTGAATATTATGTTCTTATAATCCCATTCTCCTTGTAATCCCAATGCCAGATCTACCCAGCTGCGGCTGTTGCCGTTAATATCCGGGAAATAAACGCGCGAATAGTCGGCCTCATGTACATAACGATCAATGCTTACACCAACTCTTTTTAAGCCTTTGATCCAACTCACAGTAACTGACTGTATATCGCCGCTAGGGCCGGTTCCTGCCCCCAATACCTGGCCTAAGTGGGTGTGTCCTTGCCTGACATCATTATTTTTATACCATGTAGGTGTGGCCCTAAGTGTGGATTCAGACGGCTGTAAAGAGGTTTGGGTAATCTCGCCCCCCAGCATTATAAATTCATCACGCTTGCCGCTAATAGAAAACAGCTTTCTGAGGCCAAAAATATATGCCCTGGAATGGTCTGGCGAACTGACCAGATCTCTCGAGTTAAACAAATTATCGCCCCAACCATACTCAAAATAAATTTCGGCAGCGGCTTTTGTAAATAACCATCGTGTGTAAAGCGAAGTGACTTGATCTCTGGCAAAAGGGTCTCCAGCAGCATCTTCGGTGCTTTCCTTTTTAAACGGAACAAAAAATGGAATAAAATCTGAAAAACCATGATTGTCCTTATAGTAAGAGTTAAATGTCCTTGTCATACCAAAAGTTAGTCCGGGAACCCATTTTGGATGATAAGTGATATTGTACCCTGAAAAGTACCTTCGCTCGTCTCTGTAAGGCCGACTTCTTTTTATCCAACTGGCTTCGGGCTGATAAGTTAACGCATTAAGCCCGGAGTTATCCAGCAATCCCGCTATAATTTGCCCCTCAAAATGCCCCACTATTGTTTTTATAGGGCGCACTGTATTTATGGTAATGTGCTTAAAGCCGGGTGCATTATTTGTTAATACCAGAGCGTTTGATATACCCGGGCCCCACCAAACGTTCTCATTTGATACGCCTATAGAAACAGGATCAAAAGTTAACCTTATGCTACTTGCACCTAACGATGCCTTTTGGTAAGATTTACTCCCAAATCGTTCGGGCCAATCAATCAATGTATGTGTTCTGTAATAGTTAGCTATGTCTGCCACCTGGTGGCCAGAGGCAAAGCCAGCAAATTCAGGGTTTGCCGCATACACAAAATCTGGTCTCAGTTGAATGGATAATGGTCCATATTTTAAATATATCCCGCCGCTTACCAGGCCTTGGTAGCCTTTTGCGGGTATCATCGCACCATCGTTCCACCCGTATGGGTGATGGCTGTTAAACTGTTGCTGCAATGTTAATGGCAGTATTTTAATAAGAATTTTACCCTGGGCTAAAGTAGTAACGGCGGGTTTCCCCCATCGCTGTGTTTTTAAATTTCCCTCCGGATCAAAAATATCATCGGTGCCAAGTGCTTCTGCAAAATTGGGGCGTACCGAAAATGAAAGGTTGGTATCTACTTTAATGACTAATTGCATGCGCCTGTAATAATCTTCAACAGCAGCCATACCAACCGGAACTGTCTGTGCATGAAGTTGGGCACACAAAAATGAAAAAGCACTCAATACGGATAAAAAAATTGCCTTTCTCATGTTATAGTTAACTAAAATCTATAGGTGGCACCCAATTGAAACTGAATATTATACACATCTCTGCCATTTTTAAAAGTCAAGTCGTTATAAATCTTGTTATACCATTGATAATTTAGCGCGCTTGTTCCAATAATTCTTCCATTGAAAATAACTTTCTTGTAATCCCATTCCCCATTTAACGCTGCGCTAAGATCAACCCAATGCCTGCCGGTATCCTTAATATCAGAGAAAGCGTAATAATAAAAGTCATTGTTATGAACGTATCTATCTAACTGTAAACCTATTCGTTTTATTCCCTTAACCCAGCTCACACTCAATGATTGCATATTTGCACCAGGGCCAATGCCGGCACCTATAACCTCGCCCTGGTTGGTATAGCCCTGCCTTATAGCATTACTAACGTACCATTGCTTACCGGCCCTTACATTATCTATTGAGTTTTCTTGCATCTGCGTTACTTCAATTCCGATTAACACATTTGCGCCACTTTGTTTGCTTAATGGTAATAACTTACGCAATCCGAAAGTGTAAGCGCGGGAGTTGTTGGGTGATAAAAAAGTTTGCGTTCGGTCTTTTATATTGTTTGACCTGCCATACTCAAAATAAATTTCGGCGTGCTCACGCGGCCAAAGCCAACGCATAAAACCAGAGGTCATCCGCTCTTTTTCATTAATGGCATTATCTGGTGCTGATGCGGAACTAAATGGCAGAAACAATGGTAAATAATCTCCTACATTATTTAAATTCTTGCTATAGGCTTGCTGCACCTGATTAATTCCTAAAAATAATCCGGGCACCCACTTAGGTTGCCATGTTAGTATTGCGCCGGTTAAATATCGCTCATCATCAGGCTTTGGAAAATACAGATCACGCTCAAAATAATATTTCCGGGCTATCAGCGGAGGAAAATTAGAGTTGTTTAATCGCCCGCCTACTAGCTGCGCTTCAAAAGAGCCGATGGGTGTTTTTACCGGGCGTAAAGTATTAAGCGTTAAATGGCGAAAGCCCGGCGCATTATTGCTCATTAACAAAGAGTTATTGATACCCGGCCCCCACCACAAGCTCTCTGTAGATACACCAACAGATAGTGCATTAAAATTTAATCTTATACTACTTTGCCCCCAACTTAAGCGGTTATGAGGTTTCTCGCCAAATCGTACAGGTAAATCTATGTTATTATAAATATCATAGTATCTGGCAAAGGTAATTATGTGTTGATCATCGTTGAAGGTTTCAAATTCCCGGTTTTCAGCCGCAACAAATTCAGGTCGGAGTTGAATGGTAAGGGGGCCTAGTTTGGCGTATACTCCTGCACCAATTAAAGTTTGAAATCCTTTAGCGGGTATCATAGCCCCATCATTGAAACCGTACGGATGATTGCTATTGTATTGTGTATTTATGGAAAAAGGTAAAACTAAAAAGGCTGTTCTTCTTTCACGTTGCCCCTGCCATTGACTATTCCCCAAGTCGGCTTTGATTGGGTTTATCTCCGGATAGAACGGATCTAAAGACTGTGAAGTGCTTAGTTTAGGGAAAATTGGTCTGACTGTAAAAGAAACATTGGTATCAGCTAGTCCAAGCAACTGGGCACGCCTGTAATAATCTTCTGTTATTGAGCCAACATAGAGCGATTGGCTTAACAGTTTGCTGTTGGTAAATACTATTAATACCGTAAGGGTTATTAAGTGTTTAATATAACGCATAGTTAACTGTCAAAGCCATAATAAGAAATATTCACATCACCACAAGTTATGTACGGTTGATCTAGCTATCAAACCAATGGACAGAAAAAAACCCAATATTTCTTTCCATTGGGTAGCAATATATTAATCTTTTACAAAAATGTAATGATATACTCCGTTTGCCTATAAAAATACAAAAAAATAAGGCGTTGGCCTTAGTTTTTTTGCATAAACCTGATACAAATTAATTCTCTAAATCAGCAAATACGGTTACCGCTCCGCCGTTTCCATCTTCAACAAACATGGGCGCAACCACTACAGATCTGATAGCTGTTTGTACCGCTGCCAATGCCATATCTTCAATTACCAAAATAGGTGTCTTTTCTTCTTCGTCCGGGCATAAAAAAGCTTTGTGGCTCACACGCCCTTCGGGTCTGAAATTCCATGAGGTAAGAGAAATAAAATCGAATCCTACACACCGTAATTTCGGGAACCTTGCTCTGAAATGATCTGCCAGCTCTGCGGCAAGACCGGGGCTATCGTTCCAGTATTTATCAACACTCCGATAACCTTCATAACCGGTTCGAATGAGCAACAACTCCGTATCATTTGGCACGGTATGTTCAACCTTTTTAAAATCCTCTATAGTTATTAATATACTGGTGGCGCAGGCAATATCAACCAACTTTACTACATCGAAAAAAAAATCATTGATTGGAAACTCATGGGTTTTTCTGCCTGTAGCAGAGAAATGTCGCGGTGAGTCTATATGCGTGCCAATGTGGTTGTTAGAAAATATCCAGCAAGAAGAATTAGCAGTGTCGCCTTTCTCTATAGCTGAATTATCCCGGATAAATATCCTGTCCCGATTACCGTACGTAGGAGTAGACTGTGATATGATATAGGAAAGCCTAATGTTGTTGCGCATGCGTACCGCTGGGTATTAAGTGGTAATTCTAATTAAACAACGCTCTCGCAAATTATTTTTTTACAAAATAATAAAGGTTGTTATAAGGCCCTACCGGCAAATGCGATTCAATTAGCTTTGATATAAGTGCAACTCCGGTTTCCAGGTTGGTTTTGAAAATATCCGGCGGCGAGCCAGTTCCGTCATAATCCACGGCATTTGTTTTTACATCATCAAATGTTACCCCTTTTGCTTTCAGCCCCTCTACGTGCGATAGTAACTGCGATGTCTCCTCATCGTTAAAACTAAAAAGCGTATTAAAATCAACACGTGGGTATACCTCAAGTTTACCACCAACACCTGCATTATAAATTTTCACCCCACGCTTATCAAAAAACACTTTACATTCCTCAAACTTCTCTATCATCTCATGCACTGTTGGGTTATGATATTTAAGGCCCTTACCAAAATAACGCGGGTCAAAATGGTTAGGATCATGGTCAGCGGCTTCCCAGTTCCTTGAGTTCATTTTCTTCACCTTCTGGTCGGCAAAAGACATGTCTACACCTATTAGGTATATTTCTGTAAAGCCTAAATATACCGCTACCTGGGTGGCAGCATTTACTACGGTTTTGTTTATACCGCAGTAAGGCAAGTCTGCTCTAAACTCAGGTTTATCTGTATTTAACCATAGTACATTGTCTTTGTGCTCAATATACTTATCAAACTCTACATTTGAGGGGTGGATATCGGGGAAAGCTGCATATTTAACGTGAGGTAAAATCTCTTTGTTTATTTGCTCAGCCATGTCTTTAATAACCAGGTCATCCGTAACCATATAAATTTCGGGCAGCCAGTTAAGGCGTTCAAACATCAGGTTAAACCTATTAAAGGCCATGGTATGCTCATTTTGCAAAAAGTAAAGCGGCATGCGGTTAAGGCTTGGGGCATTACCAATAATAAAAACGCGCTCGCCTTTGTACTTATCTTTTAATGCTGCCCATTTGTTAATGTTGGCCTTATTAACGCCCCTAAAAGTTCGTTTTATTTTTACTAGGTTATAATGCCAGATACGTATTAAAAATACTTTCAATCCATCGTTTTGGATGGTGCTTATGCCTTTTGCTATTAATGACTTCACGATCTCTTACTTTTTAAATAATGAGTAATATTCAACTTTAGGAAATATGTTAAGCTGGCCATTTATTGTGGCATCGTATATCTTCCTGTTAGCCTTATCAAAGGCCTCCTTTGCCATACTGTAAGCTAGTTCTTCTCCTTTATAGTCCGGAATTCGCCATGCCATGCCTTTTTTATAATATCCTTGAACAAAATGGTTCTTTTCGTCGCCAGTTGAGTAAACCAGGCCACCTGGCGTACCCTTTTGTTCATAGTTATGATCTTTGCCAACAAGATACACCTTATCAAAGCCCATGTAAAACGCTAACTGGATGCATACCGCGGTAACACTATGGCCCCCCCAGGTGGTTTCCACTAAATCGGTAGAAAATTTGGGAGTATAATCTGATCGTATATAAGTTAAATTTTCTTTTTCAGTAAAAAGGCTGCGCGCGTTCCAGTTAAAAAATTTGGGAAGTGTTAACGCTTCTAAATCTTCCTGAAATTGCATAAGTTGGATAGCGATATCCATAACAACGATATAAGTGGGCATAAAACCCATTTTATCTGCATTCAGGTAAATCCTGTTCATTCCTATAGTGAACTCATCTTTAAGAAAAGAAAGATCTGTCTCTTTAAGGCTTGGCCCGTTGGCTACAATAAAGCACCGTTTGCCTTTATGTATGTTGTGGTACTTTAATAATTTTTCCTTATTTCGTTTTGCTGCAGCGGAATTTCCATGCCAGGCCATAAAATGGGGAATATCCTTGAGCCTTACTTTTACTGCGTTTACTATCCTTTCAATAGAAAGTTCTTTTAAGGATATACCTTTTATATACTTTAATCTACTCATGGCTGTCGGTTACGTTAAACAAAGGCATATGTTAAAAATCTTGTATAGATCAGCGCTCATTAAATATCAGCGAGTTTGTTAGTTACGGTTTCGTTCCACCCGTTTCTATTTATAAAAATGTATTTGTCTTCAATAGGCCCGTATGGGATGTATCTGGTAATTAACTTAGGAATAAATTTTTTGGCATCCTTACGATTTGTCAAAAACATGTCTTTTTCAATATCCTCACTTATGGCTTCCTCCAACACCCCATTCCTGATCAAATCTTTTACCTTGTTTACTGAGCATTTCTCTGAAATTGCTTCACAAAAAAGTTGATATACCGTATCTTCACTATAATCAAATAAATCTTCGATTTTAACCCTGTCAAAAACCTCTAACATACCGCCAACGCCAGCATTTTTTACTACAACACCTTTTGAATCAGCAGCTTCTTTTGCTCGCTCAAATGCTTTAATCATTTTTATTTGCGTGGCTTCAACCGGTTGATGATATTTTCTTCCCTTACCAAAATATCTTGGATCAAAATGGTTAGGGTCATCATCATGCTGTGATTCGATTTTAATACCTTTATTTGTTTTTGCCGTGGTGTGTATAACGTAATTTTGGTCAACTCCAATTAAATAAACTTCGGCAAATCCTAAATAATATAACATTTGCAGGCCAATATAAGCAACCGTACCACCTGCGCCCACTATAGGTGGCTCATCAGAGAAAAGTAAGCCTTTAGAGAAAAATGGAATTCGTATTGGCGGATGAACGAAATATACATTGTCCTTTTTATCTATATTATCCGCGTGTAACGAATGAAACATAGCATACTTATATGAGTCTAAATTTGCATTTATATCATTAGAAATATCTGGCAATACTTCCGGATCAATACACATAAAAAAGGTAGGCATCCAATTCAATCGCTCGTGAAGCAAGGAGAATCTATTAAAGCAAAGTGCAATATCGTTTTTTAACAAATACAGCGGCGTCTCATTTAGGCTCGGTCCGTTCCCAATCAAAAATATTCTCTTTCCCTTAAATTTGTCTTTTAGTTTTCGCCACTTTTTTGTGTTTTGATCTGGCAGTACTGTTGAAACCACCAAACGATGCACTTTTATTAATAGTTCTTTAAACTTACTCATAAATATTATTTTTAAATTTAATTTTAATGGATATATGCAGAATAGCCTTTTTAGCAATAATGTACTCTAAAAAAATCTGGCCACAGAAAGCATAATTCTTTCTGAAATTCGCTTAAAAAAGCTGTTTTACTTATCGAGCTTTGCCATTTCCTGACTCGCTTTTCTTCCTATAAAAAAGAAATCAGTACTAAAAGCAATAAAATTATAGCCAGCTGCTTGTTTTGCTTTTACCAGTTCAATATCCGGTTCAATTACATGGTAACCCATTGAAACATTTTTAGTCTTGCAGATAGTTTCAACACGTTTTAGCGCTTCAATAACCACAGGCTCATTATACTGTCCGGGTATTCCTAAAGATCCAGAAAGATCATAAGGACCGATAAATGTTCCGTCAATTCCCGGTGTATCAATAATGGCTTCCAAATTGTTCACGCCCTCAATGTGTTCTATCTGCGCTATGATTACCTGATGATCAGTTACCCATGCTTTATAGTCCTCAAACCCAAAACCATATCGTTGCGCCCTATTAAGCCCAACCCCTCTTTTGCCGGCAGGCGGGTATTTAGAATAAGATACTGCCTGCGCGGCCTCCTCGGCTGTACACACCATGGGTACAATAATGCCATCTGCACCTGCATCCAACGCGCGTTTAATCACCACTTCTTCATTTTTGGATACCCGAACCAACGCAGCAATATTCTTTGCCTGGATAAAGCCTATTAATATCTGAAGCTCGTTATAGTCAATTGAAGTATGCTCTAAATCAATACATAGCCAATCAAAAGGCGTTTCAGCCAAAATATCAATAATCGCTTGGTGCGGTATGGTAATCCATGAACCGATTGTGTTTTCTCTATTTTTTAGCTTTTGCTTTAAGGTTGTATCTTTCATTTCTATTTATTTAACTAATATATAAATACGCTATGTATTAATGTTATTTTTGAAGATTTGCAGTAGGATGAGTAGCCTATTGCTTCACCTATTGATAAATTCCGGTTATGAAACGTTACCTTCAAGGTAACACTAAACCTGGGCATATAGCGTAATTACACTACGATAGATATTCCAACCTGCCGGTTATACCTTTACTTTAATTACAATTTTTTTTATATAGCCCGGTTCTGCAACGCAATGCACGGGTGCATGGCCGTCAGTAGGATAAAATACTGAAAATACACCCCTCCCAATAATTGCTTCACCTTGTGGTTCTACCCAATTGTAGAAAGTGTAGTCTTTTTCTACGTGATATTCCGTATGGGGTGTTAACCGGTTAAGATGTGTCCACGGTATACGCTCTTGCCCTTTAATGCAACATTGAACATCAATTACATATTTATGGGCCTCATAACCAAAGTCGTTTTTTACTTTGGTATCGTACTCCATTACCACGGCTTTTGCGCGATCAGTCAGCTGATACACCCCCAATGCTATCTCCGGATCAGCATCCCTTATGAAAATTAGTCCGGCATATATATCTTTATCTATTTGCTGATAGAATTCGATGTTGTCAAGCGTGTCAATAATCATATTTTCCTATTTATTTTTATTTTCCCTTAATTTTCGCTCCAATAAAAACTCTGCCCAATAAAAATCTTCCATGTCATCAATATCAGCTGCTTCCAGCCGATCCATCGGGAACATCAATGGATTAGCACCCAATCTGGTTTGTGTCTTTTCATTTGTTTCTCTTGAAAAGATGTAAAAACACGAATTTTCATGGTATATCGGTGGAAGATCTTGTGTACGAGTCAATACTGCCGGGTCATGATTTACTCCGCTACCATCAGGCCAGTAAAACCTTTGTTTAGTTTCTGTTACCGAAAACAATGCGTCATGTTCATGCTGCGAAAAAAAAGTTTCAATTGCACTATCAATTGTCTCAGTAGTTATTAATGGGTTTGTACTATGCGTTTGTAAAAAAAACTCGCCTGTAGTTTGTGATAGATCATAAGCAATTAATGGCTGTATGGTAACCATATCGCCCAATAAAAAGTCAGGCCGTTTTAAAATAGTAATTTTTTCAAAATTGCTTTCAGCGCTCTCGGCAATTGTTTCATCGTCGGTATTGACAATAATTTCTGTAATGTATTTGCTTCTGCTCAACGCTTCCATTACCCAATGAAAGCAAGGCTTTCCTACCAATGGTCTAATGTTTTTATGCGGAACTCGTTCAGAGTGCCCTTTCATTGGAACTAACGCTTTAATAGCTGGTATACTCATAATTTTCCAATTAGTTTTTAATATTTTTTAAATTGATCCGTTTGATGCAAATACATTTAAATAAAGCGGGCCTTTACCTTCGCTAATGCTGAAACTTCCACCGGCAGCTATTACAATAGGAAGTCCTGCTGCCACATCCCAAAGGGCAATATTATTCTCCTGATAGGCTTCTGCACTTCCCTTAGCAACGTGTACCAATGACATGGCGGCTGAACCAAACAGTCTCACCTTTTTAAACTCCTGCACGTTCTCTACAAAAGCATTGATGTTACTCTGATCAAAAGTAGAGTACACAGGGAAACCCGTGGTAAGGATGCTGTTCTTTTTTTCCGTGATTCCGCTAACGCGGATAGGCTTATCGTTTACCCATGCACCACTGCCAACCAAGCCTTTGTACATCCTATTGTGCAGAAAATCAAACACAACGCCCAAAACCGGTTCGTTGCCTTTCCATAAGCCTATAGAAACCGCATATATGTCAATATCTCTTGAATAGTTTAAGCTACCATCCAGCGGGTCAACAATCCAGCGGTATCCATCGGCACCGTCAGAACGCATTAATCCTGATTCTTCGCTGAGGATATCAAATGGTGAATTCTCTGCCAGGATATTGCAAATCAATTTTTCAGATTCAACGTCTGCTTCAAGTTTAATATCTTTACCAATGCTGCTATTTATTTTCACTTCGGCATCTTCGACCTTTAACAGTAGTTTTCCGGCCTCAATGGCTGCATGAACAGCAAGATCAAGCGCAGCATTTAAGTTTATTGTATCCATAATTATAGTTCGCTTTTCTCGCGCTGTTGCAAGTTGAGTTTAATCTTTTTAGTACCCCCTGCTAAAAAGGGGAAATATTTATCAATAATATACATCACAGGCAAGGACAAAATAAATATCGCTAATGTTATTACCAATGCTTGTGTAATATCCACTTTCTCGGGAAAACGGTAGCCAACAGACCTAAACCCAGAAACTACCACACTTTTTAACTTAGACTGAGTTGCCAACAGCACCATTGTATTTGCGGATACAAATAAGATGAACTTGGTTGGATACTGATCTAATACAAAGCAAAGGGCAAAAACCATTAACATGCCAGTAAATCCTTCAAGATAATAAACCAGCAAATTATTGCCCCAATTCGTGCTATTTATATCAACCCGTTGGTTATAAATACACAAAAAGAAAGTTATAGTGCCCATTAAAACAACCCAAATTAAGTTTACCGAGTTATTTCCGAACCACTTCTTTATCGTACCAAAGCTTCGGGTCAATACGCCTGCGTACAAGAACGGAAGCGCCAAAACCGCACTATCAATAGAAAACCACAGATCGTAACCGGCAAGTTTAATCGATGTTACTGCAACTGTTAAAACTATAATAATTAATGTGATGTACAATTTATTACCTCCGGTGATTTTCTCAATCACAGTAAACATCGATTTGGCTACAAATAAACCTACTAAGAACCAGATTGGGTGGTTCACGCTTAGCGATATATCAGTTTCATATCCTACTCCTACCAACAGCCCAAGCAATGGCTTAATTACACCTTCCTGAATAACCTCAGTATCGTTTTTGTGATTTACCAGAAATGCAGCAAGCCACAAAGCATAAGTAATTAGATAAAAATAAACGTACGGCAGAAGAAGCCTTTGGACATCCTTTTTAATTGAGCTGCCAATTGAATCTGCACTTTTATGAAGATACCCAGAGATAAAAAAGAACAAGGGCATATGAAAACTGAAGATAAACCACTGTAAAGTAGGGTCTATTAATTTTATGTGCCCGAGCAATACAAGTATTATACCGATTACTTTAGCATAATCAATCCACGTTTCTCGTTCTTTTTTAATCTTGGACATTGTACATCAATTAGACTGTAAAAACTCCCAAAATTCCATTTTTTGCAATTTCACTTTGGGTAACGTTATAGCGTATTAACCTTGTAACGCTAAAAACTCTTCGTCTTTTGACAGGTAGTTTACGATAATATGGTTTAAAATCATGTGAACATCTTCGATCGGTCCGTAATCTCCTTTTGGATTTGGAGTATACAAAGGAATTGTAGCAATCTCATTCAATTTTCCACCAAGAAATCCAACCCAGGCAATACTTGTCCCACCCAATTCATTGGCGAATTCAGCAGCTTTTACAAGGTTTGGCGAATTGCCGCTGGCGGATATAGCAATAAGTACGTCTCCTGCAACAAACTGACCTCTCATCTGCTCCACAAATACATCATCAAAGTTATTGTCATTACCAATAGCTGTAATCATCGGTACATTATCAGTAAGAGCGATGATTTTTGGACGAAATTTAGAGAAGTAACGTACAAAAAAGCGAAAATCTGCCTGCATGTGCGATGCTGTAGCAGCGCTGCCTCCGTTGCCGGTTACATAAATGGTGTTTCCACTTTTAAATGCTTCAATAAATGCGGTAACAACCTGGCCTAATTTCTCTGGGTCCACCTTGTTTAAGATATCAGTTAATCGGGTGGTGTAGTCCTGTAAATAGTCTTTTAATAGATCTGTTCTTTCCATAGTGATTGCGTTTTAGTTTTTATTATTTAATCTTTAGAAATCTTTTTGTTCGTATACCTTATCAATAATTGTCATTAGTTTAAATGCATCGTCTGAACTGCCGTACCTAATAGGGTCGCCGTTATCAATCGCATCATAAAAATGATCCATCTCGTATCGCCAGCTGTTGTTATTGATATATTTGGTTATCACCTCGTCTTGCCAGGTTGCTGCCGGAGCTGTAGAGCGGTTTTTGGCAACCGATAAACTTTCTTCTCCATAGGACATTGTAGAAGTAATTAGTCCGTTCAATACCATATAACCTTTCTCAAGGAAAATCTCAAGAGAGAACAAATGCCTCCATTGCGACATAGTTGAATGTAGGGATGCAACTTTACCGGTAGCAGATTCTTTTAAAATCACAAACGCATTGTCTTCAACATCCATGTGCCAATACAGGTTAGAAACCTCAGCCTTAACTACATCAAAGTCTCCGGAAAGGAAAAGGAAAAGGTCTAGCATATGTATGCCCTGGTCCATCAAAATACCGCCGCCGGCCAGTTCTTTTTTAGCACGCCAATTGTTGAAATAATCTTTTGTAACGCTTTTACCGTAACGCCCTCTCAACCATAATACTTTTCCGTACTCCCCACTGTCAATCAATCTTTTCATGTGCAGCACACTATCGTGATGGCGGTGGTTAAAACCGTACATCAGCGTTTTACCGCTTTTAGTTTCCGCTTCCTTTATCTCAACAATGTCTGCGGCTGTAAAAGCGGGTGGCTTTTCACAGAATACATGTTTTCCGGCATTAAGGGCCCGAATGGTTAATTCTTTGTTTAAAAAATTGGGAGTGCAAACAATGATCACATCCAGCTCGGGATGATTGATGATTTCGTCATGGCTTACATTCGGGATACCGTCAATCTCAGCTTCGCCGTTAGGTTCTGAGATAGCCAATATAACGCCCTTTTTAATTTCTTCTGTGGCGGTACGGCGGGTTTTACCCATTACGCCATACCCTATAATACCAACTTTGTACTTCATAAATTTACATTATAAATAAAACAATTATCAATCTCTTTTTTTCAATATATTACATGGATGGCCAACAACAGTTGTATAGGCGGGAATATCTTTAATTACCAGGCTGCCTGCACCAACAACTACATTATTCCCGATGGTAACATTTCCAACAATTATACTCCCTGTGTAAATGGTTACATTGTTTCCTATTTTGGGGAATTTTTCTGGCGTGTTAGAACCCAGTGTAACATTATGGCCTATGTAAACATTATCTCCTAAAATACACTTAGTGTTTACAACAATGCCGTAAGCGTGGTTCAGTTTAAACCCTATTCCGATTTTTGTTTTATAAGAAATATCTACACAATATCTATTTGTCATTAATCGATAATACACCTTTAATGTCCCCAATATAAACAAAATAAACCTGTCTCCATTCAAATAAAAGTGATTTAGAACCCTATAACATAAAACAATACGAAAATTTTTCTTTGCAAAAAAAAGGAAGAAAGCCTTCACCATATTACCTTTCTTTTCATCACCTATCAAATGATCTATATCAGCTTTCAACTTCTGTTTTAATGTCATAGTTGTTAAATCATCAAATAACTAATGCAGCAATCAGGTTCTTTACGGCATCAATTTCCATCAACAATTTACCTTCTTCGGCATAAGAGCCCAAATGCGGAGTTAGCACTATATTCTCTAATTCTGTAAGCGGGCCTGCATAAGGTTCTTCTGTAAACACATCAACAGCTGCTCCGCGTAGTTTTTCGTGTTTTAGTGCCTGATATAAAGCCTCTTCATCTACTACCCCGCCTCTTGAAGCGTTAATAAGCAGAGCAGTGTTTTTCATCCAATTCAATTCCTTTTCACCTATCACCGCACTTTTGTCCGCATTGGCTGGAACGTGTAAAGTAACGATATCGGCTGTACGAAGCACCTCTTCAAAACTTAATACTTTCACACCCATTCCTTCAGCCCAGGTGGCATCTGCATAAGGATCAAATCCTACCACAGGGTTGCCTAAGCCGCGGAAAAAAGTAGCTACCAACCTTCCTATACGCCCCAAACCTACTATGCCTACTACTTTGCCTAATAATAAATTACCGGTTTGCTTTTTCCACTGCTTATTTTTCAATGCTGCATCTGCCTGGGGGATTTTTCTTAAAAGCGACAAAGTCATAGCCAGCGTTAACTCGGCTACGGGCCGTGTGGGGCCATCAGGCGTATTAAGCACAATTATACCTTTCTGCTTGGCGTAATCTAAATCAACACTATCCATGCCTATACCCACCCGGCTAATTACCTTTAATTGCGGCAATGCATCCATTACGCGTGCATTCAATGTTTCTACGCCTGCAACAATACCGATGCAATCAGCCGCTAAGTTGATCACTTCATCTTCCGTCAGCTTTCTGCCATACGGATTGTTGATTATCTCAAATCCTTCTTGTTCCAATAGTTCAAATGGCTCGTTTCCTACTTGGCCAAATGACGATGGAGAGGTTAATATTTTCATATAAAAGTTTAATTTACTACAACAATAAAATATCTAATTCAACTATATTAAATAACCCATTAACTTGCGCTTACTACGGAGCGTTTTGCAGCATGGGTTAAAAGCTTCACAAAACTATTGGCAATTGTTTCTATATTTTTTGGGTCTGTGTAATATGGCGACCCTCTATGTGGGTCTATCACCCCCGAAAAACTGCTCCTTATAATATACTCTGAATATGCTTCGCAACTCATTTTATCTTTGTCCCTTTGTTGGCATATATTTAAAAGTTCAAAATAATTAGCCGTATATTTTAAATCATTTAACGAAATACGATGGCAGTACTTAAGCTTATCAAAAAATATCCTGCTAAATAAAAAAACATCTTTTTGATACAAAGCCCCTTCTAAGGCTACGGTGCCGCTATTGGTGAAGATAGTTTCGGCTAACTTAATAAGTTGATGAGAGCTTGTTTCTTCGTCAATAATCAAAACATTTTTTAATGCCTTGCATTTTTCAAAAAAAGCCTTGCCCCTATTTCCTATAGCGTTGGTATGCTCCTTAATTACCACGTAATAATCGGTTGGCAGAATACGCCATACATTCCATATCAAAAGAAACTGATCTTCATAATACCTGCCTACTACATCAATAGAGGCTTCGGGCTGCATGTGTAAGGTGATGAAGAAGAATTTCTTACCTTCCAGATCTGCTAAGTTAGATTTCTTTAAAATTTTAGTGTAGTAATATTTGTTATGTTCAAGTGTTAAAAACTTACCTATCCTTTTATTTAAGCTGTTCCGCCTGGTTGCCTGCATACTATCCTTAGCATGCGACTTAAAACGGTTTATAATAAACTGAGATATGCGGTTAGCCCTGTACTGTGCCGTTAATGACTTTTTAACATCTCTTGCTACATCAGCAACGCGCTGAGGAACAATGGGTTTAAGAGGTATTTCAAATTGCTCTATCTCCGTTTCGTTATGGATGTACTGAGTAGCGGGCAAAATTGTATCCTGAAATTCTGTGTCCATAAAGACAAACCGTCCGTTAGGGATACGAATTGACTGGGGGTGCAGATAGAAGCATGTTCCGGCAAATTTATCCTGGCAAATACGGTTCATTAATATTTCGTGCGCAAGTGTCATTTCACCAAAAATATAACTTATACCCTTTGATTTTACAAAGTCATAAAATAGCGACTGTAGTTTAGTTAAATAGGCTATTCCATCATCAAAATGATACTTTAGCACTCTATCAACATAGGCTAACTCGTTTAATTTATACTCACCAACTTTAGTGCCCACGCTATGTTTTACCTCCCAGTTTAACAGCAAAATATCATCAGTGTGGTATCCGCTTTCCAACAGGTATTCATATTGAGATTTGGCAACACAAATCCAATACACTTTCAGATCGATTTTTTCGCCTATCGACCTGCCGATCAAATCAAAAAACTGGCATTTTTGTCCATTCGCAACGAAAGCTATGTTCATAAAATTATTCTCTATTTTTTATATAAAAGTTAATAACCATTACAAGTATTTCCGTTTTAATATTGTCACTTTCTTATAAAATACCACCTATATCAGCCTAACACTGCGTTATGCAAGTCATCCTTGTGCTTTTGCAGTAAGGTTGAATTTCTATTCCGATTTGATTGGGTTATTGTCTTATTGTCAATTGCAGTGTCATTTCGCAAAAGCAAGCATATAAATGCCAAAATCAAATTGGTTAATAATATTTCTGCTCTTGATCCGGCATATGTGTAAAAGGTTATTCCTGAAAATACTATTTTACACCACAAACACAAAACAATCAGATTCGATAGATTTAATGTGCTATTTTTCGCCTTTGTACCTTTACGGATGAGGATGGAGACAACAACCAGAAATAGGGCTCCCCAGGCTTTCCCAAAATCTTCTATAATATTACCTATAAACGTGTAAAAAATTTGCTGGGGAATATTCGTTCTTACCTCAAAATAATCCCTCCTTTCAAGACCCTTTTTTACTGAATCAAAATCTAGAAGGTCTTTAAAGTAAGAAAAGCAGTAATCTCCTTGTGTTGTTCCACGCATATTCCATACGTATTCATTAAAATCAAGACTACCCTCGCCCGCATATAAAGATATCCAATCAATTACGCCAACTTCTGATGCTACTGCCTTCTGATTAAAACGCGCAAGTGTAATAATCAGGAAAACGACTACAATTCCGCTTAATCCCAACAGGCCATACAGTTTTACTCCCTTTTTGGTTTGCGTTGGCAAAAAATCCTCAAAAATAAGGTATAATGCAAATAAATAAATAGCCGTATAGGTTAACGCGCTACGCCCACCCATTACAACGCCCATTCCATTTCCACAATAAATTGATATCAATAACAACACGATGATCCTCCAATTTCTTTTAGGTGATGCTATTTGAATAAATAATAAGATTGGAGAAATATCAGATATTTTAGAAACAAAAAAATAAAAAGGTCTACTAATTGCACTTAAACGTAATGCATCTATGGTACCTTCCCCTGTGTTCTTCATCTGATGCAATTCGGCAAAAATGGACTCATCCATATTAGATACTTTCGTCAATAAATAAGTAATTTCTACGGCGGGGATGATGGATATAATACCAATAAATAAAGACAGCCAATACACCATATCTTTATTATATACAATTTTTTTTACCTGTCCTGAGTCAAACTTTAGTATTGGACGCACTACAATGCAAAACAAAGTAAAAAGAAACAAAAAGGGAATTATCTGGAGGTTAACAAAGGATGATAGTATAGAGTTAAAGAAAAACATTCCGGCTAGAGCAGAAAAAGCGTATATTGATAAAGCCAAACTCCCTAACCTGAAAGATTTCACTTTAACCTGAAACCAAACTAATAGAGTTATGTAGCAAACAACATTTATCCAAACAGCTATTTCTTGCATATTAAACTTTACTTGGTAAACTGTAAAAACCTATCTGAAATTTTAAACGGCCCCGTGTGCATTCAATGTCCCAATTTGAGGCACATTTAAATGAAGCGAGGTCTGATGTTAATTTCATGATCGCTCTTATGCTTTCGCTCGTCATTTTCCTTTATATATAATTTCCATAAGCTCACGTGATACATGTGGCCTATAATGCGAAGCTTCATAATAGTTGTTATAGTCATTAGTAATTTTATTGATTCCAGAGAAATCAAAAACTCTTTCAGTGCCAAACAAATTTTTTAAATACGCTAAGTCCTTTTCATTTAATTTTTTCTGGTTATACAACGGGCTAATCACTATTCTCACATCTGAATTATGCTTCTTAAAAATAGAGTGGATATTTTCCAGAAGCATTTTTTGGTTTTCCTTGATTACGGGTAACGAATATTTTTGGAATCTCGGTCTTTTGTAAAATACAGACATTCTCTTCTTTGTGTAAAATTTCTTTTGACGTATCAAGTTTTCGAAATAATCAAATCGCATTTCATTGGTTGTCAAATCGTAGCCGCGTGGTTTATTGTCCAATAAACTATTTTTTGTCATGTACGGTTTAACCTCTCCGGTTAACTTGAAATCAAGGTATGCGTAAAGAAACTTTGGTTGGAGAAAAGCAAAAAAGAAAGTTTTCTGGAATTCAATAATGTTATCGTTTTCTAACAGAGCTGGTGAGGTGATGAATAGATGGCCTTTTTTAGGTTTATCCAGAGCTAAAAGAGCGGTATCTAATACTAGCAGTACATTCTCCATTTTACCGCCTTTTTTGTCTATAAATTCCACTTTTTTATTTAGGGCCCAAAGAGATTCTCCTGATGCATCAAAGTGGTAACAGCTACTGTTTGCGGGCAAATGCTTTTTCCAATCGCTAATTTGATAATATATTGAACGGGAACTACCAAATATAAAAGAATTGTAATTAATTGTTTTACTGTTATTTATAAAAGTTGTGGTACTTTGATAGTCCTTATTTACACTAACCCAAGCCTTTGCTTTTGGATCTATGTATGAGCTATAAGATCTTATTACTTTGAAAGGATCTAAAATAACGTAGATTATCGCCAATATTATTAAAGGGATTAAACCAATCAAAGAAAACCGAAATAATTGTACAATAAATCTTTGCATAAATTAAAACTGAAAGTAAATAAATTGCTGTTCTTCTCCACTAAACCAACATAATGCCAGTATAAGCGCATAATAGAAAGCATATCTTACCGGGCGTTTCCATTTAAGACCGAGGTGAGATATAGCATATTGCCCCTCTCTTCCCTGCCACTCAATTAAAACGAAAAATATTACCAGCGCAATTGCAACCAGTGCTTTTTTCATTTCTGCAAACCTTGGTATAACAAACAGCGATGAGGAAAAAATCTCTGATATGTAGCTAAGGGCATGACTTATACTATTGGCTCTAAAAAATATCCAGGCTAAAACAGTTAGCGAGAAAGTTAGCAAGATGCGTAAAAACTCATCAAGGCTTGGGTATGTTTTACCCATAGCTACAATGTCTATGTTCTTTCTGTTGCTTTTAGTAAGTAACAGCGGTAAAAAATAAACAGCATTTAAGGCTCCCCATACCAAAAACGTCCAGTTAGACCCATGCCAAAATCCGCTCACAATAAAGATTATAAAGGTGTTGCGCACTTTCATCCATGTTCCGCCTTTACTACCGCCTAATGGGAAATACAAATAATCCTTGAACCATGAGGATAACGAAATGTGCCACCTCCTCCAAAATTCCGCAATATCTCTCGAAAAATAGGGGAATGCAAAGTTCCGCAAAAGGTCTATGCCAAATAATTTTGCTGTTCCCAGTGCGATATCAGAATAGCCGGAAAAGTCGCCATAAATTTGGAACGTAAAGAATATTGCTCCCAAAAGCAGTGTGCTACCGGGGTAATGTACCGAGTTATTAAAAAACTCATTTGCAAAAAAAGCGCAACTATCTGCAATTACAATTTTCTTGAACAAGCCCCATAAAATCTGCCTTAAACCATCAACCGCATACGTATAATTAAAAGTTCGCTTTCTCTTAATCTGTGGTAACAAATGCGTAGCTCTTTCTATAGGCCCCGCAACCAGCAAGGGGAAAAAGCTAACAAAAACAGCATACTCAACAAAATTGCGTTCCGCTTTAATTCTGTCTTTATAGATATCTATTACATAAGACAGGCCGTGAAACGTATAGAAGGAAATTCCAACCGGTAAAATAATACTTAAAGTAAAGGGGTTAATTTGAATTCCTAATTGCGAAAGGCCCGCCTCAAAAGATTCAATAAAGAAATTGTAATACTTAAAAAATGCCAAAAACCCAAGATTTACAATCACACTCAACCAAAACCAGAATTTCTTGCTGTTTTTATTTTTTGCATCCTGCATTTTCAAACCTGTGAAATAATCCAGCAACGTTGAAAACATTAATAGAAACAGGAAACGCCAATCCCAGCAAGCATAGAAAAAGTAGCTTGATGTTAAGAGCAAAATGTTTTGGGCCTTCAGGCTCTTGTTTGTAACAAACCAATAAAGTAAAAAAACTATCGGTAAAAAAATTGCAAAGTTAATTGAGTTAAAAAGCATGCGACTTATTTTTAATTTCTATAAATTCTTGCTTATCCAAATAGTTATTCAAAGTCAATAACAGGTAGAAAGTAAAACCTATTTGTTATTTAAGAATGCCTTAAGATGTGCAACATTTTCTTCCGCTTGTAAAGATAAATTTCCTATATTTTTAGTTAATTCCTTTTTAATTGATTGCTTCCTTGCAAGTGTGTCTCTGGTAGCCTCAACCAATTCATCCATGTGAATGGGCAGCGGTGCCAAATCAAAAAAATGTCCTTCGTATCCTAAAATATCATATAATGCTTTGGTTTTATGAGAATCAGCACCCATCAATATTACCGGAGTATTTGCCATAGATGCCAGAATTGAATTGTGCCACCTCCCTGAAATAAACAACTCTGCTCCTTTAAATACGTGGAATAAATCCTGATAAGAGCAGTTGAGCAGACTTATAAAGCCAAGTTTGTTATTTATAATTACATTATTAATGCCTTTGTTCATTCCTCTAAATCCGTCAAGAAAAATAACTTGTGGCACTACCTCTTGTAATCTTTTCACCATTTCTGAGTAAATTTCCTCAATATCCCATTTCACAGATGAAAAGTATTTTTGTTGAAGAATACCCGAGGTATCTCCAAGAACGATGTAGGGTTTAGAAAAATCAATTTGCTGCGATATTTCGGCTGATGGTTTCCAATTCGCTTCAGGTTTATAAGCAAACAAAGCATCTGGTACAAATTTACCATTGGTAACACCCAATTTTTCAAGCACCTTTACCGACATTCTTTCACGAACTGCTACGTAATCCACTAGAGGATAAATATGCTTGATCATTTCTTCAGCATCAGTGTTCTCTGGGTCAACAGCGTGGTTAACCATAGAAACCGGTTTGCCAAACTTGGTTTTTACTACCCACAACATAAACAATTGGTACAATCCTGGTAACACGTATTTACCATATTTGTCAATGCCATGCACCAAAAGACCTTCACCCTGAAAAATCACAACATCTGCCCACCCTATCATCTTCATCTCGTATGGTAGAATTTCCCCTTTCTCCATCTGTGCATAATAATCTTCATACATAGAAAACTTGTAAGGCACATGTATTTTAGAGTCGTCCTTCTGTTTCACGCCTCTCCAAAGTTTTCTTACAACTGGTGCATAATCAGCCAATTTTTTCTTAAAAGACTTTTCCTTAAAAGAAATTGTATATGGCGGAAAACCATTTTCCGGCGCTTGTTTCCGGTAATATCTTGAATCAATATAACGAACTTCATTTTCTTCACCAAGCCCCTCAACTAAGTTTTTCATTGCTTCTGTTGTTGCAATTGAACCGTAGTTGCGTGCCGGAATATAATCTCCGAAAAATAAAATTTTCTTCATAGTAGTCTCTTGATTTTTAATTTCTTTAGTTAATTATACGCTAAGTCAGCTTAGCTTAATTTTCAATTTACTCGCCAATGCTATTGCAATAAATTTCCTCTCATCTCTGTTCAATCCGAATACTATTATAGAAAAGAAAGAGAAAATAACAGTAATGAACACCATTATAAAGGATTCGATAGTTGAAGTTCCTATCAAATACTCCTGAACAAGTTTAGGAAACACAAACGAAATGAAGGAAACAACTGCCATTATTAAAACAACCTGTTTGAAGTATCCTTTCAAATCAAAATCAACCAATTTCTTTGCCATTATAACCCTCAATACATTGCACAATATGGTATTTACAACCAAAATGTAAAAAACAGCTTCGGGACCAAAATCCAGTTTTAAAAATATAAAAGCTATTGGCAAACACAATAGTCTGACCCCGCCAACTGCCACCTGATACCACTTTACTTTTCCGGTGGCTTGTACCAGAGTTACTATCGGGTTCATTAAAAGTTCTAATAAAGTATCTATAATTACCAATTGAATAAAAACGATGGTAAAATCAGGCACCTTATCTAACCACAAGCCTAAAATAAAGTTAGTTTGAAGAAGCAGCGGCAGTGAAAGGAATAGCAACAAGTAGAAAGAAAACTTTGTACTTTGAAAAACCAGACGCATCAATTCATCATGTTGTTTTGCCGCATAAGACTTGATAATTTGAGGACGAACAGCGGTAAAAAAATTATTTCCGAAATTTAATACTACCGATTGAACTTGATAGGCTATACCACGCGCCGCATTTATAGTGGGACCAAAAAATACGTTTAATAAGATATTAATACCCTGATTTTTACCAACACTTGATAATGCACCCAGTAAATTCCATCCGGAATAGCTTAATATTTTTCTAAACAAGGGTTTCTCCCAATAGAAAGAATAGCGGCATTCCTCAAATTTGCGTATGCAATACGTGCGATATATTAACGTTACCAATGTGGTAACGGAAAACGTTAGCACAGCATATAACTGCAATTTATCAAACGAAAATAATACCAGTAAATAAACAATTACAAGTTTTAATATTACATCTATAATACTTACATATGCATACACCCGCATGTTCTCATGTGCAATAATGGCAGCATTATACGGAACCGTGAACATGGTCATCATGAATGCTAAAATAGAAAACTGATAAACCCACCGCGCGGCTTCCATTCTTTCGGCAGGAATGGTGAGTTGTGTATTTAAAAACCACAAACCAACGGTTTCCGCCAATAATAATATGGCCGCGGCAATCAGGATATAAATGGTCATCGTCATACTGAAGGTTCTCTTCAGTTGCTCACGGTTACCTTGCCCCAGTTCAAAAGCAAAAAAACGTTGAGATGCTGATGACATGGTACTGCTCAAAAAAGAAAACATTACCACAATGCCTCCTACAACATTATAAATTCCGTAATCAACTACCCCAACTGTTTTTAAAATAACTCTTACGGTGTAGAGCGAAACCCCCATTGTAAGGAGCATTCTAAAATACAAAAAGAATGTGTTTTTTGCTATTCGCTTGTTACTTTCAGTTGGTATTCCTTTTGTCATATCAGGGAGGTGCGGAACTTATTATGTTGGTCAAATCATGTAACCAATCTTAATTGAGGGCACCGAATCATTCGGTTTGCCCTTTGAACATAATTCGTAATTAAGGGAGCGGCTTTTATTTTCTGTATTTCAGCTTTTGCCTTTGCACATCTTCAATATCCAACACATCTTTGCTTTTATGGGTTAAGGCTTTATGTGTAGCATCTAAATCACGAGTTAATCTTCTTAAACCGTCTGGCTCTAACGAGGCTGAATGATCTGTCCCTTTCCAGGTCCTATCAATTGTGTAATGACGTTCTATCCATTCTGCACCTAATGTATAAGCTGCAATATCAATGGCTATGCCTAAATGGTGGCCAGAAAAACCAATTGATTTAACTTTGCTGCCATATTTTTCTTTAAGGGTTAAAATATCAAGTAAACACACATCTTCAAAAGGCACCGGGTATCCAGAAGTGCAGTTATATACAACTAAATCTTTGTTGCGGCCTTTAGTTACAAAAAACTCCACCAAATCTTCAATCTCGTCTTTTGTAGTCATCCCGGTTGAAACGTGGATCTCTCCTTCATAGTTATCGCAAAGCCAGCCTAACATCTCATAGTTGTTATTACAAGCTGATGGAATTTTTATTAAATCAGGTTCTAAAGCCGCTATTTCTTTTGCAGAAGTTAAATCCCATACCGAAGTAGAATAAACAATTCCCATATCCTCGCAAAATGCTTTCAGCTCTCTGTGTTGTTCCTGGTCAAACTCTAAAAACTCTCTGTGAGCTCCATAAGTATCCCCATAAGAATTTGCCGGGTTTGGGTGCGGCGCGTTGTACTGCTCCTCTGTCAATAACTCGCGGTTATTTCTTTTCTGAAATTTGACAACATCTGCCTTGCAAAAAATTTTTGCAACCTTGATCAACTCCTTTGCGATTTCCATATCGCCTTTGTGATTACAGCCTATTTCGGCCATTATTTTTGCTTTTTCCATCATGATAATTTACTTATTTCGAAAATCTACTGTTTATTTTTAATATAAAGTCTACGCCTTCTCTTATCGCTTTGTCTCCGCCCTTCGCATGCAGTACAATGTCTACATTACCCTTCACTTCTTCTACAGCGTCAACTGGTGCCATGCCCCATGCTACACTTAACAAATTAGCTAAGTCGTTAATATCATCTCCAATATATGCTATCTCCTGCCTGGAAATTGCAAGTTCTTTGCAAAGGTGATTTACTAAAGTATATTTATCTTTTGCCCATTTATAATAATGCTTAATGGCCAATTTTTTCATTCGTTGATCCACTATAGCGCTGCTTTCTGATGTCATTACTATTATTTCAAGCCCACTTTCTCTGGCTATCTCTAATCCCATTCCATCCCTTAAACTAAAGGTTTTTGCAAGCTCTCCATCTCCGGATACATGAACTGTTCCGGGGGTAAATACGCCGTCAACGTCCAAAACTAATGCTTTAATTTTCAAGAACTGGCTCTTTACTTTAGCAATTCTTGTTTTCAATATTTGCTCAATGGTTATCCAATCCGATGGTTCATCAATTTCTATCAGAGTATCTTCTTCCATCTCAACCACACCAATTTTGCCACCAAGCCTGTTGTTTGTTTCCTGATAAACGGATTTGCTTATTGCATAAACAGCTCCATTTTCAATTAACATTCCATTAAAATCTTGCCTGCGAGGTCTGCTCAAGTAATCGTAATTAAGGCTTTTACCTTCCTCAGACCAAATAAAACGCTTTGTACTTACTGCAGTGAGTGCCGAGTCGCTTTCGCCAGATTTAACTCTATTCAGCGTTTTATTAATATCTTCTGAGTTTGTTAAAGGCGACGTAGCTTGCAATAAACAAAAAACGTCAAACTGGTATTCTAATGCTTGCGCTAGTTCTAACATTCCAAACTCGGTAGATGCGGTATCAGTAGCTGATTCTTCGCTCCTTTTATAAGTTTTAACCTTGTTTGTCCATGTATAAATACTATTTATTTTTTCAATTAAATCATCATCGTCTGTAAAAACATAAACCTCGTCTAAATCACTCTGGATAGCTTCGCCAAGTACCCATTGATACAAAGGCCGCCCAAGCAGTTTCTTTTTGTTTTTACCAGGAATGCCTTTTGAGCCTTTTCTAAGCGGAATGATACCAATTGCTTTCATCACAGCGTTATTTTCTTTTCAATAGCTTTTGAAGAAATCCCTTTTGCTTAGTATCGCTACCATAAACCCCATAGCCGTAACCATACCCGTAACCGTAGCCATATCCGTAACCATAACCATAACCATATCCGTAACCGTAGCCTTTATTTTCCTGGATGTCATTCACCACAATTCCTATTCTCCTCATTTTCTTATTTTTATACAATCCCTGCACAATATTTAATTGTTCTTTGAATGTATATTTTTGCCTTACCAAATAAAGACATAGACTGGCGTGAACTGACAATAATTGGGCATCAGTTACTAAACCAATAGGTGGAGCATCCATTATAATATAATCAAACTTAGCGCGTAGATCTGTCATTAATCCTTCCATTCTCGTGCTCATTAAGGTTTCCGCAGGATTAGGTGGAACAGGCCCTGAACTCATCAAAAATAAATTCGGGTGAATTGACAATGGTTTAACCAACTCTTCGGCTTTTAAATTTTCATCTAAGATGTAGTTGGTAAAACCGTTACTAGTATCAACCCCAAGTTTGTGTGACAAGCCCGGCTTACGTAAATCAAGCTCCATCAGTAAAACTCTTTTACCGGTTAAGGCTAATACATTCCCTAGGTTAAGCGCAACAAATGATTTTCCCTCGCCGCTCATGCTTGAGGTTAGTAAAATCGTTTTAGCATCTTTCTCATTTAAATAGAATGAAAGGTTTGTACGTAAACTTCTGAATTGCTCTGAAATTACAGATCTTGAGTTGGTGGCGATAATTAAATTATCACCTTCATCGTCATGACTGATCTCTCCCACAATTGGAACCTCGGTCAACTTTGCTATGTCGTCTTTGGTTTCTATCCTCGTATTCATGAATTCTCTTATATACAGCACCACTATAGGTAGCAATAAACCTACTACAAGGCCCAGGATTATTACGATATTTCGCTTAGGACTAAAAGGATTTATCTCTGACTTGGGAGAATCGATGGTTTTTGAACTTGACAGATTAGCCGTTTTTGAAATCTCTGTCTCCTCATTTTTCTGCATCAGAAACAGATAAAGCTGTTGCTTAATTTGCTGTTGTCTGGCCAGATCAAGGTAATTGCGCTCAACTTCCGGAACCTGCTGCATATTCGCTTCAACACTGTTCATTTGCGTACGCAAGCCATCCCTGCTTATAGTTAAATTACGTTGTGTGTTCTCCAGATTAGAAAGTAAATCCCCTCTTAAATTTGCAATTTGCGCGTCGAGATTAACAATTTGAGGATTGGTCTCAGTAACGCTCACTAATCGGCTATCTCTTTCTAACAATAGTTTGTTATATCGTTCTACCAAGGCATTAAAAACCGCATCAGGCAGCAATATTGAACTCGGCAAAACACGTTTGTTCTTGCTTTCGTCGTTCAGGTAATCTTTAAGGCTACGCAAAATACTGAGCTGAATCTCTATCTGCGACAAGTCTTTAACATATTGGGCGGTGTTTTGAACCAACATTTTACTTTGCTCGCTCATTTCTACCAGATTATTGCGTTCTTTAAAGCCTTGTATATTGCCCTCCAGATCACCAAGCTCGCCACCAATATATGCCAGACGGTTTTTTATAAATTTAATAGTACTATCTGCAATGATGTTTTTGTCATCGATATTTCCCTGCACATACTTTTCTATTAACTTATTTAAAATTGCCTCTCCCTTTGCCGGGATTTGATGTTTTATGCTTAAATCAATAATAGTTACCAATTTATTGGTGGCCTCAATAGTGGTACTACTCATTAAAGAAGCAACCTCTGTATCTATAGATCTTACTAAAAAACTATACGGCCTTTCCTCGCTAAGCATTGGCCCATTACGGTGTATTTGAAAAAGCCCGATACCCTTAATGAGTATTGGTTTGTCGTAGCTAACTACTATGTCAAGGTCGCCCGTTTTTAGAGACAGCTTTCCTCCAGGCAGTTGATTTAAAATGCAGGTTGTTGCAGAAATGGTATCGGCTTCTTTTAAAAACACTATACTAAACGGAGATTTATAAAGCTCCACATCACGGATGCTGCCTTTTTTATAATATTTCACGTTGAGCTTCATATCCCTCACCACCTTCTCCATCAGGTCGCGGGTTTTAAGCAGCTCTACTTCATTATCAACCGAGTTTTTTGCACCCAATAAACCTCCTAAATCTCCTAATACATCATTCTGACCTAAAGCACCTCCCTTTTTATCATCATTTACCAATACACGTGCATTAATATTGTATATGGGCGTTTGATAACGGAGATAGAGCAAAGAGGCCGAAATGCCTAAGACTAAGCTTAACAAAAACCATGGCCATATTGATATTAATCTGCCAATAATTTTTTTCAAATCTATTGCGGCCTTTGCTTCCTCGGCCTGCAAATGCGTATCTTGAGGGTTAATATCTATCATTGTAATGTTTTAGTAATTCCTTTTAATTTTAAAGCACACGAGAAATGGCCAGGGCAATAGCTGTAATGGCAGCTAAAATTATACTGATGCTGGCACGAGCTGGCGCATTTAAAGCAGCGGCTTTTGCCTTATCCGGCTCTACATAGACAATATCATTTTGCTTCAAATAGTAGTAAGGATTATTGAATATATCAGATGAGTACAAGTTTAAACGTGCATATTCTTTTTTACCATCTTTCTCCCTAATCACCAACACATTTTCTCTTTTACCGTAAATTGTTAAGTCGCCCGCTAACGTTAGCGCATCCAAAACGGTTACTTTCTCATTAGGCAGAATATAAATAGCGGGCCGCGTAACCTCACCAGTTACGTTAACCTTAAAATTGGCAAAGCGCACCTGTACGCTGGGATTTCTATAGTCAACCCCTGCTTTAGAGCGAATAATGTCTCTGGCCTCGAATGTGGTTAAACCTAAAAGTTTAACCTTGCCTATAATAGATAATTCAATTTCGCCGTTCTTATCAACTAAAAATCCATTAATAGCAGGCTGAACGGATTGACCGGTTGTACCCGCCAAATTTTGAATTGACTGTGACGCTACCTGATTAATCTGAGCCCCGGTAACAGGATCAATGGTAAAAATAGAAATTGCCAAAATATCATCAGGCTGAATTGTTGGTTCGGTAAACGCAACCATATTTTTTTTGCCAATAGAGTCTATAACGCCGACATCTTGAAAATAGCCAATATTTTTAATACCGGAACACCCGGCAAGGAATATGGTTAGGTAAATTATTGAAATACTTCTAATGCAAAAGGACAAACATTTATTCATGGAATAAAATTAGGTGGTTAAAATGCGATGTAAATATATGCTGCTTTTTTTGTAAACTCCTATTGTCGTCTAAAAAATAATCTGCTTATCATAGACGTGTAAATATAGGAATTTTTTATTAAAACCTAATTTAAATTTTAAATTTAACAACAAAACAATCTTAAAGTGTAATATTTATTAATTTTCAATACCTGATGTTAACAAATTCCCCGTTTTTAAAAGCCAATATCATCGTTCAGGTGTTATGATATAAGCACTAGTAAATGCCGCAAAATTCAACAAACAATGCGGCGGGCAAGGAAACTTGTTTTAAAAATTACTGTTACGCAGTTTTTGTTAAAGCCACCATTATTATTGCATTATGTACCAATGGCTTAAGTTGCTATTGTGTTATAATGCCCAATAAAGGTTGTTTTTTTAAACCGGTTTAAAAAGAACTGATAAAAATACTCCTACTATTTCAGGGGGGAAAAGGAGTAACCGCTTTCTTTAGCGCACAACCCGTAACGGGCTCTTAAAGAATTTAGTTTTAGGTTATATGGTAATGTTTTTATGCCTGGCCCATCGTTCCGCCAAAATTAAGCGGGAAACCGCCTGGATCTGGCTGAGTCTTAATCCGGCCGTTTGCAGCCTCGTATTTGGCAATGTTATCTTCCAATGCAAGTAGCAACCGTTTAGCATGTTCGGGTGTTAGTATAATCCTTGATTTTACCTTGGCCTTAGGCACGCCGGGCATAACGCGTATAAAGTCCATCACAAACTCTGCAGATGAATGCGTTACAATGGCAAGGTTAGCATATATCCCTTCGGCAATTTCTTCGGAAAGCTCTATGTTGAGCTGGTTATCAAATTGTTCTTCCATGGCGCTAAAATAACAAAGCCTTCCCAAATGGGAAGGCTTTGAAAATAATTATTTATTTGCTTATCAATTAAGCTTCTACTTCTTCAGCTTTTGATGCCATTAAGCGATCAAACTCTTCCTGAGATCCTACACGGATATTTTCGTATTCGCGTAAGCCTGTTCCTGAAGGTATTAAGTGACCAACGATCACGTTTTCTTTCAGGCCAAGCATCATGTCGCGTTTGCCGGCAATTGCAGCTTCGTTCAGAACCTTTGTAGTTTCCTGGAACGATGCAGCCGAGA
>Ga0247814_10000219_pt1 | contig 51636 bp, 48 predicted proteins | sample UWRJL179409R1_FD_179947 | JGI IMG/M metagenome (GOLD analysis project Ga0247814, IMG submission 179947) | Plant litter microbial communities from Arlington Agricultural Research Station in Wisconsin, United States - UWRJ-L179-409R-1 | ecosystem: Environmental > Terrestrial > Plant litter >... | reverse complement strand
AGCCCGTTCGGGCGCTACAGTAGCTTTACTTTCCAGCTTAAACGTTCGGTTCAGTTTAAATATAGTAGAGTCAGACCCCGTATTTATAAAACCATCCACCACCAGGTAGTTAGGGTTAACATCTTTAATATCAGGTAGATATTTTTCTTTGCAGGCATACAGTAACACACACGCGCCGAAAACAATGCCGATGCCCGCTTTTAAATTTTTTATGTATTTATAATTATGCATGTTAAACAATTAATATATCCAGTAAGGGGGTACAACGTTAGTTCCACCCTGTAATCTACAATCTGCACATTCGCGAAATTTGGTAGCAGTTATAGTAGCAGGAAGCCGCAACCACGGAATGGGGTGGGTTTGTAAGGCTATATACTCTGTTTGTACCGGATCAAACAGTAAAGGCTTGTGTTGAGCGGTGGATAGTGTGTCCTGGTGATCAATACACCACGTGTCAGGAAGAGGCCCAACAAAATCAAAAGGAAAACTATTGGCTATCAGCAGTATACGCTTTTCTGTTACTGTGCCTGCACTGATAAAACCAATAATCACATCGCCCGGATTGGTAGTACACTTTATGTTGCTATAAATTTGCGATGGCTGCGCATCAAAAATGCTTCCTACTTGTTCTGTATTTTTCTTAAGGGTTTCAAAAAATTCAAAACCAGCGTTTGTTAGCACAGTTTGCTTAACTAACAAACTGTATTCAATTCTTACTTTTTGAGAACTTGGAAGTATATCTACCAGTAAATTATCAGCTAAACGATCTTCAGCAAGCGTTGATGTTGTTGCAATTGTGATTTTGCCGGATGCTACATGATGATAGCAATTATATATATCATCCTGCGGATAGGTTCTGTATTTTATCTCCTTGCCTACAATTTTAATAAAAGATTGCTGCGCTGCGCGATACTGCCACGTTTCTACATAATCATACTTGTAATACTGGCTTTTTCCAGTAGCATCGTATGTGTTAGCGTATATATTTAAGTTGCCATGCCTAAAATCATGCGTTAATTCAACTGGAGGCGACACCTTGCTTTCAACAAAAGCAGACAAATATTCCTTATTGTTTTTGGTCCGTATTCTTAACCTGTATTTTTTTGTTTGATCAAGGTTTAAAGCCGGCGTAGCGTAAGTGCCTGGCTTTAACGGCAGCTCGGGTAGCGTATAGGTTAACCCCGCCTCGCTTTCAACGCTAACTAACGCAGCTTTTTCGGGCGCTACAGTAGCTTTGCTTTCCAATTTAAAGGTGCGGCTCAATTTAAAAATAGTAGAGTCAGACCCGGTATTTATAAAGCCATCTACCACCAGGTAATTAGGGTTAACATCTTTAATTTCAGGCAGATATTTTTCCTTGCAGGCGTATAGCAAAACACAAATCACTAAAACAAGGCCAATGCCTGTTCTTGTTTTTTTATGATTTTTAAGGGTATGCATGTTTATACGACGGTTTATATATTCAGTGTCACTGTACAATATTCATATCAACTATTCAATCCAGTAGGAGGGTTTTATATTTGTACCACCCTGTAATCTACAATCTACACATGGATAACGGCTGTTAGCTATAATACCTACAATGCCCGTTCCTTCTACATACCAATATTCCGTAGGTATAAAAGTTGATTTATCGGGTTTAAGTATAACGTTCAAGTACTCACTGCTGCTGAAAGCAAATTTTCGCGTATATTCGTCACACGCAGTTTTGTCAATAGGCAACCCCCTCCATTCTTTGGGTAATTTAAAATAGGGAAGCATAAGCCGTTTTTGCGTAACAGTACCCGCGCTTAAAAAACCAATTACAATTTCTGAATTATCAGCAAGCGAATGAATATTGCCCGGCAATTGCGAAGGTTGGGCATCAAATATATTACCTACCTGCTCGGTATTTTTTCTTAAGATGTCCCAAAATTCAAAAGCCTCCTTAGTTAATACATGTTGCTTAATAAGTACGCTATAACCGCTTTTTAATTTGGCCGAAGCTGAGGGAATATTGATAACGCGGAAATCGTCCAGCCTGTCTTCTGTTAATGAAGTTGTTGTGCCCAACACTATTTCATTAGAGGGCTTATTCTGCCAGCAATAATAAATATAATCGCCCGGGATATTAATGTCCCTCTCTTTAAGTTGATGATTTTCAATTTTAAGTAAAGAGAATAATGGTGCTGTATAATCCCAGGTTTCCACATAACTATATCGGTAATAAACACTCTTTCCTGAAGGATCATGGGTATAGGTATAAATGTTTAAACTGTTATCCTTAAAATCATATTTTAAATCGTCAAGAGGTAGCGATGCTTTACTTTCAACAAAATCAGATAAATAAGTTCTGTTATCTTTTGTGCGTATTCTTAACCTGTATTTTTTCGTCTGATCAAGATTTAGCGCAGGCACCCCATAAAAGCCGGGTTTAAATGGTAGTTCGGGTAATGAATAGCTCAAACCGGCGTCGCTCTCAATGTTAACAATAGCACTCTTTTCTGGCGCAATAGCTGCCTTGTTGTCTAATTTAAATGTACGGGTTATGTTAAAAATGGTTGAATCAGCGCCAGTATTTATAAAACCATCTACTACCAGGTAATTAATATTGACCTGCATAACCTCAGGCAGATATTTTTCCTTACAGGCATAAAAAAACACCGGGCAAATAAAAAAAATTGCCGCGCCGTAAAATGCTCTTCTATGCCCTGTAAAAAGTTTCATTTTAAAAACGAATATTGTAATTAACAAAAGGTATAGCTGCCGCAAAAATTGAAAGCTGGTAACCGTTCACCTTCCCTCCCTCTGATACATAGTACGTTGAATAAGGGTTATGCCTGCCCGTTAAGTTGTAAACTCCAACCGTCCACGAGCTGTGGAAACGCTGGTTAATGCGGTGGTTGGGTTCAAATGTTGCTGAGAGGTCAAAGCGGAAATAATCGGGTATGCGATATTGATTACGATCTGAATAGAAAATACGCTCAGAGCCTGCATAATAAAAACGGGTTATTGGTAAAGTAATGGGCCTGCCAGTGCTGTATACACCATTGAATGATATGCTATAACGATGCGAAAATCTATAGTTACCTATTAGGTTAACAGCGTGTGGCTTATCATAATTGGCCGGATACCAATCGCCACGATTAATTAGTTCGCCTAAATTCTTATCATTTTGTTGCAATAAAATGCGCGAGTAGGTATAGCTTATCCATCCGTTTAATTTACCTGTTGATTTCTTTAAAAAGAACTCAACGCCGTATGATTTTCCTCTAACCGGTAACACGTCGTTCTCAATATTGTGGTTCAATACCAATTTGGCGCCGCTACGGTAATCAAGATAATTATTAAGTGTTTTATAGTAAACCTCAACAGAAGTTTCTATGGTGTTGGATTTAAAGTTGCGATACAACCCCAATGATACCTGGCTACCTGTTTGCGGTTTTATATTAGGATCACTAAGTTTCCAAACGTCTGTAGGGGAAATTGCTGTTGTGTTTGATAACAGGTGGATGTATTGCCTCAGGGTATTATAGCTCGCTTTAACAGAAAAATCGTCGGAAAGTATATAACGCAACGATGTACGTATCTCCGGATTTGAATAAGTTTTTATTGTGCTTCCGCTTGCATAGGTAGTACTACCAATAACATTAAACTGCGTTGTAGGTTGGCCGGGGGCATAATTATTAATAGTTTGCGGGCCCAGGTAGTTAAACATAGAAAACCTCATACCTAAATTTAACGATAAATTTGTGGTCACATCCATCTTATCGCCTATGTAAAGCGCGCTCTCTAGCGCCTGTTCAGCAGCCACAACATTGGGCGTTACAATTGATTTTTCACCCCAGGGCTGGTTGCTGCCGGGATTAAGTTTATACAAAACACTATTAAATCCTATGTTAAGGGTGTTTTTAGGATTTAGATAATAGTTAAAATCAGTGCGCAGATTAAATTGCCTTATATTAAAATCAAACTTATAAGCGTTAACAGGGCTTACATCACTTTCTATACCATATCTGTAATAATCATAGCCGCCGGTAAAAACGCCGTATAATTTGTTATTAAATGTGTGTCGCCATTTAAGCGAAAGGTTTCTGTTTCCGTAATTATAGCTGGTATCGCCGTTCAACTTAAAACCATCGCTGCTGGTGTAAGCCGACAGATATAACTGGTTCTTTTCATTGATCTGATGACTTAAGCCTAAGTTCAGATCATAAAACGACGCACTGCTTCTTTGATAGGATGGCTGTTTAAGACTTTTTAACAGCCAGTCTGCATACGTGGTACGACCACCAAAAATAAACGAGGTTTTATTGGTATCAATAGGCCCTTCAACATACAAACGGCTGGTAAGTAAACCCAACGCTGCAGAACCCGTGTATTTTTTGCGGTTACCTTCCCGATTTGTTACTTCTAATACAGATGATAAACGACCTCCGTATTTTTCAGGAATGGTGCTTTTATATAATTCTATGTCTTTAACCAAATCGGGGTCAAAAGCCGAAAAGAACCCAAAAAAGTGTGCAGGATTATATATGGTAGCATCATTAAACAATATTAAGTTCTGATCTGCCGCACCGCCACGCACATTGAAGCCGGTGCTGGCCTCGCCAACGCTTTGAACACCCGGTAGCGTTAAAACAACACGCAAAACGTCTGTTTCGCCAAATACGGTTGGTACTTGTTTTATGCTTTTTATATCAAGACGAGTTACACCCATGTCTGTGCTACGTACATTAGCTACTTTTTCGGCAGATATTTTAACTTCTTTTAAGGTTGTTACTTGTTCCTGCATTTCTATATTCAGCCTGCCGTCGCCGTAAACCATTAATTGTCGTTTGGTATCGCGCATACCTAAACCTTTTATTTGCATTGTATTGGCCCCTTTTGGCAGGGTAACTGTATAAAAACCAAAAGCATCTGTTGCTACTCCTTGCTGTATTGATGGAATGTAAATACTTGCCCCAACAACAGGTTCTCCGGATTTAACGTCTCGTAAATAACCAGCCACATTTGCTTTACCCGGGATAATGGTATTTGTAGGTATACCAATAACGTACACCTTATTTTCAGACACTGCCTCTACCGGTTTTTCTTTTGTATCATCGTTTAATTGAGCAGCATCATTAGCAGTAGTTGCTGGTGCGTTACTTACTGTACCGGCAAAATAATTGTCAGCTAAGGTTGCATCAATAACCCTGCTCTTAGTTAAGAAAACCTGCTTGTTGTTAATGGCGTATTTATAAGCGGTGTTTTTAAACGCCTCGTCTAATATGGCAGCAAGGGGTTTTCGTTCAGCTGTAAGTGTAACGCTTAAGCTGTCAAATGTCACAGCATCATAGTAAAAATAATAATCGCCTTGCTTTTCAAGCTCGGTTACTACCTGCTTAATACTTGCTTGTTGAAAGTTAACGGTAAACTGCCTATCCTGCGCAAACGATGGCGCTATGAAAAATAATAAGCTTGTGATAAGGAGATAAAATAATTTCATAACGAGATTTGGTCGTAATAGGTTGCGAGTTTTACTATAGCTTGTTCGTTGCCCTCTTTAAAATTAACGGCACCCGATTTTATATATTGGTTTAAAGCATCCGCTTTGTCTTTAAACAATTTCAACACATCGCTGCGGCTCTTTACAGGGTTGTAAACGTTATTCTTCTTTATGTAAACCAGATTTGCATCTTCAAATATTATTTTAATACCTTCCTGTTGGGTTATATTTTCAGTACGCGTTTTACTTCGCTTTGCTACAACGCTGCTTTTACCATTATAAAGCTCCTCGTAGTAACCGTCTTTAACGGCATTTTTCACATCAACCAAAGGCAAAAGGGTAAAGGTGTGGCCACTTATTTCAAAACGGGTTGTTTTTTCAGGTCTTAAAATATACTTTGTCTGACCGTCTCTACGACGGGCTACCAGCACATCATTAAAACTATCATACAAAACGGGGATATTTTTATAGACATTGCCATAATAAACAATCGATGCCATTGTCCATTTGTCATTTTCCATAAAAAAAACGTTACCCTTATGGCTACGTACATCATTATACTCATTGCCGCTAAACACTGCAGATTGGTCGCCCGAAATATTGATGTAATAAGCTAATGCCGCCTTATAAGCGGTGCTGTCTGGTAATTGCTGGGCCAAAGCACACCGGGAAATTGTAACTAAAAACAAAATAGTCAGGGCCAAAGGTTTCTTGGTCATAAAGTAGGTTATTGATCAAACATACAACTTTTAGTTTATAAAAATAATCAGTAACTAATATTTTAATACATAACTAAAATCATGTATATAAAGGTATTAGTTCATAATATACGTAGTAAAGGCATATCCATACCATTTCAATACGCTTGGGTATTGGGTTGACGTAACATTGCTCAAATCCAACTGAATTTAACACATTACTTTAAAAATTAATCATAGGTTCAACATCGCGATAAGGAAATTTCTCATTAATGACAGGAGTACAATGAACGCATCAAACCCTAGTCTCAACCAAATTAAATTTTTAGTTGATGACCGGGGTTATAGGTAATAAAAGCTTTGGATAGCTATCGTGTTAGCTCGTGAAGGCTAAGTTTTTTATTAAGTTGCTTTACCCGTAAGTTCCGGGCGCGGGTCTTTTTGTTTTCGGGCTTCAACCACGCTGTTTAGCAATGATAATTTAACTGTATTGCCATCAAATGTGCAGGTAAGCGAATCACTGTTTACGGTTTCAACGGGGCGGTCTACCAGATAAAGAGTATTAGTATCCTTCCAGGTTGCCATACCGGCAACTTCGGTACTTACATCCGGCAAACCCGGCACCGGGAAAGGCAATTGCTTATACATAGGCTTACCATTTTTAACTAACTCCCATTTGCCGAAACCGTAATTAAGTTTACGCTCGCCGTTATCGTAATGCACAATAAGTTCGCAGTTATTGTTGTTGATGTTGAACGTTATTGCTTTTGCACCCAGACTGTTATTGTCCAAAACAAACTTCTTACCTGAGAGAGTATTAGCCAAAGTCGATGAAGACTGCCCGGCAGGATAGTTTACCTTTAAGCCATTTTGTTTGCTTATTAAGGCTGCTACCGCAACCTTATTCGCGGGCAGTTTACTCTTAGTAAGGCCGGGTAACAGTATGTCCCATACAAAATCAAGTGTTTGCTGCGTTTTAAAACTCTCTTCTGTTATGGCAACAACCAGGTTTTCATCAGGCAAGATAATGCCAAATTGCCCATAAAGTCCGTCGGAACGATAACCATTGTGCTGGGTACGCCAAAACTGGTAACCATAGCCTTGCTGCCAGTCGTCCTTAGCTTTCGCACTGCTTCCGCCAAAAGGATTGGTTTTAAAATCCCAATAACTTGTACTTGATGCTTCAACCCACGAGGCCGGAATTAACTGTTTGCCGTTCCATTTGCCTTTATTAAGATAAAGCTGACTAAAACTGGCTATATCCTCTGTACGTACCCGCAACCCTACCCCACCCGAATTAATGCCTTGCGGACTAACCTCCCAATCGGCTCCTTCAATTTTCAGCGGCTGAAGTATGCGCGGAGTTAAAAACTCTATTAAGGTTTTGCCGGTAGTTTTAGTTACTATGGCCGATAACATATAAGTAGCCGAGGTGTTGTAAACATAATTAGTCCCCGGTTCAAATTCAACCGGCGTATCCAGAAATGTTTTTGCCCAGTTAGCGCCGCTTAGTCCGGGCGCGGTTTTGTGCCCGCTATTCATAGTTAGCAAATGCTTTACCTTCATGGCAGCTAAATTAGGGCTAACTTGTGCGGGCAAAAGCTCAGGGAAGAATTTTGTAACATTGTCTTCAACGCTAAAATAGCCTTCGTTAATGGCTAAGCCCACCGCGCATGATGTAAAACTTTTGCTTAAGGAGTATAAACTGTGTTTATACTGTGGCGCGTAAGGTGCCCACCAACCTTCGCCAATTACATAGCCGTTACGCATTATCATAATGCTGTGGAAATCAACTTCACTGGCATCCATTGCATCAAACAGTTTACTCAATACATCTGATGATACACCTTGTGCTTCCGGCGTGCTGCGCGGCAGGTTATTAACTCCCTTTACGGACACCGGAAAAGCAGATATCAAAGACGGTGATACAACTAAACCGGCTGTGCCTAAGCCAATTTGCTTAATAAAATCTCTTCTTGTATTCATTTTCTTATGATACTGTAATAAATAATATTCTCCATTTTGCCGGTGGTTGGCAAGCAAAACATAAAAATGGACCTGGTTATAATTGGAAACCTCATCAAATATATATGATAAGCAATCACAATAAAAGGCTATGTATTTAATTAGTACGCCTGTTTACTTAAAGGTTTGGCTGATACCAGGTATTAACCACCGCTTTTAGTAAGTTTGAAAAGTGAACTCTTTAGACGATTCGGGCGCTGTGTTAGCTACCACAGAAATATGGCCATTTTACATGGGGCGGATAACAGCCTTGCCCTTGGATGGCTTACCAGGCGCGACCAACAGATACGATTTGAAGTTTTGACGGGCATAGCGAAGCTAAAAGGTAAAACTGTTTTAGATGCAGGCTGCGGTTATGCTGATCTTCTTGCTTTTTTATTGCCTGACAATACCCCAGCTCATTATTACGGCGTTGAACAAATACCAGAATTAATTGACGAGGCCAAAAATAGATGCCGGCATTTTAACAATGTTAGCTTTATAGAACGCAACTTCAGCACAGCGAATCTGCCCGTTACTGATTACGTTTTTGCCAGCGGATCGCTTAATTACCGTAGCACAGATCCGGGTTACGTACTTAAAGCCATAACCAAACTATTTGAGTGTTGCAGATTAGGATTAGCTTTTAATCTTTTGAAACATGTATCGCACCCGGGGCTGCTAGTAGCTTACCAACCAGAAATTATATTGGCCCATTGCCGCACATTAAGCACTAAAGTGATATTTACAGACGGTTATGCCGATGAGGATTTTACAATTTGGATGTACCGTTAGGCATTCACTAACGGAATTACCTTTTCGCCTATTAACGCAATAGATCTCATTAATTGCGCGTGTGTCAGGCCAGCGTTATCCATCTGGAAAGTAAAGCGATCAACGCCACCCAAAGCTTCGCTGTGGCGCAATAACTTTTCGGCAACGCGTTCCGGGCCGCCAACAACTAAAACACCTTTTGGCGCTATCAGCGAATCAAAGTGCGGCCTTGTTACAGGCGGCCAGCCACGCTCTTTGCCAAGTTTCGTCCAAAGCTCGGCATAGCCTGGGTAATACTCTTCAACTGCTTGTTCATCTGTTTCAGATACATAACCGGGTGAATGTAGCCCCACTTTTAACTCATCGGGTGCATATCCTGCTTTGGCGCCTGCCTCCCGGTAAAGATCTATCAATGGCCTGAAACGATGCGTATCGCCACCAATAATAGCCACCATTAAAGGTAGCCCCAGAGCGCCTGCACGTGCAAAGGATGCAGGCGTGCCGCCAACACCCAACCATATAGGTAGTTTAGCTTGTAAGGCCCGCGGATAGACAGGCAAATTATCTAATGGCGCACGAAACCTGCCCTGCCAGGTAATAAACTCGTTGTCTCTTATTTGTAAAAGCAGATCCAGTTTTTCTTTAAAAAGCGCATCATAATCATTTAAATTAAAACCGAACAAAGGATATGCCTCAATAGAAGAGCCACGCCCAACAACTATCTCGGCCCGCCCTTTTGATATCAGATCCAACGTAGCAAAACTTTGGTAAACCCGTACCGGGTCGGCAGCGCTCAGTACAGTAACCGCGCTTGCCAGGCGTATTTTTTTAGTGCGTGATGCGGCCGCAGCCAAAATAACAGCAGGCGCAGAATCCAGGAATTGTTTTTTATGATGCTCGCCAATTCCGAATATATCCAGGCCGGCCTGATCGGCCAGTTCTATACGCTCCAGCAGTTGTGCCATGGCGTCAACGCTGCTTAATTGCTTAGCGCCGTACATGGCCGATGCAAAACTGTCAATTCCTATTTCCATAAGTAATAAAATGGTATGGATCAAAAATAAGCATTATTACAGCCAATCATTTGGTAATGTTATTATTCATATAAATAATATAACATTTTGAATATAAATAAATTATAAAAATATGAATATTACAATTATGATTTTATCAAAGATTTTCCATCATCTATAAAACTTCTGTATTGAATACAGAAATTATTTTTTAGCTATACTTGCACCCTATTTTATGAGTTACTTTAAAGAGCTTTTAAACCTGCTGGCCATTGAACGCGCTGCCGATGAAGCGGCTTTTACCGGCCTCACTGCGGGTACTGGAGCAGCACAACGCCGCGCATTGGGCCTGTGCTGGTACCCCATAGCCATACGCAACACCGAACCCACACGGGGCGATTATCTGAGCGTGGAAGTTGAACGCACCACGCACAAGGATCTCCCCCATCAAATACGTTTCGGAAGCCCGGTAGCCTTGTTTTCAAACCATAATAATGCCGACCGTGTTAACGGAACGGTAACTTTTATTGGTACCGACCGCATGAAGATTACCCTGCTAACAGAAGAACTACCCGATTGGGCTAGCGATGGTAAATTAGGTATAGACCAATTATTTGATAACCACAGTTACAACGAAATGCAGGCCGCGCTTAAGCTGGCCGACAAAACTGACAGCAATTTAATAAAAGCGCTTACGGGAAGTGAAAGTGCTGTTATTCATCAGGTGGCATACACCAATCCCAAACTAAACATATTTCAACAAAAAGCGGTTGGCCATATTTTGGGTGCTAAGCACCTTGCTATTGTACATGGCCCACCGGGTACAGGTAAAACTACTACCCTTGTGGCAGCTATTAAAGCGTTAGTTGATCACGGCGAATCGCAAATATTGGTTGTGGCACCAAGTAATACTGCCGTTGATCTGCTGAGCGAAAAACTGGATGAGATAGGTTTAAATGTTTTGCGTATTGGTAACCCTGTTAGAGTTACTGAGCGTTTGCAGCGCCTTACGCTTGAGAGCCGCATGGCTGAACATGGGCAGATGAAGGACATAAAAAAGCTTAAGAAGAATGCATCGGAGTTTAAAAACATGGCGCATAAATACAAGCGCAACTTTGGCAAGGCAGAACGCGAACAGCGCAAGGCCTTGTTTGACGAAGCCCACCGCATTACACGCGATGCAACCAAAATAGAAGAATTTATAAGTGATGACGTGATCAGCAAGGCCCAGGTAATTACCGCTACGCTGGTTGGGGCCGATCATTATACCATCAAAAACTTAAAATTTAAGACAGTTATAATTGACGAGGCCGGGCAAGCACTTGAACCGGCTACATGGATACCAATTTTAAAGGCTGAGCGCGTTATTATGGCCGGCGACCATATGCAGTTACCGCCAACAGTAAAATCTAATCAGCAGGGGCTTGCCACTACCCTGTTAGAAAAATGCGTCGCGCTTCAAACACAAGCCGTTACGCTACTGGAGGAACAGTATCGCATGAACAGCGCGATAATGGGTTTTTCATCACTAAAGTTTTATGAAAACAGACTCATTGCGCATCAAAGTGTTGCCAACCGTGTTTTGAATGATGGTGATAAACCTTTTACTTTTATAGATACTGCCGGTGCGGGTTATGAGGAACAAAGTGCGGGCACCAGCACAATTAATGCAGATGAGGCAGCGTTTATAGTACGCCATATTGAAGCAATGAATTATGCAGCAACCCTAAGTGTGGCCGTAATAGCGCCTTATAAAGAACAAATTAAGTTATTGAAAGATTTGCTGGCCGGAACAAACACTGAGGTGAATACCGTTGATGGCTTTCAGGGCCAGGAGCGCGACGTTATTTACATATCGCTTACGCGCAGCAATAGCAACGGAACGATAGGCTTTCTTTCTGATTACAGAAGAATGAATGTTGCCATTACCCGTGCCAGAATAAAACTAGTACTTGTAGGCGATAGCGCAACGCTGGCCCAAACCTCATTTTACGCCGACCTTATTGCCTATGCCGAAAGCCTGGGTGGTTATGAAAGCGTGTGGGCATATTAATAAAACAAAATGTATACCTTTAGGTTATAAAATTGTTAAACTATTAGAATGATTAAATTATTTATAGGCGGCTTTCCACTTGATATGACGGAGCTGGAAATAGTACAACGGGTTGCCCTTTATGCAGACGTTCAGACAATTAAAATTGTACGCGACAAAAAGACTAAGATTTGTAAAGGTTACGCCTTTCTGGAAGTAGCAGACCGCGCGGGCGCAGAACAAGCTATGGCCGCTTTAAACGGGACGCAAATTGCCGGCCGTGAATTATTGTTAAATATTGTAGAGGAGCAGCAAGACAAAGCCCCAAGCCGCCCAAAATCTGCACCTAAAACATTTAAACGACCACGGTTGCAGCGTTATTAATACCACTGCAAATATCATTTCAAGGCAACGGATGTCTAATTGTCCGCACATACAAGCGCCCTTTAAACTACAATTTAAAGGGCGCTTACTTTAAGCGTATCGCTATACAAATATAGCGCACTAATGCTGTTTATTGCATGGCGTAACTACTTTCGCTAATATTGGTACGTCGGGTAGAACTATATATCGTGCGGTTATAAATTTGATACCCTACCGTTACGGTTTGAATTGCGCGTTGCGCCACAAGGCCTGTTATATTTTCAACAACATAAGTACCGTTAGCGTTGGTATTTAAATTACCGCCTCTCGTAATACTGCTGTAACCTAATGTTGTAGCAATAGGCGTAACTGCAATTACCCAAAATTTTGTAACAGTTTTATCGTTTTCAGTCATAACAGAATCCGCCCAGTTATCGCCCGCCTTTAATTTTTTATAGGATGAGATATCGGCAATAAGTGTAAACTTCTCCCCTACTGCCAGGCCTTCCTGTTCAATTCCGGTAAAGCTAAAGAGCGTGTCATTTTCCAGTGCCGCAGCATTCTCATCTACAGCGGCAATAATACCATTGTTTAAAACACTAAAACCAATGGGCTTACCAATTGTAAAATGCAGGGCATTGGCTAATTTGTCGCTGGTATTTAATGGCTGCTCAGAGTCGTAATAAAAGCGTGAATCGTCTGAATAAACCGAGTCGGTTATTTTATTGGTCGTCATTGTAACAGAAAAACCATTCTCATTTACTGCATTTATTTTATATGTTTTAGACACAGACGACGCAGAGGTAATGTTAATTGACACATTACCACGTTGCAGAATGCTTGCCGAGTTAACACTGCTTATCTTCAAAAACTCATTGCCCGGCTTAATAGCCGGCGATGCGTTGCTTTGCGCCTGCGTACCGTGATAACCAAGTAACAGTGCCAGCAACAAGAAGATCTTTTTTATAGGGTCTTTCATTTTATTCTGATTTAATTATTTACTGTTCAATATTTTTCTTTTTAAAATCTAAACAAAACCGAATGGCAGTTTATTCCAATCGGCTTTGTTGTTCATTTACCTTGCCCTCAATTTAAAACTTATTAGAGGGCATTGGCGGCGGCATTTTTATCGGTGGCACCGGTGGTATTGGCGGCACCGGTGGTATTGGTGGCGGCATTTTTATTGGTGGCACCGGCGGTATTGGCGGCGGCATTTTTATTGGCGGCACCGGTGGTATTGGCGGCGGCGTTTTTATCGGCGGCGGCGTTTTTATAGGCGGCACCGGCGGTATTGGCGGCACGGGTGGTATTGGCGGTACCGGTGGTATCGGCGGCGGCGTTTTTATTGGCGGCGGTGTTTTTATTGGTGGCGGCTGTTTAATGGGTGGCACCGGCGGTATGGGTGGCAAAGGTGGTATGGGTGGCACCGGTGGTATGGGCGGCGGCATTTTTATTGGCGGCAATGGCGGTATGGGCGGTGGAGTTTTCCAATCCGAATTGTTGTTACGGCCAGTTTGCGCCTGGGCGGGTTTTGAACTTGCTGCAAGTACAAAAAGCGATAATGCGATGATTAGTTTTTTCATTAAAGTAGTGATTTTCTGGTTGATGATTTGTCTGAGTGGTGGTGTGTTGTCTGTTTAAATTATTGTTTTAGCATGTTTTATTTTGCAGGCGCCCGCCTGATGTTGAGGGGATAACCGATGGTTAAAACCATGCTTGCTCTATCACCGGAGTACTTGGTAAGATTATCTACGCCGAAAGCAATTGAAAGGGGGTTGGCAAAGGGCCTGATGCCGGCTGACACGCCCAGGTTTGTACCGTACCATTCTGCGGCCACATTTACGTGCCGTAAAACTTCGTATGAAACACCTGCAAATACAGCAGTAGCGCGCTTGCCTTTACCGCTTTGCACATCATTAGGGCTTTTATGTAAAAAACGCCCGCTGCCTATGCCAATGGTGTAACTTAGGGCCGATGCCCCATGCGTTTTTGAATGCGCCCATTGCACCGCATGGCTGAAAGCAAAGTAAAATGTGGGCGCGGAGGCATCTGAGAACTTTGACGAGGCAAAAAGCCCCAATCCGCCAACAGATATACTGCTGGCAGCAGATAGCTGCCTGCTAACGGCGAAATTAGTCGAGAAGTTTTTTAATTCGCTAACATTTGCCATATTAACCCCTACAGCAATATTTACCGCTTTTACCGGGTTGCCCGCACTAATGCCGCCAAAAGCAATCAGATCCGTTTTATTGTTACGGTATAGCTCCGGATAGGTGCCACCCATGCCACCAAACAAATAAGTGCCGCTTCCTCCAAATCCGGTGGGCGCCATGATGCCGGATGGGGCATCATTTGGATACAGCAATTGGCCTTTCGGTAAAATGTCGGGCACATTTACCAAAGCGTTAAGTTTTTTAGCCATAGCTGCTTCAAAGGATGTTTGAGCAACTGCATTGTTTGAAGAAACAAAATTTAAAGCTGCGAATGATAGGGCCGCAACACACCTTATAAAATTGTTGTTCACGATGGGTCAGGGTTTTTGTTTGTGATAATAATTTGTTACAGTTAGCATAATTGTGATTGTATTTGTTTTGACAATACAATAGTACCGCGCACCAAAAGCACAGGCAATACAAGCCAATTGGTATTTTGAGGAGATAAGCTGAATTTGGCTCAAATTAGATAGTGAGCATTTTTATTAAAGCACAGCTAACGCACCATGCTGGCGCCTTTGATTTTTAGTTATAGTTATTGGAGCGCATCAAATTATGCGGATATTAATAAGATAATAAAGATGGATTGTTTGTTTTTTGCATGTAGTCTGAAGTTACAAACCATTACTGTCGTATAGTGAGTACCCTTAAAACAGTCAGCTAGGGCGTTTCATTAAATAGAGTAAATTTCTTATTTTTTCAATATTCTTATTATCAAATTATTACAACATAAATACAGCTAAGAAAACTGACATAAAAGTAGTTTCTTATCGTTTCACATGTAATTATTAATATGCTGATATTGAACACAATGCAAAAAATAGCGTTACAAGCGTTTCCTCCGTGTTATATAATCTTGTGAAACGCTACGCGATCGTTTTTGGCAGATAAAAATGACTATCGACATTAAGTGAGATAAAAAGTAGCCTGCCAACATTGCTATTTCTTCTTTTGCAACAACAACATTTTAGTTGCGTACCTTTTGCCCAGCTCATCTGCCGATGGGCTATCAAAATGCAGCGTATCACCACGATGTACTAAATTTTCAGTAGTAGCAACAGCAGTGAAAGGTACTACTCCAGGTAATTTATTTATTTCATCATTAATATTGCCAAACGTGCGGAAGCGGCCTAACTCGCCTGCAACAAATGGCAAACTGTTATTACCGGTCAGCTTACGGAAACGGCCTATCAATTCTGTTAATTGAGCCAAATAAGCTTTTACCTGATCCGGGCGGTTACTGTTTGATTCTCCCTGGTGCCAAATTATACCCTTAATTACACCCGATTGCATGGCTAGTTTAATGCGCGCAACAGCGTCATCATACGGATGTGTATTGGTTGCGGCATCAAGTGCGCCGGGCAACCAGCTTTCAATAGGCGAACCACCTACGGCGGTGGGTATAAGTCCGATCTTTTTAGTTGGGTTAGCTTTTAAAATTTCTAAACCAAAAGCCAGGCCCGGGCCAACGGCTGCACTGGGTTTATCAAAATGCAAAGGGTGCTTTGCCTGCACCCATTTACCGTCTTTATTGAGCATTAGCACCTTATCAGTGCCTGCATTTTTATAATCATCGGTTATATAACCCCTACCAGCCATGTTTGATTGGCCCGCCAATATATAAAGGTCAAAATTTTGGTCGGGCTGCTGCGCATAAACAGTTGTGGTCACTATAGCGTATAGCATAAGCAGTAAATATCCTTTCATCTGTAAAAATGTTAGCTATCGGTTATAAATTGGTGTTTAAAGATGGAAAATTATCAGCAATAAACCAGCGTCTAACGAGCTGCTATAACCGATTAATAAAAAAACCCGGACTTTTTATCCAGGTTTATCTATAATAATTGACGGCCACTGCCATTAGCAACTTCGCCTAATTGGCTAAAGCAGTCCCAGTATCTTAAAATAATAATCTACATTTATTCCACTTACACGATAAGCATCCATCCCCTTTTTAATAGTACCCAGCAATTGCTGGGTATTAACGGGTTTCCCTTTTTTTGGCGGGGCTATTGTTTTAGTGGGTTCTGCATCAACTATCTTAGTGGCTACCCATGATACATTTTCATGTGGTATAGCCAACTGCAGTATCATGCCGGGCAAACCCGTAAACAATTCAGGGCCACCGCTAACCCGTATTTTGTCTGCATAAAAAGCCACAACATATATAGAGTCAGATATTATCCCATTGGCGCGTATACAGTTATAACCCAATATATCGCGAGTTTCGTTGGTTATTCTCCATTTTATTTTGCGCGTACTATCTGTCAGCAGAAATTGCTCGCCCATGGCATCTTTTTCCATCACAATTTTGCTTGCGGAAAGGTCTGTATAAATTGTGTTTGATTCTGCTGTAATGGGGTTTAACTGGAAACTTTGATACGGTGTAACCGGAAGCACAGGCGTTAGCAGAGTTTTATTGTTGCTGAAGCTTAAGCTGCTGTTAAAAGTAGCAAATTGCTGTTGGGTCTTTTTGTATTGATCCACTACCTGCTTCATCCTTTCTTTTATGTTGGCATCAGCTGTTGGAGACACCACATTGCCCATTACCTGGAAAGTGTTTACTCTTTTTTGGTACTCAATGGTTCCACTGGTTACAAAGCGCACATTTTGCTGGGCAAATAACACATTGCCGGTAAATAGTATAGTGATGATGGTTATGATCGTCTTTTTCATAATAATTAGTTTGTTGCAGCCGAAGTGCCAAATTTTGTAAAATCCCAACTTACGCTTAACATAAAGTAGCGCATTATAGTATTAAAACTGCTTTGCGTAATTTGGGTAGAAGTTATACTACGGTTGAGTGTTGGATTAGCATTTAATAAGTTGATTCCTGAGAGGGTTAACTTTAGCTTATCCTCTTTTAAAAACGCTTTGCTTAATGATGCGTTCAATATGGTCATGTTAATGGCCTCTATACTCCGGGTCTTAGCAGTGTATCTGTAATTTACATCTGATGACAGAATAAATTTCAAAGGAAGATAGAGGGTGCCGCGTGCGCCAAGGTTCAAACCTGCAGCATTGTTATTTATATCGGCCATTGTTGAGTTTTTATTAAAACTATAATTAGGCGCTGCATTAACCTGCAACTCGTATTTCTGATATTTTACTGATTGCAACCCTACCTGAAGCGTAATACTGGTTTGGTCTAATTTGTTTAAATCGCCGTTTATAAAACTGTAGCCGGTGCTTTTGCTTCCGTTAACACCCACGCGTACATCTATTTCTGTACCGGTTATGCGCTGGCTACCTTGCACCGTTAAGTTAAAATTATACGGCCTTTCATTCATCAGATTTACAAATTGCGTAACTAACCTCCCCGAGGTATTTGTGATCTTTGATACAATCGGATTTTCGGTAAAACCAAATGAACTTACTAAAACAAGCGACTGCCTTGTTATAATTTTTTGCGATTGATATATGGCCTGCACATTATGGCTGAACTGCGCTTTCAGGTCCGCATTACCAATTACAATATTTAAGGGGTTGGTATTAACCTGAAAGGGTTGCAATTGGTCAACGCTTGGTTGCGACATATTACCAGAATAGCTAAGCACAAATATTTTTTGCGCCGACATTTGGTACTGATAAGTTGCCTGAGGGTTCCAGTTAACAAAGTTGCGTTTAAATACCCGGCTGCTATAGCGTTCGGTCTGGTCATAATTAACAACCGAGGCACGCGTACCAAAATTAAGTATGGTTTTGTTTTTACGGTAATTAAATATGCCCCCAAACCTGTTAGTGAGGGTATTTATTTTAAAGTCATTACTATACCTGGTATTAAATCTATCATAATCCTCTGATGTTAATGACTTATCAAAAGTTGGTTTATCTGAAGTAGTATTACTTATACCCAAACCATAACTAAGTTGCAGCGCCATATATTTTGATAAGGGCTCTGTATAGTTAATATTGCTGCTAAATGAAACGTTTTTTGCTGTGATAGGTTTATACTGGTCGATTGTTGTTGTTGTTGGTGGTTTTGGCTCTGTGGTATAAATTTGCGAGTATAAATATCCTGTAGATATGTTTTCTGCATAGGTTTGAGAAACAGCCCATGAAAATGTGCGATTGGGTTTTCTGAATTTTCTTGTATACAAGCCGTTTAAATTCAACCCTTTTTGATGGCTGTCAGAACTGGTTCGCTGTGTTTCGCTGGTTAGCAAATTGCCCGCCTCGTCATCAATCGTAAGTACCTTGCTATTGTCAATCGTCAGATGCTTTGTTATCGCGTCAACACCAATTTTAAGAGTTGATGAGGTATCTAATTTAGTGAAATAGGTTAGATCTGCCTTTTGCCTGAATGTATTATTATGCAGATCGCGCGATGAGTTTTGATCTTGTTTTTGGCCCTTAATGTTCATTTGGCTCGATACGACGTTGGTGCCCTTTATATCCAGCCAGCCTACTTTATAGTTAGCGTTAAGGGTGGCATCATTTTTTATTTTGGTATCATAATGCGCGCCGCCCGCCTGCACTTCGGGCAAACCGTTGCCGTTGTAAGTGCCCGATCCCGAATCAAGGTCGTCATCTCCCCCGCCCTGCGTTATTATACCACCATTATCAGCTATCTGTGCATAGTTGTTTGATGATCCTATCCTGCTGTTATCCGCTGCTCCTAAGCCCGTTTTGCCTGTATTAGCAAAAGTACCATAGGCTGCAAATTTACTCCGCGCCGTAAACTTATTAAAGATACCTTGCGCTTCGTAATACTCATCAGTTCCATACCCCCCCGTTACTTTGCCAAAAATTCCTTTCTTTTTATCTTCCTTTAGCTTAACGTTAATGGTTTTTATCCGCTGCCCATCATCTATCCCTGTAAACGAGGCTTGGTCGCTCCTCCTGTCATAGATCTGCACCGACGATACCATATCGCCACGCAAATTCTGTGTAACCAGGGTGGGGTCATCACCAAAAAACTCCTCACCATCAACTAGTACCTTGGGCACCGCTTGTCCGTTAACGGTAATTTTACCGTTCTTATCTATCTGAACACCTGGCATCTGCCTTAACAGGTCTTCAACCTTTGAGTTGGGTTGTATAACATAGGCCTTGGCATTAAACTCAAGCGTATCTCCTTTAATTTTAATTTCCTGCGCCGTGCTTTTTATGGTTACCTCGTTTAATACTTTAGCTATGAGACTCATATTAACATTACCCAGATCGCTCGTGGTATTTGGCGGCCCTAAAGTAAACGGTTGCATTTTGTTATCATAACCGGGATAGGTTATAAACAAAAGGTATTTGCCGGCAGGCAAACCATTTATATTAAATGCGCCGTTATCATCTGCGTAGGTAAACTTGCGTAAAACAGAGTCTTTAGCGTTTAATATGCTAACGGTGCTGCCTAACTTAGCTTTAGAAACAGAATCAATGGTTGTGCCCTTAACGCTATGCGAAGTTTGGGCAAAAGTTGTTTTTGCGAATAGAAAAATGGCTAAGAAAGCCAAAAATGGAATTTTCATTTAACTGCGGTAAGGGTTTAAAGTATTAATATAACCGTTTTAAATACAAAGTGATCAATTAATACATCAGTTGGATGCATAACATAGTACTTTGTTACACCTGTTTAATTTTATTTATTTATTAGTGGCACAGTTTGACAAAATATTACACGTTACCGAAAATATTGTTGTTGCATAACGCGGACGTTTTATTTAACTAAGCAAATAGCAAGATGCTTTAAATCATTATTAAGTTTCTGTTAGCAACGCCCGCATTGTTGATCAAGTGCTTATATTGCCGCGATTAAAATAAATACTATGGACTTCAATGTAGTGGCACTGGAGATATCTGATCTCATAGCCCATTTTGACTATTATGACCAATTGGTTACACAGGAAGGCGTTGCCGAAGAGCAAAATAAATTAAGAATTAAAAACCGCGAGCACCTGGCAAAACTATTTGCTGATGTTACATTTTATAATGATAATAAGCAACTTCGCCCGCTTTACGAAACAAAAGATGCTATAATTGCAAAACTGCAAGGCATAAAGACCAACGATGTGCATGATCTGATTGAAAAACTGGAGAAGGATGCTAAAAAGATGAAGAAGCTATATAAGTCTTTAACGAAGAAGGAATAGGCTACTAGATCAATTTCGCAAATAATCTATATAAATGCGTTAAAACTTCTTCCCGCAAACCTGCATTTCCATCTGCCATCTCTTTTATCAGCTCAATATGTCTGGAAAGGTAATCTTTGGCGTGGTGCCGATCGTGCGTCATCATCCAATCTGCGTTGTAAGAAAAATCTGCATACTTAACGGTTTGCGCGTCCGCGCTTATGTACAATAAGCGTTCATCCTCTAAAGCCTTACGCATTTTCTTTGGTAATGGGTTGTCAGCTTTTGTAAAGTGGCGGGTGAGTTCATTAACACATTTGTTTATATGATCTGCCCCTTCCGGTTCATAACCAAAAGCTTTAAGTTGCGCCAACAGTTCAACAGATGTAACAGCGGTTTTTTCCAGGAGATCATGGCACAATCCGATTTCGTAAGTTAAATTAGATGCAGCAGCAACCTGATTGGCTACCGCTAATACATGCTCAAAATATGGCAAATCAGTATCTTTTATAAGTTGCCCATTGTGCTGCGCTTTTACCCAATTTATCAGTTTAAGTCTTCGGTTCATACGTTGCCAAAATAAAGAAATTATGTATTTGTTTTAATCAGACAAAACGGTGATAATACTACACCGCTTTGATACTTAACTTTGAATTATGAAAAAAATAGGATTTCTATCCTTCGGGCATTGGTCTGACCATCCTTCGTATGGTACCCGTACCGCAGCCGATACTTTATTACAGTCAATAGATCTGGCTGTTGCAGCCGAAGAATTAGGTATAGATGGCGCTTATTTCCGTGTTCATCATTTTGCGCAGCAATTAGCATCGCCGTTCCCTCTGCTTTCTGCTATAGGAGCTAAAACAAACACAATAGAGATTGGCACCGCTGTAATAGATATGCGCTATGAAAATGCGCTGTACATGGTAGAAGACGCCAGTGCTGCCGACCTAATATCTGGCGGGCGTTTACAATTGGGAATAAGCCGTGGGTCGCCGGAGCAAGTTATTGAGGGCTGGCGCTATTTTGGTTACGAACCGGATGAGGGAGAAAACGACGCAGACATGGGACGCAAAAAGGCTTTGGAGTTTTTACAAAGATTGGACGGTGAGGGTTTTGCCGAGCCCAACCCGTATCCTATGTTTCCTAATCCGCCGGGATTATTACGATTGGAGCCACATTCAGAAGGACTACGGGAACGGATCTGGTGGGGAGCTGCATCTAATGCTACTGCTGTTTGGGCAGCCGAGAACGGTATGAACTTGCAAAGTTCAACTCTTAAGTTTGATGAAAGCGGCAAGCCCTTCCATATTCAGCAGGCAGAACAGATAAGGCTTTACAAAGAGGCCTGGAAAAAATCCGGGCACGAACGTGAAGCACGGGTATCAGTAAGCCGGTCTATATTCGCCCTGGTGAATGATCAAGACAAATATTACTTCGGCCAGCAGAGCAAATCGTCAGATAGTTTTGGTTATATCGAGCCTGAAAAACGGGCGGTATTCGGCAAGAGTTATGCTGCGGAGCCTGACAAACTAATTAAAGAACTGGCGCAGGACGAAGCTATACAGGAAGCGGATACTTTGCTGCTAACCATTCCCAATACTTTGGGTGTAGATTATAATGTGCACGTATTATCAGCCATATTAGAACACGTTGCCCCGGCACTAGGCTGGCGGTAAACAAAAAACCCGGCTTACAACCGGGTTTTTGTTTTTGCGGTGCCTTAAAAAAGACTAAAACCTACGCTCCACCCTATCCAGCTTTTAAAATTATTGCCGATGCCCGTTAGCCCTAGTTTGTTTTAACAATAGCTTGCTGCTCTGTAAGTGTGTTATTCTAACCCAAATCATAAAGGCTGATTGATGGCCAGAAGAAAACGGCTACATCTTTAGCTAAGGGCACATTGGTATATAGTTTTGCATTCCCGCTTTTGTAAGCCACCGTAGTAATCAAATTATCGTCAGTGTAAACGCTTAGCTGCTTATAGCCGTTTCGCGAAAACCCTATCAGGTTTATGGCCGCGCCCTCATTAATAGATTTTATTTTCAATTTAAAAAAGCCATTGTCATCTGTAAGGGTTGATATCAGTAAGCGATCGTAAACGCTGGCATTACGCACAGGCGCCCCTGTATCGTCATCCAATATATAGCCGCTAATGTTAAAATTGCTTTCCACCTCGTCAGTAGTCTCCGGCATCAATTTAAAAGCATAAAAACAGCCAATTAAACATTATGTCTGCTTTGTCATCAAAACAAAGGCTTAGTGGTTATGAATGGTTGCTTGATACTTATTCTGAACTCACATTAAATAACAGAACGCAATAAACAAGATAAGCCCGGTAAATACCGGGCTCGTCATTGCAATTAGTCATTAACATCGTTGAATTTGGGGTCAGCCATTTTCAGGTAGTAATTCTGTCAGAGCTGATGGATTGGGCTATTTGTTTCGGAGGCCATCAACTACTCCAACATAGGCGGGTTTACGCACATAATTTTCTGTCCAAATTCCAATAGGCTCGCCTGGGCGCCAAGACGAATTTGTGGGACTATCAAGCGGGCTCCATATGGTAATACCATACTGCTGCGCCTTAGCAAAAAGCTTAAATCAGATAAACGTACTTTACATATACCCGTGATATTGCTTACGGCTTCAAATGCAGAAAATGATCAGATCACAGGGCTTGAGTCGGGCGCTAATGACTTCATTAGCAAACCCTTTAATTTCGCAGTTTTGCAAGTGAAGATCAAGAATCTTTTAACACAAAGCCGAAGCGCACGCGAGACCTACTCGCGCCAGTTGCAAGTTTCAGCAGGCAACGTGGTGATAGAAGAGTCAGAAAATGAGAAGTTTTTAAATAAGGCAATGCAATACATAGAGCAGAACCTGACTGATCCTCAGCTTTCTGTTGAAGGTCTTAGCCGCGAATTGGTCATCAGTCGCGTATCACTTTATAAAAAGCTAGTTGACATTACAGGTATGACACCTGTTGAATTGATACGCTCGGTTAAATTGGGAAAAGCTACAATACTGCTTGAGAAGAGCGATATGAATATAGCGCAGATTGCCTATCAGGCGGGTTTTTCTACCCCAAACTATTTTACCAAGGCTTTTAAAGAAAAATACAACATGTTGCCATCAGAGTATATAGAAGCTAAACGTAGACTACAAGAAGTGTAAAAACCGGGACCGGAACTTTATTTACGCAGATCACCGGTGCAAGCAGTGGAACAGGCAAAGCTACAGCCCTGTTGCTCGCGAAAAGTGTTGGAAAGGTAGTTGTTAAAATATAAATAAAGGGGCCGGTAAAAATTAGGTGAAAGCAGAAAAAAAATTCTGTAACGTCATTTACAAACCCTCTTAAGCCGCTAAGGTCTAAGAAGGCAAAAACTAATTATATGAGCGTATATTATTTGCTATCAGACCCATAGTAAACCTCATCTTTTGATCACTTTTGAATTAAAGTTCTGAATGGCTTTTGCTCCAAAAATAAGCCGGCTCTCTCCACTCAATGTTGGGTTCAAAACGGAATAATCAATCTCTTTTAGGTAAGCAGTTGCCTGATCCCGCAAGTGAAGATCCAGTCCTTGAATATTATTCGAGGAACTAAAATTAGCGATCGCATACTGGTCCCCGCTCAACTTTAAATAACCAATGATAGCGCCGTTAATATGCATCGAGGCATTGGCATGTAAAGTCAAATTTAAACTATCTGCTTTCCAGCCCTTAAGTACATTATTGGTTCCTGTAGCATCTATCCCCGAAAGCGTAGAACAACTAATAATAATTCCCAGCGGCAAACTTTCCGGATCGCGCATGGACCTGCTGCTCACTACAGTAAATTTGATGAGCAAAGTATCTCTGGTTTGCACCATTGTCAAAAAATTCTTCCTTTTACGCATGACCTTCATATCCAGCATGGGTGATTGCTTGATTTCAATCGCATAGCCGTTCCCTCCTACCATTTTCAAGTATTTAAACGGTCGTACGGCTACAGGCTCATAGCTTTTAAACGGATCTGCCAGGTTAATCTTTGCATAGGCCCTTTGAAGCAGAACATCTACAAGGATAGCTGCTGTTAGTAACAACATTAACAGCGCCAGTAATAATTTACTACTCGTTTTCATATTATAATTCTTTTTCTTTTAACAGGTACCAGGTAATCACCCATAAACAAACCGGAACAAGTACCCACAAGAACAGGGAGGAGGCAAAACCCACAACGTCGGGAGGATACACATAAATATTTTCTCCCTGATAAGTAAACTGGAAACTATCCAGCGGCATAGTCGCGTCAATTTTTTTTTCGCCTGTCATCCATTTCAGCAGCAAGGAATTTCCGTTAAAAATGATGAACAGGCCGGCGATCATCAATACCAGCGTTTTCAGGAACTGGCTTTTGTTAAAGAAAACGCTGCCCCACAATACAACGGACTGAAAAGTGATGAACGTAAAAAGAAACTGATAAAAACCGTTCTTAAATAAATCGAAGCTTCCCCATGAAGATCCCGTAGGGGCTACAATGGCTACGATCGCAGTCTTAACCCCGAAAAACAAAATGAAATAGGCTACTATATAGCCCAGGATACCATACATCAAGGCAATGCCGAGTTTGCTGGCTGCAGAGGCTGGCAAAATCAGAAACCAGATACCCTTTTGCCTACTGCCCAGATCTTTTAACAAGCTAGACATAAAAACGCCGCCCCCACCAAATAACAGGATAAGGAATATGCCGTGCGGGGTATCCCCATTAAAGCTCGTTTGCCATTGCCAGGCCAGTAGGAAAAGGAAAGCTAATATGGCCACAATAGCTGCCGATCCAACCAGCCAGGGCTTGCGGTTCTCCCACCATTGTCGTTTTAATAAAAGATTGAAATGTGTTATTGTCATGTTAGCTTGGAATTAAAAACAGAATTGATCATAACAGGGTTACTTAAGGTCGCATTGAATAATATTTCCAGGTCTAGGTAAGTCACAGCACCATGCCTGTTGCGACACATGGCCACCAAACCATTGGGCGTTTGCTCTTCATATAAAATTTCGTCCTGTACCTTATGCTGCTGCTTGTTGTAAAAACTGAGCCGGGATATGATCCGGTTTTTTTCCTCATGTAATAATACCCGGCTATCATCCATGATAATCACCGAACTGATCAGATCATCCAGATCACGGACCTGGTGTGTGGAAAGCAATATAGTTTGGCCGAGATTGTTCGCGCGACTCATAATGTTACGGAACTGCACTTTCGAAGGAATATCCAGGCCGTTAGTCGGTTCGTCCATCACTAGTAAACGGGTATTGGCTGCCAACCCAAACGCAATGAAGGTCTTTTTCTTCTGCCCGAAGGACAATTGATGAAGACGTCCACCGGGTAAAATGTTAAACTCTTTTAAATATTGCTGAAATGCGGCGTGACTAAACGCGGGATAAAAGGGCGCATAGATTTGTAAAAAGCGATAGATGCTTAAAGGTGGCAAGTAGCATTCCTCCGGAATAAAGAATAACTGTTCCAGAAACTTTTGTTCCCTCTGAAATGGTTGCAGGCCGTTTACTGTACAAGTCCCCTCAGACGGCGAAAGTAAGCCTGTAATGGTTTTCATTAGCGTGGATTTGCCGGCACCGTTTTTCCCGAGCAGTCCGTATATTTTACCGCCTTGCATTTCCAGGTTAAGCCCGTTGAATAATTTTTTATGTTTGCTGTAACGGTAGGTTAAATTCTTGATCGTGATCATAATCTTTATTTCAGCACCAAAAAGAGGCATAAGACCTGGTTAAAAAAAAGAAAGTCGACGAATGCATAAAAAGATAGGACAAGCGATCCAATGTAAACGCCCTAAGCTTTCGTCGGCCTCATCGCTGCATTGGTTGTTAAAACAGCCGGGCTGGTCGGAAAATTTAACCTGTTGAATTATTTTATTGGAAATTAGTGTATGAATTTTGAATACTTCATTAACAGGCTGCACAAGGAACAGCGTATACGTATCAGCGCTCATGTGCTTTTTTGGCTGGGCGAATTGCTGCTAAACTGGTACAGCACAACGATCTCATTTAACACCTATAACAAAATGGGAAATCGATTTATTTGGCAATTGGCGGCTGTTAATACCTTGAACTTAATGCTGGTCTATTACCCATTGATTTACGGGCTTATTCCCTTACTGAAAGCAAGGCAACTTTTACTAAGCATAATCGGCATCGTATTTTTAATAATAACCTATAGTTTAGCGAGCGTCTTGTCTGAAAACGCCATACTGCTAAATTGCTCTCATTGTATGACTTTGCTAAAAGATAACAAGGATGGCTACTACCACTTTTTACACAGAGATTGGGTGAATCGTTTTTTCGCAAAGCTAGCCAGCATGGGTATCCTGATCTCCCTGGTCTTTTCCATCAGCGTGCCGGTAGCGATCAAAATCGCTTTAAGCTCATTTCGGCAACAACTAGCGGCTATTCAACTTGCCAAGGAAAATATCGAACTCGAATTCAATTTTCTTAAGTCTCAGGTCAATCCACATTTTCTGTTTAATTCATTAAATAATATTTACGGCCTGATCCTGAAAAAAGAAACGAAAGTTGCTGCGGAGACCGTAGCGCGGCTGGCGGAATTCATGCGTTATACTTTGCACAGTCCAGAAAGCGACCCCATGCCCGTGCAAAAGGAAATCAGGCTTTTAGAAGACTATATCGATCTGGAAAAAATCAGACTGAATCATACTACTGTTCATTTTAACTTCACGGACGATAGCGAACCACTTTTTTTGCCATCCTTGCTTTTCATGCCGCTGATCGAGAATGCCTTTAAGTTCAGTGCTGATCAACGCGGCGCGACAATTAATATAAACCTTACACTTGGCGTCAACACAATTAAACTGGCTGTTTCCAACACTATTGACCCTGACAGGCAATTAAACGCTGCCGGTCGCATTGGTTTACAAAACCTCAATAAACGACTTGAACTTTATTATCCGTCGAGCCATCACTACGAAGTTATAGATACGGGCCAATTATATACTGCTAAACTAAAGATTAATTTATGAAGAAGACCGGGCTGATCAATTGTATGATCGTGGACGATGAACCTATTGCCCGTGATATATTAGCGGGCCATATAGAAAATACGCCGGGCCTTCAATTGCTAAAAAGCTGTATGAATGCCACCGAAGCCTACCAAGGGTTGCATCAGCATGCAATCGATCTTATCTTTCTGGATATCCAAATGCCCGTGATAGCCGGTACAGATTTCCTCAGATCCTTACGAAACCCACCACTTGTGATCTTCACTACGGCATATAACCAATATGCAGTGGAAGGTTTCGAACTCAATTCGGTAGATTACCTACTTAAACCAATCACTTACGGACGTTTCTACCAGGCCGTTGAGAAAACACGGGAACGGCTCGCCTATAAATCGTCCGTCGGAACGGCATTAGGCCAATTGCCGGAACAACCACAATACATCTTTATTAAACAAGACACGAAACTGGTTCGGGTGGATTACGATCAGATAACCTATATTGAAGCAGAAAGAGACTATAGCTCAGTTTACCTGGATGATAAGCGCTTGTTTGCCAGTATGCACCTGAAACTATTTGAGGATATATTACCCAAAGAAAAATTTCTTCGTATTCATCGTTCTTATATCCTAAATCTTTCTAAGATCAAATCGATTACGGGAAACATGGTGGAAATACAAACAAATGAAATTCCGATCGGCGCCAGTTACCGCGAGGCCCTGATGACTATGCTTGGCATGAATGGCTGATAGATAAATTGTTCTGTACTCAATTCGCTAAAACAGGTGCCAATCCTCCATAACGAATAATTTAGTTTCCGGCCTTATCCTTTAAAAGCCAGAGATGCTCGTTAGAATTGCAACCATGGCCGATGCTTACGGCCTAAAGTTCACAAAACAAATCCCTGTACTTTTTCATTTCTCTAATAGCAATGAAACAATTACCAAAAGACACAGCACTCACAGGGCAGTTAAAATGGGTTGAGCGGGTAGCCTCCGTCATGGACGACAAATTCCGGTTCCCAGGTACAAATTTCCGCTTCGGTCTCGATCCTCTCCTGAACCTTATCCCATTTGCAGGAGATGTATCGGGCTTTATCGTAGCAGTAGCCCTGCTTTATGTAATTGCAAAAAACGGCAGTGTGAGTCGCAAGGTACTTGTTTTAATGGCTGTTAACATTTGCGTAGATGGACTTCTTGGCGGAATCCCCCTCCTCGGGCAAATCACCGACTTCTATTTTAAAGCGAACACCCGCAACATTAAGCTGCTAAAAGAGCACTACCAGGAAGGCAAGCACCAAGGCAGCGGCAAGGGTATTATTGTCTTAATATTAATAGTACTGGTGATTTTTCTTTTATCAACGCTTTATGTATCCTACTTAGCGCTCCGATGGTTATTTGGGCTTTTTTGACAGCTTTAATAATTCCATGGCTCCTAAACTCTGGCAGAAAGGCCGGCTCGCTAGTTAGCCGGGGCGTGCAAAGATTGTCACAACAACGAGTCTTTAATAAATAGACCACCCTCACCCCCCGGCTTATTTTTAGCCTTGGACTTAAACCACTGCTCGAGTTTTTCGTAGTTTACCGGCACACCTTTTTGAGGTGGAATTATCGGAACAGTCGCTCCGCTGAAACTTATTTTAGAAGCCTTCCAAATAACATTGTCATGGGGTAAAGCAAGTTCTAAAATTATTCCGGGCAAGCCCGAAAATAACTCCGGCCCACCGGATACATGAATATCATTGGTGTAAAACGCAACCACGTAAACAGAATCAAGCACAAGGGCATTGGCACGTCGGCACTGAAATCCCATTACTTCGCGTGTTTCGTCAGTTATTTTCCATTGAATATTCCTTACACTATCTGTCAAAAGAAAAAAATCGCCAGATAGATCCTTTTGTGCTATAACCCTTTTACTTGAAAAATCTGTGTAAACGGTATTTTGCTGTTCAGCAAACGGCACGTTAAATAAGGGCCGCACACTAATATCGGCTAACGTCGGAACAAAAATACTTTTACCGCTTTTGTAGCTAAGTGTACTTTTTAACACTTTAAACTGGGCTTGCGTTTTTTTATATAATTCAAATTTCTCCGCATCTAAAGCCATCGGGGCTTTGCCGAGCATCTTTTTAATGATAGCGTAGGTATTTACAGACCGTTCGTACTCAATCGTAAAAGGACCATCAAACATTAAAGATTGAGAAAGCGCGCTATTGCAACTCAATAGAATCATGGCAATAGCCAGCCAATTAATTATTTTCATATTATTCGTTTGTTGCTGTTGTACCAAATTTTGTAAAGTCCCAGGATATAGAGAGCATAAAATATCGTCTGATAGCAGAAATGCTAGATTGGGTAATGGTATTGCCCGATACCGCTCTGTAAATATTAACGTTTTGATTTAAGAGGTCATTCCCCGTAAAAGAAACTTTAAGATTATTACCTTTTAAAAATGTTTTGCTTAAAGCGGCGTTCAAAAGAGTGACGCGTTGCTCGGGCAATATTTCTGTTTCGGCTTTGTACCGGTAATTTGCGTTTGCTGATAGCTGTAACTTACCCGGCAGATAAAGCAACCCGTTACCTGACGCAGTAAAGCCCGCGGCATTATTATTTACCTGCGGTGTTAGCGAAAAATTACTGAACGTGTAGTTAGGCGAGAAGTTACCGGAAATGGAATATTTATTCTGTTTAGATTTAGAGAGATTTAAACCGGCAGCGTAATCATAGTTTCGGGCGGTGTTTAATAACCCATTACTGTAGCTGTATGAAATATTGCCTGCTGTTGTTAAGGTGAGCGACAATGAAAGCCCTATTGATTTTACAGGCCGACCGTAGTTAAAAAACACATCATAACTAGGGGCACTCCTCCCGCCCAAATTGCGGTAAGTTATAATAGTTTTACCTGCAACATCAGTTGTAACATCATCCACAACCAGATTGGACGTTGTAGAATAGCTTGGACTTATATAAAAGTAAGCGCCACTTAACGGGCGGTTACCTCTAAAAGTAACGCTAAAGTTATTGGAGTAATATGGTTTTAAATCTGGGTTACCTACAGTTAATACAAGCGGGGTGTTGTTTATGGTTACGGGTTGGATCTTATCAATAGTAGGTTGTGTATTGCTGCCATTGTAGCTGGCAGCAAGGGTAAGGTTTTTGGTAAAGCTGTATTGGTATCGCACCTGCGGTGCCCAATTTATAAAACTTCTTTTACTTACATCCTTCGTATAAATATTGGTTTGCCTAAAATCTACCATCGATACCCGCGTGCCGAAATTTAACACTGCCTTATTGTTCTTGTAATTAATAATGGCGCCGGCCTGGTTGTATAATTGGTTAAATTTATAATGATTGCTAAATAGCGGATCTAAAATATCATACCTCCCGGCACCTGATCGGTTGAATGATTCTCTGCGTGAATCGTTATTATTTATTCCCAACGCATAATTCAGCATCAGCGAAAAACTCTTGCTCAGTGGTTCTGTGTAGGCAATGTTACTGCTCAGCACTTTATTTGTTATCTCCACATCCTTGTGCTGATCTGTTTCTTGGGTATTGTTAACCATTCCCGTATTATCATAAATATTTATAGCCGATTTCAATTGCTCAACCGTATTACTTTTATTATGCGAGAATACAAGGTTCCAGGATAGTGTACGCCGTGCTTTGTTAAATTTTTTGGTGGCAAACACATTAGCAGTAAATACTTGCTGCGTGCCTTCATCGCTATTACTTCTGGTTTCGTTATTTAATAAAGCATTGTCGTCATCTTTATTCACTGTGAAGAAATCGCCGGTATTGCGAATGGATTTTGTTGTTCCATCCACATAAAACTTAACGCTGGTAGATGTATCAATAGCCCATTGATAGGTTACATCTGCCTTTTGCCTGGAAACGTAGTTTTTAAATGTTTGTGTGGCGTTTGTATTGATGCTGCCTGCAGGCAAGCTTTGCAGAACATCGGTTGTATTTATACCGCTTACATCAAGCGACCCTATTTTATAGTTAGCATTTACAGACTGTTTCTTGTCTGCCCATTTATTATCATAATGGGCACCTGCGCTTCGTGCTAAGGGATTTCCGCGACCATCATAAACTCCGGTTGATGCATCCAGATCGCCGTTGCTTGGCAGCGGCACGACACCGTCGTCGGGTATCTCCAGGTTACCCGAGCCTAACCGGTTATTATCTATGAAACCCAAACCCAATTTGCCTGTGTTTGCTAATGTGCCATAAACCGAAAACTTCCCGTCGTTTTTAAAGCGGTTAAACATAATCTGCGCCTGATGATTGTTATTGGTTCCGCGCCCTGCCTCTACTTTACCAAATACGCCTTTCCTTTTATCCTCTTTTAGTATAATGTTGATGGTTTTGGTTTTCTTTCCATCATCAATGCCGGTAAAGGTGGCTTGGTCACTCTTTTTATCAAAAAGCTGCACTTTAGATACCATATCCGCCCTGATGTTTCTCGTTACCAATAAAGGGTCGTCGCTAAAAAACTCCTCACCATCCACCAGTACTTTATTAATAATTTGGCCCTGCGCCGTAATACGGCCATTGTTATCTACCTGTATGCCGGGCAACAGCCGCAACAGGTCCTCCACTTTATCATTGGGCTGAATTACATAGGCCCTCGCGTTAAACTCGGTGGTATCGCCTTTTAGCTTAATGGCCGTAGTGCCTCCACTTATTATCACCTCCTGCAAAAGCCTTGTTTTAAGCGTTATGGCTAGGTTGCCAAGATCAAGCACCGACGATTGTGCGTTTAAAGAAAACGGCTGTACATAATCAGCATAGCTATGTAAGCTAACCATTAATAGGTAGCTTCCTGTATCTAATTTATCAACAGCAAACGAACCATCCGCCAGCGTATAACTAAAAGCGTGCAACATAGAATCGCGTGCGCTGAGTATAGTTACGGTTGCGTTTTGCAACATATTTTTTTCTGTTTTATCTATCACAGCCCCTTTAACCGAATGGATTTTTTGGGCAAAAAGCGTGGCTGCACACAGGCAAAACGCCAGTGTGATCAATATAGTTCTGATCATGTTAATGAGATTGAAAAGCCGTTTTGTAGCGAGGGTCGTTTTTGTGTAGCTGCTTAATTAGTTCAATGTCCAGCCTTTTGTTAAAGTCTTTTCTTTCCGCCTCATAGATTTTATAAGCCTCGCTGCTTTCCAATTCGGCATGGCTTTTACCAACAGCATCTTGCCATGCTTTATTGCCGGTGGTGCTGTGCTCATCCCAAAGTGGAAGCGACTTTGCAGATTCCTCTTTACTTTTTTTCCAGGCGGCACTATTATAAAACTCCGCGCCAATAGCCTCACTTTCCGCTTTCCATTTAGGCGAGTTTCGTATGGAGTCCATTAATTCACGGGCGTTTTTTCTGCCGGGATCATCTGCTTTCCCGTTGTAATTATACCCGTTTACCTGACTCTTAAAAACACTTTGGGTAGCCAATGTATTGACTTTTTGCTGGGCAAAAAGGGTGGCCGTATACAGGCAAAACGCCAGTATCATCATAAAGCTTTTCATCATGATCTAGTTAATTATATATAGGTGAAATTGGCGCTAATCCGTTTAGTCAAATAGCGCGCTTAATTGTTTATCTAATTCTTCATTTCCTTCCGTACCTATGTAGCGGCCTATTATTTTACCATCGCGGCCAATCAATATGCGCGTTGGTAAAACGTTTACACTAAATTTATTGTCGATAGCGTTGCTTACATCCGCGCGGCCATTGCTATAGTTAACCCCTCTTAAAACCTGGTGCCACAAGTGGTCAACACCCGTTTTTTTTAGGTATCTTTTCCATGCATCAGGGTCCGCGTCGTCGTCAGCTATGCCAATGATATCAAAACCTTTTTGGTGATATTTTTTATATATGGTGATAAGATGCGGTGTGTTATCTAATCCCGGCTGGGCGCTCGTCCAGAAATTAAGCATCACTACTTTCCCTTTCATATCGTTTAAACTGACCAGCTTTCCGTTGTCTTCTTTAGCAGTAAAGTCCGCGGCCATTGAGCCCGGCGGATTGCCCTCTATTTCAAGTATTATACGGCTAACAGCTTTCCCATACGAGCTATTTTTTATCTCATCATCAAAATTGTTGAATAAGGTTTTCACGGCATTAACCGGCCAGCCTTTTGCATAAATTGCCAACTGCAAGGCACTTACGTATGATTTCGTGTGCGTAGCAATATAAGCGCGTGTGTTGCTTTCTAATTGACCGCGGTAAGGCATAAGTTTATTATTTATTTCCTCCATTTGATTATCCATGGCGCTAAGCTGATTTTCATTTTTACTTTGCTCCTTAACCTTTCGCATTTGGCGGCTAAGCTGCTGCCATTCTTCAATAAGTGCAGCTGCCCCCTGGTTTATTGCAGCTGTTTGCAGTTGGTAGTCCCTATAATCGTCCTGCGCAGCCGATCCCTTTACGGTCAAGTACTTTAAAGCAGCGTAGTCTCCGGTTACTGTAATGGTTCCCGTACCAATAAAGAAGTTTGCATCAGTCCGCTTATTTTTATCCTTAAAAGCATTGAGGTACACCAACCGCGATCCGTTAATATGTCCGCTAAAACTAAATGACCCGTCTTCTTTAACTATACTTTTTTCTGTCATCCACGCACCTTGCTCATTTGGATAATACAAGCTTACGCTATCTACACCTCCGGATATTTTACCTGATAAATTAAAGGCCGTTTTTGATGTTGTTTTAAGTGCGAACCAAAATACCACACTACATATAAATAACAGCAGCAATAGCCAATGCCACATGTTTTTTGTTGATTGCCGGGTATTTAAAATTCGCTCAATCCTGGTTCTTAAAAAGTATTTTTTTCCACTTGCAGCTAATGCAAGTCTAACGCCTTCATACCGGGTTTCTTCTAATTTAACCAATGCGCTGGCGTAAGTAATTGGCTTGCCGGTTTTGCTAACCACCCAATCGTCACAACGGTTTTCGCGCTCCACACTTATCTCCCTGCTGATGAGCTGTGCCAACGGGTTAAAAAACAATAACACGCTTACCATTTGCTGTGCCAGATTCAGCACGTAATCATTGTTTTTTATATGCGACAGTTCATGCAGTAATATTGATTCTACCTCCTCGGCAGATAATTGTGTTGTCAAGGTTACCGGTAGTAATATTATTGGTTTTAAATAACCCACCACGCAAGGCACATCTATAAGGCGACTAAAGCTAACCCGCACCTTTTGCGCAATGTTAAATTGGCCAGAAAAAGCATCAACTTTAGCTTGCAGATACTGCGCGTCCCACAGACTTTGTTTTATGGTCTGGATCTTACTCCACGCCATGCCTATCCTTATTAAATTGATAACCAAGCCAATAAGATATAACGACGCGATGTAAGGTAATGAGGCTTTGAATATGGTGTTAAGCGACAAACTTGAAACAGCCTTAGTAAGATGGGCATATCCGGTGTAAGCCACCTGCCCGGTTAAATCCATTGGATTAGAAACCGGTACATAATCAACTGAAATAGCTGGCTGCCAATTATAAACGCTTACTTCTGCAACAAACGTGTAAATAAAAACTGTAGCTATGGCAAACAGGGCTACCAATGAGCAATAATACTTTTTATCAGAAGACAGCGATGAGAAACAAAACAGCAGTATGCGCAGGGCCAGATAAACTATAAGCCCCTGCCATAACGAGTGGATAAGTGTTATGCCTAAGACCTGTGCCATATTATCTACCAATAGCTGCATCATCTGTTTTTACTATTTAAACTTTTTAAGATAACTTTTTAAGAAGTCTATCTCATCCTTTGAGGCGCGGTGCTGCCCCAGTGCATGTACGATCAAATCAGTAGTTGAGCCTTTAAATACCGTGTTAATTATTTTATCCAAAGCAGAATGCTGTGCCTCCTCCCTGCTAAAAACAGCTTTATACAAATGACTGCGGGCACTGTCATCCCGTTCAATCAAACCTTTCTCAAACATGTTTTGCATAATTTTTAAGGTGGTGGTATAGCCAGCATCCTTATTTTTTGCTAATTCATCATGCACTTGCCTAACTGTACATTGGCCCAATTGCCATAGTACCAGCAATACTTCCATTTCGGCATCGGTGGGTTTTTGTTGCTCCATAAATCCAAACTACGATTTTCGTCGTACAATATTATACGATTTTCGTCGTACTTCCAAATTTTTTTTATTTAAACTTTTTTCAGTACTTGCTCGCTTCAACCGGGCTCTTAACTTTCTTATCATAATCGGTCAATACCCTAAACATTTAAATTGAAAATTAAGATTTATTCATTATAAGCACCTGCTACCGTTTACTGATAATACTGATCTCAGTATTATCAGTATTTATTGACATTTATCACTCTTCATTTTTAGCAAATGTCATTTTCCGGAGAGGCTAAAGACCTCACCTTTGTTATCAAGAAATAATCAAGAAAATGAAATTAAAGAACAAAGTAGCAGTAGTTACCGGTGGTAACAGCGGAATAGGTTTTGGCATCGCGGAAGCATTAAAAGAATGAAGGTGCTGTTGGTGTTATTACAGGAAGAAACCAGGCAACCTTAGACAGCTCAGTTACAGCGCTTGGACCAGAATTCATAGGTATTAAAGCTGACGTAACCAGTCTGGCTGACCTGGAGTATGTATTCAGCGTGACGGCTGATAAGTTCAGCAAGATCGATACCCTGGTGGTGAATGCGGGCGGGATAGTTGACGGCATACCTATGGCAGGCATAGCTGAAGTGACCGAAGAAAACTATGACGGGTACATGGATCTCATTTTAAAAAGCACTTATTTCACGGTAAAAAAGCGCTTCCCTATTTAAATGACGGCGCTTCGACCATCCTGATCTGACAAATAGGATAATTACCTCGTTGGAAACTTAAATGATTTTACGGTTACTGCGCCAATTTAGTATTTACTGCCTGCTGAATAAAGCCAGCATATCTACCAAAGCTGTGTCCGAATGCATACGCTCGCCATTTTCGAGCGATTCCTCTGCCGCTATGGAAGCACGCTCACGCATATGTGTTTCACAAGCTGAAACAGCTTCCTGCAAAGTGTTATAGTCATTGCCGGTTAAGCAGTTACTAAGCTCCAGCGCATCAAGCATAGCCATGTTCGCGCCCTCGCCTGCAAATGGCGGCATAACATGAGCCGCATCACCCAATAGGGTCAAATCCCCGCGCGACGTCCAGGTCTGATCAACAGGCATGCAATAGATCAGGCGCGGAATAAATGGGGTTTCAGCATTTTCAAAAAGTTCCTGCCATACAGCATCCCAACCTGTATATTCCCCTTTAAACCATTCCAGGACCTGCTTACGATCGTGATAATCTATACCATTACTGGCTGCCCAGCTTTCGGGCACCTTTAAACTGGCATAAAAGCCCAGGTCTCCGTTACCCTTGTGCCCCAGCAACAAATCTTTTCCTTTACCAAAAGCCATGATCTTGCCACCCTTTGACAGGGCATCGATTTGTGGTGCGTTGATGCCGGGATCAATAACGTTGCCTTCCAACATGGTGATACCCGAATAGAAAGCTTGAATGTCGGTCAGGTAAGGCCTGATCCGCGAATTAGCGCCGTCAGCCGCAATTACTATATCGGCATAAGCAGTTTTACCGTTCCTGAATTGCAATAGCCAGCCCTCACCTTGCTTTTCCATAGCTATAAACTGGCTGTCCCACGCAACTGTTTCAGGTAGTAACGCATCCAACAGCATTTTTCGTAACGTGCCGCGATCAATCTCCGGACGGAAGTACGCCTCGCCGAAGTTCTCTTCCGGTTTATGATGATCGCTCAGCAAAACCTCGGCCAGTTCATTAACGATTACCTTTCTGTCCGCACCTGGCATAAAGTTTTGCCGGAATGCTTCTAATAACCCGGCTTGGCGCAAAGCAGCCAGACCCGAATGCTCATGCATATCCAGGGGCGAACCCTGCACGCGGGCATGCTCATTAATATCCCTTTCATATAGTTTTACGTTAACGCCTTTTTGTTGTAGCAATACGGCTAATGTTAACCCGCCGGGGCCGCCGCCAACAATGGCTATTTGTTTATCTGTTAATAACATATTGTGTATCAATTTAATTTAATACAAATCTATTGCTGTTTCAGGAGGGATAATAGTAGAAATCGGTCGTTTTTATTACGAGATAACTCTTTGGGCACGACGCCGGCGAATTTTTTAATCGCTTTAATAAAGTAAGCCTGATCAGTAAAGTTCAGTTCGGGAAAAAGCTTGCCCTGGGCAACATGTTTCAGCGAGGCTCTGAAACGCAAAATATTGTTGTAAGCTTTTAATGGCAGACCTAATCGCTGGCTGAAATAACGGTTGATCTGCCTGCTGCTCCAGCCCACTTGCTCTGCAAGTTCGGCCACGCTAACTTCGCCCATGCTTGTATACATCAGTTCAAAAAGCTTTATTTTTCTGCTATCTGTCTCTAATGGCAATAGCGCTTTTAATTTATCGGAAACTTTTTGATAAAACAGATCAAAATCGCTTAGGATATCAGAGTTGAAACCCCAGTAATCATCCGGCAATTCCCTGGCCGAATTCAAAATGTCTGCGATATAGGTTTGCAGGATATATTCTACAGCCAGCGGCTTAAAGCTAACAACAAACGCTTTGGTTTGTGGGGGTACATAACGCTGCTCCGGCAGCGTTTCCAGCCCCATCAGCATCACCTGGAATTTACCATTTCCAGGCATCCAGAAAAACAGATCGATCCGGCCATCGGGCAGCACCACCACTTCTTTCGTTTCGGCGGAAGCATTATGGAACATGCCTATGCTTTCGACAAACGTTGCAAACGAGGGGTTAGGTTGAAGAAATCTAAGGGTGAAGCTGTTTTCCATAATCCGGTTTTATATGAAGCGTTTAACCTTATAACGATTCAAGAAGACAAACTTTGTACACTTCGTTAACTTTAGTTGTGAAGCTATTGATTATAAAGATAGTCTTAAGCCTTAAAGCAACGAGGCTTACAACATAAACCAACAGGTAAACGTGAACCGCAGTTTTGGTTTCTGGGGCCGTAAAGGACGCATTGGAATGTAGCCGGAAGTAGCAGTGATCACTTTGAAGCATAGTTAATTGTGATAAGGTTTAGTTAAACGTTTTTATTTTAACGCATAACTCAGGTAACCGCCATCTACTACGATTTCTGTACCGCTGATAAAGCTTGCGGCATCTGATGCCAGGAATAAAACGGTACTGGCAATCTTAGACGCGTCAGCAATTCTTTTCTGTGAACAGCTGAGCATTTTGTTGATCTAACCTCACGATCATCATAAAGGAATTGTTTATGATGATGATTAAGGTGCAAAGCGGCCAGTTGCCCGGCGGTTAAGAACAGCCAAAAATACGTTAAGGCCGGGTATCCACAACACAACGAACGGATACAAGTCAGGTCACTTCTTCTTAAACTGGTACAGCCAATTTCCAAAGCGACAACCACGCCAGGGAATATTTTAACGACGCCCCTTAGCCCTTCATAGCGCCCATTACTGTGCCTTTCCAGTCCGGAAAAAGTACGGCATCATTATTCAATCGTAAATGCCTGTCTGCCACTTCGCTGAAAACGGTCCTGAAATCTGTGGTGACTGATAAGTCCCGGCCGTCCTCCAGCTTTTCAGGCGCCAGCTGGCACTCCAAGGCAGAATAGAATTTAATATCCAACTCTTTTCTCGTCGGCCGTATGATCAAAAATCCGACCCTGCGCGTAAACACAATACAATTCGGTGGCACGCCAAACATTACTTTCGGCAAGTCGGCGACATCTGCCAGGATTTTTTTAAAAGCTAAAACCAGTTCAGGCGATCGACCCACGAATAAACTATCCAGTTCTACCCTCGCGCAATAATGCAGGTAATCCTTGCAACGCAAATCACGTTTCTATTACGGGCAGGTCCGGCTCATCGTTCTTTTTGCTACGAATGACGCTAAACCAGTTTCCAGTCCGGTCTTTCAAAATGGCAGGTGTAGCCATAAGGATTCTTTTGCAAGTAATCCTGGTGTTCCTGTTCGGCATTCCAAAAATCGCCGGCCGGAACAACTTCCGTTACGATCTTACCGGGCCAGTTGCCTGAAGCTTCCATTTCCTGGATCAGTTCTACCGCTGTTTGACGCTGATTTTCATCCAGGTAAAAAATAGCGGAACGATAAGAGGTGCCGATATCGTTACCCTGCCTGTTACGCGTAGTCGGGTCATGGATCTTAAAAAAATACTCCAATATATGCCGGTAAGAAATTTTTTCAGGATCAAAAGTAATGGCTATGCCTTCGGCATGTGTCCCATGGTTACGGTAGGTCGCATTCGGCACGTTGCCGCCGGTATATCCTACAACAGTTGCGGTTACGCCCGTTAACTGACGGATCAGTTCTTCCACGCCCCAAAAACAACCACCTGCCAGTATCGCTTTCTCTGTATGCATAATTTATTATTTAATACCTCAATATACGCATAGTTTTTGCATATGTTTTTTTAAAAACCCGATTATCCATAATTAGGAAACTTGGCTGACAGTTGATCAAAGCACAGGCTTTACCTTTGAACTATGGCAGCAATTAAATATTCGGTACTTGACCTGGCAACGGTGGCTGAAGGACATACCATCGCAGACTCCTTTAAAGGCAGCGTAGTCAATGCACAACAGGCAGAAGCATTGGGTTACACCCGTTATTGGTTCGCCGAACACCATAATATGATTAATGTGGCCAGCTCTGCTACCAGTTTACTTATTGCCCATATAGCAGGAAACACTTCAACCATTCGCGTAGGTTCAGGCGGTATTATGTTGCCGAATCATTCCCCGCTGGTAGTGGCAGAACAGTTTGGTACATTAGAAAGCCTATATCCCGGTCGTATCGATCTGGGCTTAGGTAGAGCCCCCGGCAGCGATCAAACCACAGCACAAGCTATCCGCGGTGAAAATATGGGGGCGGCTTTTCATTTCCCGCAGGATGTTGCTGCATTGCAACACTATTTTAAAGGTAATCATCCTAACGGCGTGAGCGCTATTCCCGGCGAAGGTCTCGATATTCCTATCTGGATATTAGGTTCGAGTTTGGACAGCGCCCGTCTTGCTGCAGCCATGGGTTTACCTTACGCCTTTGCCAGCCATTTCGCGCCTGCTTATTTTCTGCAAGCTATAGATCTGTACCGTAAAAATTTTAAACCCTCCCCTAACCTGCCGGAGCCTTATGTGTTGGCCTGTGTAAATATTGTTGCCGCAGATACAGATGCTGAGGCTGAATACCTTTCTACATCGCTTAAGCAATTGTTCAGAGGCATCATTACGGGACGACGTCAACTATTACCACCACCTGTTAACAGTATGGACGGTATCTGGAGTGGCGCTGAGCGTGATGCGGCCATGCAAATGCTGGCTTATTCATTCTTTGGGAGCAAAGCCACCGTACAGGCTGAATTAAATCGTTTTATAGATCGAACTGGCATCCAGGAGATCATGGCTACTTCACATATCTATGAGCAACGGGCTCGACTAAAATCTTATCGTTTGCTGGCTGAGGCACTAAATGCGTAAATGAGCATATGGAAGATCCGGGAAAACTCGAACGCATTATTGAAGCCCGCCTGAAACTTAAAGCGCGTTTTGAACAGCAGATGAAAAGCCACGCCACCGGTAGCGGATGCCCTGCCCAAAGCTTCGGTCCAGTCCAACCGGCATGGTATGCATACAAATCCAACTGGGCAACCAAAACGGTAAAGTGGCCGGTACCCGATTTGGGCTACGGACTATAAATTATCGATGGTTTGCTTCCTGACCAAGGTGAGTAAGTCTTCAATATTAAATGGCTTAGCAATAAAACCATTCGCCTGGCAGCGCTGGGCTGTTTCTGCCAGATTGATCGTAGCCGACACCAGTACGACCGGTATGCCTGCCGTCGCAGGATTCTGTTTTAACTGGTAACAGACATCATGTCCAGTCTTCTCCCCGCTTAGCCAGTTATCGATCAACAGCAGCGCCGGCGGGTCTTTTTCGATTCCGTAAAGCGTGGTGATATCCTTACCGGTAACTACCTTATAGCCTTCTTCTAACAATACGCTGGAAATAACCTCCAGGGTATCGGCATCATCATCAATCACCATTATAGTAAGCTTCGACATAATCGTCCTAAAATAGAAATTACTGATTTATATGACAACCCTGAAAGTTAAATTTATCCGTATTTTAATTGATCTGGCAGATTTGGCAACACGATGTTCCCAATGCTGCTGCAGGCCGGACTTCATCAATGAGAATGAATTATGTTCCATTTTTATGGGATAATGTCCGCGTGCTTTGTTTCTAAGGTGATTCCCCGATAAACTTTGTAAACAACGCATTGCTTTCTCCCGCGTTGATAAAAATGGGGTGGTACTCCAATAAATCATTCGGTAATTCCTTGCTTTGTCCAGCTTCAGCGAAAAAACTCAGCCGCTCCATCATTTTTTATAAGATGGCAATTCATACCAGGGTTGGACAGGGCGGTCTGCCGGAAAACCAAATTTTTCCCTGTAGGCTTTACGTTCTGCTGTGAAGTCCCACCAGCGTTTGCTTTGATCGCGGTGTTCGATATAGTGTACCAGCAGGCGGTACGAATCTTCTACACAGGGGTCGGCCCATGCACCGCTATATCGCTCAAAAGCGTTAAAAAGTTCTACCGCTGATTTTCCTTTTAACTGTTCGAGCGAATAGTAGTTTTGGGCGATAAGTTCCTCGGCAAAATTGATACCCAGCGAGGGAATACTTTGAAATTCTGCCAAAGCGTTTAACTCTTTTGCACGTTGCGGCGAGACCTTCAAAACCGCGGCAATTTCATCGGGCGCATAATTCTGCAACAATTTCTGAGTGATTTTTTTATTTTTTAGCAGCTGCTTTTCTGTCTGCGTCAGCCGATAATTTATAAGCTTTTTCATAAAACTTCCCTGTAGTTAATGATGAACTTCGCCACTTGTTCTTGCTCAGCTACCGTCAGCATTTCGCCGTCATAGATCCAGTATTTCTGGGCGTCAAACAAAATGCGACCCATGTAATCCGGATCGGCTTCATAGGCCGTATACAACTGAAAAACCGCCGCAGCGTCTTCACATTCCTGATCCAGCCGGATACTGATCACTTCGTCGCGACCTTGCTGCCGCTTCACCCAGGCGCGGGCATCTTTTACTAAAAAAGCATTGTTTATCATGATGAATCAAAAATAATAAATTATCGTTAATTACTAAAAATATTAGCATAAATTTGCAGGTATAAATAGATGACAATGGCATACCAGGTATTAACGGCAGGAAAGCGGACAGAGATCACCGATCTGGACAGCAAAGTCCGGATAGCAGTTTTTGAAAAAGACAAAAAGTCTTCATTCGAGGGAACAGCTTATTGTCTGGCTACGCAATATAAGATCCAGGGTGGTTTTGTGCCAGAGAAAATACTCATTTTTCAAACCAAGGCGGTAGTTGAAGTGGCCGTGGTAAAACAGGCCATTGATTTCTTTTTTTTGACGCTTCTGGAAACGGAATTGTATGTAAAGGAAGTGCCAAGGGATTCGGTTTTGTTTCCACAAGAGTCAGCTAAATTATTTGGAAATCCTATTTTAGCGGCATGAACGAGCCTTTTATTCTGCCAGTAGTTTTCCGCGGTACCGATTATGAATTTAAAGCACGTTTTGAGCGCTGGGGTTATACCCACCGTATCGCGGTGCTCATAGATGAGAAGACATTTGTATTTGAACCGGATGACGAAGGAAGTTACCGGGCTTTGGGCGACGCTGTACTTGGTGATATGCTTTTATTACGGACGGTAGCCGAAAAACTGGCCAGTTTAAGCAGTTAAGGATGAGTGAACTTAACCCGGCTATGCAAATGGCGGCTGATTATTTGGAAAGTACAAATACAGTGGTGTTCCTGACGGGGAAAGCAGGTACCGGCAAAACTACGTTTTTGCAGAACCTGCGGCAGAGTTCGAAAAAAAAACTGGCGGTGGTGGCTCCGACCGGAGTGGCTGCAATTAATGCGGGCGGAATGACAATTCATTCCCTGTTTCAATTGCCTTTCGGGCCCATTTTACCGGGGAGCAACGCGCAGCCGGAAATGAGTTATAGTGACGAGAAGAAAGCTTTGCTGGGCCGTCTGGAATTGTTGATAATTGACGAGATCAGTATGGTCAGACCGGACGTACTGGATCAGGTTGATCTGATCTTACGCAATATAAAAGACAATAATTTTCCGTTTGGTGGTGTGCAGTTGTTACTTATTGGTGACTTGTCACAATTGAGTCCGATCATTCGGGAAGAAGAATGGCTGATGCTCAACCGCTATTACGCTACCCCCTATTTTTTCAGCAGTTTGGTTTTACAAAAGACCCCTTATGTTAGGATCGAACTGGATAAAGTTTTCAGGCAAAAAGAACAGGCCTTTGTTGATATCCTGAACGAAGTTCGGAATCAAACAATCAGTGAAGATAGCCTGGCTCTGCTGAACGAGCGGTACGTACCTGGATTCAGGCCGTCAGCAGATAATCCTTACATCACCCTTACAACACACAATGCAATTACCCAGCAGATCAATACGGAGTTTATTACGGCTTTAGCCGGCGAGCTACTTGAATATAAAGCCACGATAAAAGGGGACTTCCCTAAGGATGCCTATCCCACTGACGAAACATTGGCATTAAAGGTCGGCGCGCAGGTAATGTTTGTCAAAAATGACAGTTCATCTGAAAAACGCTATTACAATGGAAAGCTCGGCACAGTAAGCGGCCTTACATCAGATACGGTGATAGTGCAAAGCGGCAGCCAGGAAATTGAAGTACAGGCGTTGGAATGGACAAATGTAAAGTATCAAATGAGCGGTGATGAAGTAAGTGAAAGTAATGCAGGAAGCTTTGCCCAGATCCCGCTCAAGCTGGCCTGGTCAATAACCATCCATAAAAGTCAGGGATTGACATTTGACAAAGCCATTATTGATGTCAGCGAGGCTTTCACGCATGGTCAGGCCTACGTGGCGCTGAGTCGTTGTCGAAGTCTTTCAGGGATGGTGTTACGCAACCCGATCTCTGCAAATAATATAATCAGCGATCCATCGGTAACCCGTTTCAACGCGCAGGCCAAACTTTTGCAGCCTGATCTTGATCAGTTGGTAAACGACCAGGAAGCCTATCGCGTGTTCCTGCTTAACGAATTGTTTAACTTTAATGGGTTGGCTAAAAGAAGCGAAAAATTCAGCTATATGCTGCCCCATCTCCAACCGACAGTATTGGATATAGCCCGTCGCTCTGCTACTCAACTGGTAAAGTACGATTCCGATCGGATTCAAAAAGCCGCAGCTTACTTTCAGGGCAAACTAAGCAGTATGACCGAACAATTGCACCAACAGCTACCTGACTTTATCGGAGAATCCAAAGATATCGCTACTAAAGCGGATGAGCTCATCAACTGGCTGCTGGCCCGGCTACAATTGTTAGAATATTTTGCTCAGACGGAATTTAGCGCTACCGCTTATCTCGACCTGCAAAACAGAAAAAGTAAGCCAAGTGATTACCTGCGGGCACTAACCGCCCCCGCCAATGAAGTGCTTTACCAGCAAATACTGGACTGGCGTATTTTAACAGCCGCGCAAGAAAAGATCATGCCCAGTATGCTTCTGTCGGAAAAGACAGCTGCCGCTATTGCTGAAAAGTTACCTTCTACTTTAAAAGCATTGAGCGCTATTAAGGGCGTTGGGGCGCAGAAAGCTGGTAGCTATGGCGCTGCAATTATCGGAATGATCCGGGCTTATCAGTCCGAGGATGAGCAAACAAGTTTGTTTTAAGCGATAAAAAAATCTATCCACCATTGGCGATAGCTGAACAATCTTAAATTTTTAAGGCTTTGCCTGATTGCAATAACTCCTGGGTAATTAAACGGGTATAAGCTTTGATCTCTTCCTGAAACTCGATTACGGACGAACCACTACGAATTTCCTCCAGTCTTTTTTCCCAGTTACCGGTCAGTTCGGCTTGCGCAATACGCTGGTTTTTGACGATCTCGTAAACCGATAAACCGGTTTCGGTCGGCACCAAATTCTTCTTTTCACGGACGATATATTTCCGGGTCAGCAACGTTTCAATGATCGCGGCGCGCGTGGCCGGTGTGCCCAGTCCGCTATCCTTCATGGCTTCGCGCAGTTCTTCGTCCTCAATTTCCTTACCGGCGGTTTCCAGGGCCTTTAACAAACTGGCTTCGTTGTAAAACGGTTTTGGCTTGGTTTGCTTTTCCAGCACGGCTTTATTGCGTATGGGTAGCTCTTCTCCCTTTGCCACTTTGGGTAGCGTAGCATTCTCTTCGTCCTGTTTTTCCTCGTCTTTATCATTAAAGACGCTGCGCCAGCCCTGCGTTTGGATGACAGTACCGCTAGCCATAAACTTAGAATCCGATAGAACAGTGATCTTGGTGATCTCCTTGATGCAGTCCTGATGGAAGGCCTCTAACATACGGCCTGCGACCATATCATAAACCGCCTGCTGATCCGGAGTTAACCGGTAAGGCGCAACGCCAGTAGTCAATACGGCGTGGTGATCCGTTACTTTTTTAGCGTTCACGCTGCGTTTGCTCAGTTTAGCTCCGGTCAACAAGCCTGCTTGCTTGCCAAAGGTTGGATGATCACAGAGCATACTTATCAGGTTAGGTACTTCCGCGAATACATCATCGCCGATATAGCGGCTGCCGGTACGCGGGTAAGTGACTAATTTACCCTCATACAAATTCTGTAGCAAGCCCAGGGTCTGGTCAGCCGTAAATCCTTTCCGTTTATTGGCTTCTTGTTGCAAGCTGCTCAGGTCATGCAACAATGGTGGCGGTTCTTTGCGCGGTTTAGCTTCAACGGCTGTTACATTTCCGCTGGCCTCCACCAGATCAAGGATCGCCTGCGCTTCCTCTTTGGTTGTATAGCTTTTTTCCGATATCGCCCGGAAAGTCTGCCCATCCTTATCCGGCTGAATGGCCACCTGATAATATCGTTGCGGTACGAAATTCCTGTTCTCCAGATAGCGTGCGCAGATCATCGCCAGCGTTGGGGTCTGTACCCTACCGAGCGACAACACACCTTTATTGCCCGAAGCTAAACTCAATGCCTGGGTCGCGTTCATACCTACCAGCCAGTCAGACTGTGAACGGCAGTGCGCTGAATTAAACAACGTATCGTATGCTGATCCGGGCTTTAAATTCCGGAAACCTTCTTTGATGGCTTCGTCGGTTTGAGAGGATATCCACAGCCGCTTAAAAGGTTTTTTACATTTCAGGAAATAATAGATATAACGGAAGATAAGTTCTCCTTCCCGCCCCGCATCCGTGGCGACAATGATCTCGGTAGCCTCGTCAAATAACTTCTTAATAATGTCCAGCTGTTTTTTAGCGCCCGGATCATCCTTGCCATCCTTTTTACGGAGGCATAATTTAAATTTAGCTGGCAGCATGGGTAGGTTCTGCACATTCCAGCCATGATAGCCGTATTCCTGCGGCGAGGCCAGTTGTAATAAGTGCCCAAAAGCCCAGGTAAAGCTGTAACCTTTGCCTTCTAAGTAGCCATCATGTTTCGTGGTGGCACCGAATACTTTGGCGATATCGCGCCCAACGGATGGTTTTTCGGCTATAATAACTTTCATAGTGGTTGTGGCGAAAGTAGTGAACGTTAACAGGTGTGACAACGGTTGTGGATAAATCAATGACTTGTCAGTAGTTTAACCAAATCGCGGACATCTTCTTAAACCTAAACTCTTTCCAAACATAATCGCTTACGATTTTTAGGTGAATAAATATCGATATGAGATGCCCGAAAGTCAAGATATTTATCTATTTAACACACTAGTTACAAGACAGTTATCACTTTTTATGTGCTTTTCTTCGCACTTTGCGCGCCCGCACCGAATAGCGCACCAATGTGCTGAGTTTGGCGTTGTTTTTGGTTTCGCGTTAAAACAAAAAAACCTATAAATCAATAATTTACAGGTTTTTGATAGCTTTTGACTCACTAATTTGCGGTGAGGGAGGGATTCGAACCTACTCCCATATACCATTGTAAATTAGCGTCTTATGTTAACATTAAGCAATTGAACTACAAGTTGACCGGGAGCCTCATTGTGTTTAGGAAGTCGCTCTGAAACGCCTCTATTAAAGCGATGAACGACTATCACCAGCAGGAGATACCAGGTAACTTACCCAAGTATTAAGCTTCGAAAAAAATAAAGATGTTATAACTTAACCGGCGATAGGCTAAATGGAAATCGGTAAATAATTACCTTTGGTTACGCTGCGAAAGCTTGAGCTGCATTTCTTTGCCAGCAAACAGGTGGTCAGTTTTGCCACGGAATAGGGTGTAACATATCTCCGAAACGCCCACATATGCGAATATAAGAAAAAATAATATATTGCTAAAATTATTAGTAATAATATTGCACGGTAGCCGGTAAAATGTTATGTAGCATCTAGTAAGGCGCTTTACCGATTCGACCGGCTGGGCAAATACCCGTATTTCTTTTTAAAGGCGGCGGTAAAATGATGGGCGTTTTTATAGCCTATTTCATGCGCAATGTCGCTGATGCTATAACGGGCGGTTGCGAGCATCGCTTTGGCTTTCTCCATGCGCAGGTGGTACAAGTGGCCAAAAACAGTAGTGCCGAATGCTTCCTTAAAACCTTTTTTCAACTTAAAGTCGTTTAAGCCTACTTTATGGGCTAACTCAATTAAGGAACAGGGGTATTGGAGGTCTTTTGCGATCAGCATTTTGGCCAGTTGCAGTTTTTCAAGATCTTCTGTTCGCACCACCGGCCGCATGGCTTCTTCCGTACCTTTAAGCTGCTCGATATCCAGGAACAAAAGTTCAAGCATTTTAGCTGCCAGGAAAATGCGGTGAAGGCAATTATTTTCCGCGCAATGTTTTACTGCGGCTAAAATGCCGGACATGGCGGATGTGGTAACGCGGGCGGGTATAACGTTCAGTATTTGTTTCAGGGACTCTTCTTCTTCTCGGGAGAGCAGTTTGCTGACGATATCGTTGCTCAGGCCTACAAAGAAGAGCGTGACATTGCCTTGTATGATGATATCAAAACTACCTGTAGTCACTGGTACCAAACTATGATGGGTGCCGGCTTTGGCGATCATATCAATAAGGCTGTTTACGCCGCTAATATTCAGTTCACCGTTCAGGGTAAAGTTCATTAACCAGGCAGCCCTGGTCATTTTCGCAGATATCAATACGCTTTCCGGACATTTTAATTTGATCATGTAAACGGCGATCCCCTCGACGTGGAAACTCTTCACATTGATATGTATCGCTCCCCTTACTTCGTCAAAGCGGTTAACCACGATCTCTTCCACCTGCTCTGCAGGATTGAATACGACTTCATCAGTAAAAGGGATGGCGACATGGAGCATTTGCAGATAATCCGTTTAGCGTTTATTAAAATCCTTTTGGCGTTGACCGAAAGTTTTTAATTCTCACAAATTTGCAACATTATTTTTAATTAGTCTAAATAATGATTAAATATTTACACTTGCTCGTTTTTCCTCTTCTATTTTGGTCGGCTAATACTTGTGCTCAGGTTATGTACGGCACTATTGAGGGACAGGTGATGACAAGCGACAGCAAGCCTGCGGCAGGTGTTGGCGTTGAAGTGCTGAATACAACCTATGGCGCTGTTACAAGGGCAGACGGTAAATATGTTATCAAAGTAAGAACAGGTAATCACACGCTGCAATTTAAGGCGTTGGGTGTGCTTAGCACCACGCAACAAGTTACTGTTACCACCAATAATGTTACGGAGGTACCTGAAGTTAAACTGGAGATCACCTCACTTCAACTTAAAGACGTGGTAATTACCGGCCAGTACGCGCCGCAATCGCTTAAAAATTCGGTTTATATGGTGCGCACTATTACCAGCGAGCAGATACGTTTGCGTAATCCGGCAAAAGTACAAGATGTTTTAACCGACCAGCTGGGTATACGCTTTACCAACGACCTTACTTTAGGCACATCCAGTATAACCTTACAGGGTGTAACCGGGCAGCGGGTAAAAATACTATTGGATGGTGTACCGCTGCTTGACCGCGGCGACACCCGTGAGAGCCTGAACCAGATAGACATCAATGCCATTGACCATATAGAGATAGTTGACGGGCCAATGTCTGTAAGTTATGGCAGCGACGCATTGGGCGGCGTTATCAATCTCATCACTAAAAAAGGCACGGGCGGCGAAAGCCTGCGGGTATATGGCCGCGTACAGGAAGAAACCGTCGGTAAAAAATACCAGGCTTTTGATGGTGCAGGTACCCACCATGAAAACGTGGGTGTAAACTGGGAGCACAAAGGCCTGCAATTGGGTGCTAACGTAACCCGCAATAATTTTAACGGCGCCAGTTTGGGCTGGATGCCAAAAGACCAGCTAATGGGCATCGCGGTTGCGGGCTACCGGAGCAACACGCTGCATTTATGGTATCGTTTTGATGGGGAGGATGAAACACTGCTTAACAGCAGGGTAAACAGTGGTACCAATACCCAAATAGATCAAAAATATTTAACCAACCGCTGGATGCACCAGCTACAGGCGGAGTGGCAAATCAACAATAAACTGAGTTTTAACGGTGCAGCATCTTATACCGACTACAGCCGCCGCACACAAACCACCAGTGTTGATTTGTTGACAGGCGACCGCAGGCTAACCGTAGGTATTGGTGAGCAGGATAAATCAATATTCGATACTAAATTTTTCCGCGGTACCGCGCAGTACAAACTTAGCGACAAGGTATCCATACAACCGGGTGTAGAAATGAACTTAACCGGCAGTAGCGGTGCCCGCATCACAGGCACACCGGTTATTAATGACTATGCTTTTTTTGTTTCGTCGGAGATTTTAGTAACTCCGACTATAAGTTTACGGCCCGGAGCACGATTTACCAAAAACTCGGCGTATGATGCACCACCCGTAATACCTTCAATAAACGGCAAGATAAAACTGTCAAACAATTTAGATCTGCGTGTGGCTTATGCGCGGGGTTTCAGATCGCCGGCCCTGCGCGAACTGTACTTTAACTTTATTGATGCCAGCCACGCTATTATCGGTAACGATAAATTGAAGGCGGAGTATTCGCACAGCTTTAATGGCTCGTTAAGCTGGCAAACTTCCAACAACGACGCCTTGAAAATTCGCTCAACAGTTGGAGGCTTTTACAACTATTTTGATAACATGATAGCAATTGGTTTTGATCCCGCTAACCGTGCGTTATCTACTTACCTTAATATTGCTAAGTATAAAACCACAGGCGGAACGTTTGAGAGCACTTTAAACTTTAAAAATGTGCAGGCAAAGGCGGGATTTTCTTACACCGGTGTTTATAACGAGTTCACAGAGAGTGGCTATACTCCGCCCGGATATACCTGGTACCCCGAAATTAACAGCAGTATTCTTTACAGCATTAAAGCGATTAAAACAGAGTTAAGCCTGTTTTATAAATACAATGGCAAGCTCCCTGTTTATGAATTGACCAATGTTAGCGGCGTACAAACGGTTACCCTGGCAGAACGGGCAGCATTTCATACCGGAGATTTCACTATTAATAAATATATAAACAAGGTGATAACCTTATCAGGCGGGGTTAAAAATTTATTCAACGTAACCAATGTGTTCAACACATCAGGCAACATTGGTGGCGCGCACAGTACAGGCGGACCCATACCCATGGGTTACGGCAGGTCTTATTTCCTGGGCTTGAGCTTTCAATACAGTAAAAACTAAAACAGCACAATTAAAAATTACACATAAATCAATACAACATCATGAAAAATTTACTTAGTTATCTATTAGGGTTTGCGTTGCTAATGAGCGTAGCCTGTAAAAAGGCCGACCCTGGATTACCGGATAACACACTTGGCTTTTCGGCATCAACACAAGGTTTAGGCACTGCTGATGCTTCTATCAATATCTCGCTCAACCTTAACCGCGCAACCGATATAGCTATACCTGTT
>Ga0247814_10000218_pt1 | contig 52065 bp, 42 predicted proteins | sample UWRJL179409R1_FD_179947 | JGI IMG/M metagenome (GOLD analysis project Ga0247814, IMG submission 179947) | Plant litter microbial communities from Arlington Agricultural Research Station in Wisconsin, United States - UWRJ-L179-409R-1 | ecosystem: Environmental > Terrestrial > Plant litter >... | reverse complement strand
TGATAAAAGTCTGCAGGTTTTAGGAGAGATCATCCACAAACTTATTAAACGTTATCCAAAAAAAATCTAATCTATTTTTCTCCATTGACAAATTGTGCAAGTCAAAAATTCATAGCTATCCCAATCATATTTTTGAAAGGACAATTTAAAAGTTGTACTTATCCAATTCACTGAACGCTTCAATTTTTCCCTGCAAAGCCGCTATTTGCGCTCTGATGATGAATAAGCCCAAACCCTTTGCATCAGATTGCCATTAAAGGTTTATACATGCCAAATAACTGATCCGGATCAGGCCAGGTTTGAATTATACAAATATCGGTTTGGATAGAACAAACACAGTGTATCAATCGCCAGTAATTTTGTGTTATAAATAATGGAATTTAATCATTTATAGCAATTTAGATAAATACACAATGAAAACTATTTTAATAACCGGCACATCATCAGGTATAGGGAAAGCAACGGCAAAAAAATTTGCAGCTGAAGGATGGAATGTAATCGCATCCATGCGCTCGCCAGAGAAGGAAACGGAACTATCATTGCTGGATAACGTACTGGTGATAAAACTCGACGTTCAGGATAAGCAAAGTATTGGCGAAGCCATACAATCAGGAATCAATAGGTTCGGCACTATAGACACAGTGGTTAACAATGCAGGTTTTGGTATTCTTGGTGCTTTTGAAAAAGCTACTGACGAACAGATACAAAATCAGTTCAGCGTAAATGTATTTGGCGTGATGAACGTGATCAAAGCGATTCTCCCCCATTTCAGGGAAAAACAAGATGGAACAATAATCAATATTACCTCGCAAGGCGGAAGAGTTACCTTCCCTACCTGCAGTTTGTACCATTCCACAAAGTTTGCCATTGAAGGCTTTTCAGAGTCGTTAGCTTACGAATTACTTTCGCAAAACATTACCGTAAAAATTGTAGAGCCGGGTTCTACTGAAAGTAATTTCTTTGGTGCCGCTGGTATGGCGGTAGATCAAAGTATTACAGCGTATGAAGAATTTGACAAAATTGCACTCGATAACTGGAATAAGAACGACACCATGACTTCAAAGTCAGCGGAAATTGCTGAGGTGATATATCAGGCAGCTACCGATAATAAAAATCAGCTTCGTTACATGGCCGGTAAAGATACAGCACTGTACTTCGGAATCAGAAGAAGAGAAGATCAGGAATATGTAAACTACATGAGAAAAGCTTTTATTCCCGAAATACTGGAAAAGCTAAATAAATAAATGATAGCCTACCTGATTTACATTTCAAGGAGCTCAATCATACATCAATAGCTTTAAACATTTAGGATGCGGAAAACCGTTTGTTTGAAGCTATTTATAATAACATTAACTTAGTATATGGAAAAAACAGAGTTGCTTGAAAATTTCTATATAGAAAAACTGAATGTTTCCCCATCTGAGCTGAATAACAAAGATCTGCAATTTGCGATATTTACCAATGAAGAATGCGCGAATGGTACAAGCATGAAGTACCGTCGCAGGGATTTTTATAAGGTATCCTTATTCAAAGGAAAGATATTAATCCATTATGGAGACAAGAGCCTGGAGGTTTCGGGAGTTGCACTGGTATTTTTTAATCCTGATATTCCCTATACTGTTGAAATGCTTGAAGAAACTAACTATGGAGGTTATTTAATTTTCAGAGAAAACTATCTCAATGAATATGTAAGGACTAACATCCGGGATTTCCCCTTATTTGCGAACGCATCAAGACCAATCTATATGTTAAATGAAGAGCAGGAAAAGGCAGTGGATAAAATATTCATGAAAGCGCATGAAGAGATGAATTCCGATTATGCCTACAAACATGATCTTATCCGGAATCAGGTGCTGGAGCTGATGCATTTTGCACAAAGGATGTTGCCAACGGAGACGATCTATCAAAATATAGATGCAAAGCTGAGAATTACCAATGTCTTTCTTGAACTGCTGGACAGACAATTCCCTGTGGAATCGGCAAATCAAGAATTTGAATTACGTTCAGCCGGTGATTATGCCGGGAAACTCAGTCTGCATGTTAATTATTTAAATCGAGCTGTCAAATCTGTTACCGGACGGACCACGACCGAGCATATTGCTGAAAGACTTACAAATGAAGCAATTGCGATGCTAAAACACACAGACTGGAATATCTCGGAAATCAGCTATAGCCTTGGCTTTGTAGACCTATCCCATTTTAACCATTTTTTCAAGAAACATACCAGGCAAACGCCATCTAATTACAGAGTAATAAACGGAAATTAGGTTTACAACCGATATTTTAAAACTATGAAATCGACACAAATAAAACTGGAAACCGCAGCAAATGGTCTGTTAATGATGAGTGAATCAGATTATCCTTTCACCTGGTTTGAAACACCGGTGGAGCAACTTGATGAAAAGCTTATTCTTCAGCTTGCCGAAAAACCTGAGGGTTCGGTTATTGAGAAAACAGACCTTGATCACTTATTAAGGAATATGACCAATACCTCCGCTGGTAATGTAAATCAGGAAACAGCAAAAAAATTCAGCAGCCTGTCAAGCGGAATAAAGGAAGAACTTACAGATGTGGTAGTTTACCGGGTTGGAGAAGTCCAGATTGAAGTGCTGATCGCTGGAATCACGAAAGAAGGAAAAGTTGCAGGAATGCGCACGCAATTGATAGAAACGTAAATCTATATTAAACAGACCTGTTGCAAAACCGCCTGCATCAGGTCTGTTTTTTATCATCGGAAATTATTACTGATTGTCCACCCCTGTTTCTAAAGCATCTTGTACAGATTGTGGCAGCGCTGATAAAAGGTTATAACCTGTAGCAGACTCTATACTTCTCACAGAGCAACGGTACTGTTTCCAGTCTGTACCAATACTATTGGTATTTGGTGTATTCACAGCTATCACTCTCGTTGCGCTGGTAATACGGCTCAGGTCCCCATTTCCATTAGGTAAAACAACAATTACTTTCCACACATTTGATGGAACTGTAACTTTACCGCCGTCAATGGTTGTTACAAAGCCATTTGAACCTGTTCCACCTGTACCATAACTGCCCATAATAATGTAAACTTCATTTCCAGCAGTTACCAATGTGCGTGAATAATTTTCTAAGGTAGCCCATGACTGCTGATTGTTATTTGAAGCTTGGGGAATCATATTCGTCATCAGAAATGTTGCCTGATTAGCCGCAGTTGAAGAAGTGCGGTCGCCACTCGGACAATTATGCCCCCTGTCAAACCCCGAACCTGAATAACTTGTATTCTGCACATGGTACCAGCTTGATGGTAAACTCTGATCAGCACGGAAATCATCTGTACGGCCTGTTGAACCCAGACTGCTACTGCCCACATACCAGCTCACCCAGTTTGGCGTCCCTCTGTCGCGATTATAACTCTCTACAAAATAAGTCTGATCCATCAGGTAATTAGTAGCTGAAGTAAGGCTGTTTGTTGCTCCGCTTGGATTGCCCAATAACAGGTTTGTGTTATCACCAGTAGAACCACCGGAGCCACCATCGCCACCACCACCAGTATTGCCATCGTCATAACTATTGATGGTGAAGTCGTCAATATTGATCCGGTTTGTTCCACCGGTAGTTTTTCTGATCTGAAAACGTAAGGTTCCTGCCTGATTAACGGTAAATGTAGCTGTACTTAATGCTGTACCGGATGCAGTAATTGTAGCACCTGTCTGCGTATAACTGCTTCCGCTATTGGCAGATACCCATAACTGGAAGTTTGATGCAGCATCAGTTCCATAGACAGCATATCTGAAGGTTACTGTAGAAGCACCTGTAGTTACATTAAAATTCATTCCTAATATACCAGCATTGCGGATACGTACCGATTGTGCACCGGACTTACGATCTGTGGAACTATTTCCCACCAGGGCATCATTAAGTGTCCACGAGCCGCTACCGAAAGTAACATTACCGGTGGCATAAGCTGTTTTGGTACCTGATTCAAAAGTTTCAGCAAAAGTCTGTGTGATGGCCCGGGCGACCGACATTGAAGATTTTCCAGACAGATTTGCATTTAAAGCATTGTCCTCAGGTGTAGCTATTTGTTTTGCGCAGGCAACAAACAGAAAAGTGGTGGTCAGTGTACTCAGCAGTAAGTTTTTCAAATTCATAAAGATTGTTTTAACTAGGTTTGTGTAATACAATATCGGCATCTGCTTGTTAATGCAGCGTTAAATGATTGTTTTTATTACATTTTTTTATCTTTTTATTATGCTTATATAGGATATATAAAATGCGAAATGAAGGGTAACTATTCCATTAGATTAACATTGACCTCTGCCCATCGTATCGTAAGATGAAGCAGATTATCAAAAAAGCGGGTTACCTTTTACACCAAATGGTATTAACTAACGAAAACAACTTATTTCAACAACAAAAATTATTATGAAAAACATATTCAAATTTGGCTTTTTAGCTTTCGCAATTTCTTTATCAGTAGCAGCTTGTAGCAGTAACAAAGAAGCTGGATCAACAGATTCTACTTCAACTGACACTACAATGGCTGATACTTCAATGACAGGTATGGATACTACAGCAAAAGATACTGCTGCTACAGATACATTGGTTAAAGACACAACAAAAATGTAATTCCAGCTTTATAGCTAATAAAAAGCCTGATCAATCATCCAATTGGTCAGGCTTTTTTATTATATAATCTCGTAAAATGCTACAGTTTTTTCAGCAAAAACTGATCACCGTCTGTATAGAGGTGAAACTCCAGACCATCTAACTTGATCAAATTTTTACTGGTAACTTTTAAGTTTTTAGGTTTGGAAATTCGCAGAACCTGACTCGCACCCGAAATGGTTACCTTTTTCTGATGAACAATAATAGCTGTGCCTTCATCTATCCCGATGCATTCATATTTAGGATACGCTGCCAGTGCAGAGATTAAGCGATTATACCTGCTGCGTTTAAGAAAATGCTGATCTATAATTACACCATCCAACAAACCCATCCCTTCTTCAAACTCAATGTTCTCTGTCCATAATTTATTAAATGTTTCTTTGTAAACCGTATCTTTTAATTGACTTCCGGTAATCATTTGTTTACTCATTACTGCAGCTCCGGCACTTGTACCTGCTATAGTGGCCCCATTTTGATAGGCCTCATGAATAGCGGCATATACCGGCGTGTTTAATACTGCTTTCATGAACCTGCTTTGGTCGCCACCAACGATATAAATCAACCTCGCCCCTCTTAAAGAATCAAGCCAGTTTTTGTTGTTCACTTGCGCGGGCGTAAAATTCAAAGCACCAATGTTGTTTTTTGAAAAGACAGTTATTTGTTTTTTGATAGCATTGAAAGAAGCTTCCGGCTCTGCAGTTGCCATAGGTAAAACAATGATATAATCCTTTGGTTGCAGGGCCGATGTCTTCAATAGCGACTGTACCAGTTCAGGGGAGCGCGTGCCTCCTCCAATAATAAAAAGGCTCCCTTTTTGTGCCATTAACTGCATAGCTGACAGCGTGAGGATAAAAATAAGCGTATAAGTAGGACGAATATAATTCATTAGTTGTTTTTATAAATTAGGATCTCAATTTCACCATCCTCAGTGACAGTACCCCTGTACATGCCTTCTGTATTAAAAGGCATCGCTACATGACCTTTGGCATCCAAAGCAATTAAACCGCCATCACCTCCCATCTTACCAACTTTTTCTATCGCTGCCGCAGCAGCACTGGCAACGCTCATATTTTTATATTCCATCATGGCCGAGATATCATGAGCCACTACATTCCGGATATAGAACTCGCCCCAGCCTGTACAGGAAATACCAGCTGTTGCATTATTTGCGTATGTGCCTGCACCAATAATAGGTGCGTCACCCACTCTTCCATACTTTTTGTTGGTCATGCCGCCTGTTGAAGTTCCGGCAGCCAGATTGCCAGCCTGATCAAGCGCAACGGCTCCTACTGTACCAAATTTAAAATCATGATTAACAGTACCTAATTTCATGGATTTTTTGCTTCCATGGTCTAATACCGCTTGAGTAGAATCTTCCTTAATCGCTTGCTGTAAACCATCCCAACGTTCTTTGGTATAGAAATATTTGGGGTCGACAATGGTGATACCTGCCTGCTTAGCAAATGTTTCTGCCCCCTGACCTACCATCATCACGTGTTCTGATTTCTCCATTACTGCCCTTGCAGCAGAAATTGGATTTTTAATGGTCGTTACTCCGGCTACAGCACCGGCCATCATTGTTTTACCTTCCATTATTGCTGCATCCATTTCATTCTTCCCATCATGGGTAAAAACAGCTCCCTTCCCGGCATTAAATAGAGGAGAATCTTCCATCACATGAATAGTAGCTTCTACAGCATCAAGACTTGTTTTCCCTGCTTTCAATGTTTTATAACCTGTTTGTAAGGCGAGCGTTAAGGCAGCACGGTACGCCGCTTCTTTCTCCACACTCATGTTTTTTCTGGTCAGCGTACCCGCACCACCATGGATGACCATGATATATTTTTGTTCTTTGTTTTGTGCAATCGATAGATTGACCACCATGCATAACAGCAGCATGGTGGTTGTTTTAAAAAGTATTGAATTCATGATTATTTTTCTATTATAAATTAAGATACCTAATATTTACATTCTACCAGAATAAAACCATGTTAAGTATCACATTTTGTAAGCATTAGTAATTTGGATTTTGAACCGAGTTCTTGTTGATAGCCAATTCCTGTGCAGGTAACGGAAATGCATATTGGGCTGCAGTCGGCAATAAAGTTACTGCGCCAGAAGCGTTTACGGCATCGATCGCCAGTCGTTCTACAGGAAGATTTCTTCTTTTTAAGTCGAAGAAACGATGACCTTCAAAAGCCAGTTCTTTAAATCGTTCTGCGTAAATGGCATTAATCAATGCAGTTTTATCTGCAAAAGTAGCAGTGGTATATCCGGTAATACGTGCTGCACGCAAGGCATTAAGATCCGCTGCCGCATCACCTGCTGATTCCGCTTTGGCTTCTGCCCTGATCAGGTACATTTCGCCAGTTCTGAATAATTTGAGGTCTGCCTGGCCAGGGCTTTCTACAGGACCCGCATATTTATTAACCAGGTACTTTGATTTAGTGCCGGTCCTTGTCTCATCAAATTCAATATATGTAGCATAACGTATATCATTCACCTGATCAAAAGAATTGATCAATTTAAATGAAGGCGCATATAGAACTCTTTCCACGTCCTGACGGAAATATACAGCACCTGTCCGTTCATCAGTAGGCACTCTCTTTGCTTTCCACGCTACTTCGGTATCTGCCTCGTCTGTCCAGATAGATGGAAACTCCGTTCTATCCGCCAAAGGCAATGCAGTAATGACTTCTGTAGAATAGGTAATGGCATCGGCCCAGTTTTTTTCATAAAGCGCAAGCCTGGCTTGTATTGCTGAAACAGCTGTTCTCGTGATCCTGCTATTGTCATCGGCTATAGCAGGAAGCAAAGCTTTCGCAGCGATCAGGTCTGATTTTGCGCCTTCAATTGTAGTCTCGAATTTATCTCTGGCGAGAAAGTCAAAGGTAGATGCTTTAAGATAAGTAATACCTAAAGAACCGCTCTGATAAGATGCGGCATAGGCACGCAGTAATTCAAAATGAAAAAACGCGCGCAAGGCAAGTAATTGTCCCTTGTAACTATTCGCCGTAGCGATATCGCTACCTGTTAAAGTAAGCAAATCAAGTCCGGCAACAGTCCTGTTCACGCGATCTATGGCTTGATAATAAGCCGTATAAAGACCAGTAACAGAACCATTACTTCCTGTATAAAGCCACCTGTGGGTATCCGTATTGCTCACAGTATTTTCAGTTGGCAGATTCACTTCATCAGACACCATAGAATTGTTAATAATGATGTCTGTATTTATCAATGCATAAGCGCCATTTAATCCAAGATTGATATCATTTAGATTTCTGAATGCTTTATCAGGATCAATAAAATCGGTCGGCTGATAATCTAGTTTTGTGCAGGATATCATCATGATCAATAGAGATAATATCACTGTATATCTTTTATATGAGTTATTTATCATTTTTTTAATTGTTAGAAGTTAGCACTCAAACCAGCAGTATATGTTCTCGCATTAGGATATTGAAAACGACCGTAAACGCTGTTATTTTCAGGATCCATTCCCCTCCATCTGGTCCAGGTGAATAAATTCTGACCTTGTACAAAGAATTTTAGTGTTTTTATCACCCCTATTTTATCAAGCGTTTTTTGAGGTACCGAATAACCGATATTAACATTCCTCAACCTCAGGAAAGATGCATCTTCAATATCTTTAGAAGTAAAGTTTCTGGGTACATTAAAGCGCTGCAATGTCTTCTCATCGCCTGGCTTCATCCATCTGTCTTCTAGCATACGCAAAGATTGGTTACTTGTGGCATAACGCTGATTTTCATTGTAAAAATCTTCGTTGTTCCAGCGCTTAATACCAGAGACAAAAGAGAACAACGCCGTTGCAGAAAAGCCTTTGTAACTCAGACTGGTGTTAAAACCTCCGGTAAGTTTTGGAAACATGCTGCCTGAATTGGCAACACTTTGTGTAGTGGCATTGTATACATTAGTAATACTGCCATCCGGATTGTAATATTGTGCATCTCCTGTCTGTGTATTTACCCCTGCCCACCCTGGTGCATAATAAGATCCATAAGGGAGTCCGACTTGAAAAATACGTGTGTCGCCGTCCAACAATTGATCTGCAGCATCGGTAAGGTACAAGATTTTGTTCTTATTATAACCTGCATTGGCGCCCAGCGACCAGGTAAATGATGCAGTCTTAATGAGATCTCCGCTAATGTCAAATTCTATTCCCCGGTTCTGCATCTTACCCGTACTCAGGGATACTGACTCAAATCCTGAAAGTGCAGACAGCGGCTGATCAAAGAACATATTGGATGTTTTCTTATTATAAAAATCCATGGTTAAACGTAACCTGCGACTTTTAAATAGACTCAAATCAAATCCGGCATTAAACTCGTTCACGTACTCCCAGTCATAATCAACGTTACCGGGGGACGTAGGCCTTAAACCTGTCTGTCCATTATAAGTTGCTCCTAAATCATAAGTGGCCAGATAATTAAAATCCCCACTTAAAGGACTGGCAGTAGTACCATAACTCGTCCTCAGATTGAAGTCTGAAATCAGGCTGAAATCCTGCAGAAAGCTTTCTTTTTTCACATTCCAGTTTGCACCCCCGGAATAGAAACCATGCCATTTATTTTTAGGCGCCACCTTGGTAGATCCATCGTAGCGGTAACTGCCCGTCAGCGTATATTTTTCGTCATAGGTGTATCTCGCAACTCCCATAAAAGATGCCAGGCCGCTTTTTGTTTTCCCTCCGCCCACTTCCGGCAGAAAATCAGCACTATTGGTTATGCCTGCCGGAGTTTCAGGTAATCGCCCGTCAAGCCCAAAACCTGCAAAATTGAAAGCATTATAATTATTATACACATATTCATAATAAGCGGAAGCTTCGAAATTATGCTTTTCATTAAAAGTTTTAGCATAAGTTAACCCGGTAGTAGAGATAAAATTGAAATTCCTTCTGGTACCTTCTTCATAACGCCCCTTACCACCCAAAGTGTAGGTATCATCTGTTGATCCGTAGTACGAATCTGGATTGATATAGAGCTGATCTGTAGAGTTTCTGTAATCAACCCCCATCCTTGTGGTCAACTTCAGCTCCGGAAGAATTTGATAGGCAAGAGAAATACCGATGATAGATTTCAGCTGATCCGTTTTATTAGATGAATTCTGCAAACGTTCCAGTGCCTGGCTACCTTCACGCTGATCCAATATAAAATAATTGTCCTGGTTACCCGGATGTATCAATGTACCATCAGGAGCATACGGGTTTTCGTAAGGCAATGCATAATAGGCGGCCGACATGGCAGTGCCCGAGCCTGTGCTGCCTTCCCCTTCCGTAAAGCTGGAATTGGAATAGCCAATTGTGATGTTCACATTACCAGAAAACTTATTGTCTTTGAAATCAACATTACTTTTTAAGGAATACCTTTCTAAACCAGTCCTTTTCGCGATACCGTCTTGTTTGTAATAATTTAAAGAGTTGTAAAATCGTATATTTTCATTTCCGCCACTTATGCTGGCCTGCTGCTCCTGAAATTTACTGTTCTGATAGATCTGATCTCTCCAGTCAATATTAATATTCCGCAAGCTGTCCATGATCTGATCTGCCTGCTGCCTGAATGCGGCCGTTCCATTTATATAATCAGGATTTTTAGAAGAGTAAGTCCATCCCGGTCCCAGGGTCCTTCCAAAATCAACTCCCACTCCTTCCTCAAATTCGAGACGCTGGGCTGTATTCATCATCGTTGTTTTAGCTCTTGTAAGATCAGAGAAACCATACTGCGAAGAATATTGAACCTGAACTTTGCCAGCCTTACCTTTTTTACTCGTAATGATGATCACCCCGTTGGATCCTCTTGATCCATACAATGCTTTTGCAGACGCATCTTTCAAGACCCTAACATCCTCAATATCTTCGGGATTGATTGTTTGAAAAAATCCGCCTTCAATAGGTGTACCGTCTAAAATATACAATGGTGTTGAAGAGCCGTTCACACTACCTATTCCTCTGATAACGGTAGTAGCGCTCGTTCCTGGTTGTCCTGAGCTGGAAATCACGCTCATTCCCGGCACACGTCCCTGCAGAATCTGATCAAAAGTTAATCCAGGTACATCATTGATTTTATCACCCGTAACCAATGTAGAAGAACTGGCCGACTGGCTCTTTTTATACGAAGTGTAACCAGTCACCACCACTTCCTGTAAATTCTGGTTATCAACTTGTAAAATAACGTTTAAAACTCCGCCATTTAATGGAATTACTTTTTTCTCATAACCTACGTAAGTAAATTCGAGGCTGATAACATTATCAGGAACACGGATGCTATAAGCACCATTGTTATCCGTTGTAGTGGCTAAAGAAGCACCACTTACCTTAACAGTTACCCCCGGCAAAGGAAGACCATTGTGATCTGTTACCCTGCCTGAAACAACAATATCCTTTTGTACATTTTTACTGGCATAAATAACCACCAGATTACTTTCTTTAAGCATGTAGATCAGACCTGTTTCTTTGAGTACCGTTTTCATCGCTTCATCCAGTGAGGCTTCATGGATATTGACGGTTATTTTCCTGTTATTTGCTAAAGTATTATTGCTGTACACAAAACGGTATTCTGTCTGTTTTTCAATCATTTTCAACAGATTTTTTATACTCGTCTGATTAGCTGATATGCTAATCTTCTGCTGGGCGAAGCTCCTTGCTGAGACCTGCATGCACATGATCATGATGATCAGTCCGGTCAGCTTTAAGGTCAGCAGAATCCTTTTGGTCAGTTCCGAATTATCCGGGCGCTGTTTAAGTAGCGTTTTTATCATAGTGGTTTGGTTTAGGTATTTATATTAGGTTGTGATTCATTCAAGTCATTTTGATTTACCAATAGTTATTTTTTCCTGCGATATTTTGAACTCGAAAGGATACGACAGTTGCAGGGCTTCCAAAGTCTTCACGACATTTTCATTTTCAAAAACTCCGGAATAATGATAATTTTTTACCTCATCGTCAGTCACCACGATGGTGATCCCGTACCATTGCTGTAACTTTTGGGCAATAACAGAAAGTGGTTCATCTTCTATATCAAGGCGGTTGCGTACCCATTTAATCTCATCAGGTTTTCCAGTTCCTGCGCTACTATTTTTCACTGGCAGGATACTGTAGAAGGGCCGATTGATATCTTGTTTAGCGCCAGGATGATTATAGCTGATCAGCTTTTCATCAGGCTTTAAAGTGATGGAGTAATTAGTGTACTTTTTTGCATCAACACGGACGCTGCCACGAATCAGCGTGGTTTCCATAGTCACATCGCCGGGATAGGCTTTCACGTTAAAGACTGTTCCAAGTACCTGGATATCGCTTGAAACGGTATGCACGACAAAAGGATGCTGACGATCATGTTTAACATCAAAAAATGCTTCCCCGGAAAGCCACAACTCCCTGTTGCCGGTGCTGAAATTCTGTTTGAGCCGGATAGTACTCTCCTTCGCCATGGTGATTAGGGTGCCGTCTGGAAGTATCACTGTTTTGCGGATGGCCAATCCAGAGCTTATACTTTTGCCGGGAATATTTCTGGAAAATGAACTGATAACAGATTGCTTATTTGGGAATATCAAAATAGCAGAAACAGCAATAATACAGGCAGCGGCGACTCCTGCTAAGTACCTATTAATTCTATAAGTTTTTTGACGAGAAACATTTTGTGCAGATCCGGAATTAGAAGTAATGAGCTCATCGAAAACTTCCCTTTGTTTGATCCCGTTTTTTAAATCTTTGAGCTGTACGGTTCTGCTACCCCGCCTTGCGTTCAGCAATTCCACTATTTTTTTTGCCTCCTCAAAATCCAACGCTTTTTCTGGCCTATTCAGGATCCATTCATCCCATAAAATCTGGTTTTTCAGATCAGAACCAAGGCAGTATTGCTGGAAAGAATCATCACACACCAGCTCTTCTACAGAAAAATCATTATTTGGCATCTGCATAGGTATATTTTTAACCTATAGACATAAAAATGAAAAGTTTTTCCTAAGGAATACTCATTTATTTTACAAATAATTTTATTTGAGCAATTTTCTCAATGTTTTTATCGCATCATAAATGGTATTATAAGCCGTCTTTACCGTCTGGGAAGTTCTTTCCGCAATTTGATCATAGGAAAGATCATCAAAAAATTTAAGCTGAATAAGTTCTATCTGTCGCGGTGTAAGCTGTTTTATAGCCAACCCGAGTTTGTCTTTTACTTCCTGATCAATTTGTACTTTAATAATGATCTCTTCGTAAGACAACTCATTCCAGTTTTCCTCTGTTCCCATCCGATTAAAAACAGCTTGCATTTTATCAGTTTGTGCAAGCTGATCCAGCATACAGCGACGAAGGGAAGTCATTAAATAAGATTTAACCTGCCGAACAGCCTGAAGCCTTTCCCTCTTATCCCATATATTCAAAAATATCTGGTTCACGCAGTCTTTAACCAGCTCATCATCTGCATTTATTTTAAGCCCGAAGCGGATCAAATGAAAATACATTTTATTGTACAATTCAAATAAGGCCTGTTTATCACCCAGACGCATTTTATCCCAATTATTTATATCCTCGTCCTCAATCGGCATATCAAGAGCTGAATATAGGAATTAATGCAGTAAAATAGCTCATAAAAAATCCTCTGTCCGAACAGCTTTGCTGACCGTAAAGAGGATTTTCTATGAGCTGAGCATTTAAGATTATTTTAGCAATTTGATCTGCTCATGCATTTATGACAGATGCATTCAAAGGCTGACCTCAAGGTTTATTAATGCTAAAAACTTTAAGAATTTTATGAAAGATTTCTGTATTCTGATAAGTGCCTCTAAATTCTTCAGCCCATGGGCCGTATGCATAAACCGGCACCATGATATTGGTATGGTCGTTCGTGCTAAATTCGCCCTGTATTCTGCCTTCTGACGCAGCAGCTTCTAACAAAGTCAATCCGCCAGTTTCATGATCTGCAGTAACCAGAACAAGTGTTTCTCCATCCTGATCGGCAAAGCGTAAAGCTTCAGCTACTGTTTTATCAAAATCATGCAATTCAGTCACCACATATTTCAAATCATTAGCGTGGCCGCCATAGTCTATCTGTGCCCCTTCTGCCATAATAAAAAAACCGTTTTTATTAGATGATAACAATTCAATAGTTTTATTGAGGGATTGCAACAGCATATCGTCCCTGCCATCCTTAACCGGGCGGGTAGCGCTATCTGGCAATAATACCAGCTGCCTACCTTTTTTCTGCTGTTTGAAGTCTGTTAATGTGCTGCTCCAGTGATATCCTTTAGCCTTTATGGCAGACATCAGTGTAGTATCTGCATTGGCAAGAAAACTCCTTTCGTTAGATCCTACCAATATATCAACATGGCTGCTGAGAAAATCTTTAGCGATAGCATGGTTAAATGAGCGGTCTAGCTGATGTGCATAAAAAGCTGCAGGAGTGGCATCTGTGATATCGCCTGAACTGATGATTCCGGTTTTCACACCGAAAATTGCTAAGGTATCTGCCATGTTTATACGATTGCGATCATCTGGCCCCATCCCGATATAACGGTTGTTAGTTTTCTCTCCTACTGCCATAGCAGTAGCCCCTGCTGCAGAATCTGTATTTCCTGAATTGGCAGCAGCAGTTTGTGAAAAGCCACTGTTACGCATCATGGTGATGTTCAGATTTCCATGGTTGGCTATCCATCCGGCGTGAATCTGTGCAAGTCCCATTCCATCACCTATCAGTAAAATCACATGCTTAAGTTTTTTGTGTAGACCGTCCGATTTATAGGTAGGCTGATAAACCGGATATGGCACGGCATTGGTATAGCTGAGTTTATCTTTATGCTGATAAAAATCATGCAGTTGCTCCGGATGATCAGTATTGATCCAGTCAACCCCCATACGTTCTAATTCTACCCAGGTATTCGGACTGTCCTGAGTGGCCCAGAACCGAAAAGGTTTATGTTGCTGATGCGCCTTGTCAATTACTGACCTCAGTTTTATTTCGTCAGCATTTGTAGGTGTTCCTTTCCCATTCCAATCCGTATAATTCTTCAATTCGTCACTAATCATGCAAACACGTTTCAACTGATCTTGAGTATACACTATGTACGGTCGCCCGTCAAAAGAAATATAATCGGGGTAATTTTTAAAGTTTGCCGGATCAGGCACATCACCGCTCACTGCTATTGTGATTGCAGCTGGATTTTTTGTATGATTAAATACCGTGTTAAATTCCTTCAGTTCATTTATCAGTTCAGGCAAAACATGCTGATGATTAGATTTAATATCAATCACCAGCTGAAGTTTATCATTAGGATCTGGATAAACATGATGACCATTTTTCGCATAAAATTTAGCCAGAGGTGACAGGTACATGTTTTTTAATGTAGCTTCCTCGCTAATCTCTGTGGTATCATGTGCAACATAGAGCTTCCCGTTTTTCAAAAAAACATCCGCTTCTATTGATCCCATATGGGCGTAATAAGAAGTTAGTAGCGGAATATGCTGATGATAATCATTATGGCTATGTCCGTTATTAGCGGATAGCCCCTTTTGAGCCTCTGCCCTGCTAAATAGCAGGCAGAGGCTCAGGGTAGAAATAATTATTGCTTTTTTTACCATCCGGGGTTTTGTTTAATTACACCACCACCATTATCAATCTCTCGTTGTGGTACGGCCCATACATCATGAATCTGCGGATTGAAAACCCTTGCAGGCCAGTTCACTGTACCATCAAAATCATGTAAAGGTTTAGCATAAGCTGCCTGCGCATCACCCCATCTTACCAGATCTCTATGTCTGTCTGCCCATTCTCCTGCCAGTTCATTACGTCGTTCACGTTTCAGATCTGCTATCGTCATTCCTGTTTTTGGAGCAAGACCGGCACGAAGACGGATCCTGTTCAATGCTGCATCTCCTGCCCCCGCCCCACTCACATTGATCGCAGCCTCTGCCTGGATCAGTAAAACTTCTGCAAACCGCATCAATGGAACATTTAAATCTGTAGTACCATTATCTCCGTTTGGATTCACATGCAACGGAATAGGATTAGCATAGGTAAATGGTTCCATATATTTCTTAAACTGATAGTTTGATGTTGCACCCGCATCTTTTGTAAAGCTACGCTCCGCACCAAAAAACATGAACTTATCCCCTGGCTTAAGAATGGTAGCTTCACGACGCTGATCACCTGCTTCAAAAGAATCATACAGCTCTTTTGTCGGCAGGTAATAACCCCATCCATTATACAAACCCCAGGCCTTGTTGGTTAACATCACACCTGGCAATTTACTTCCCCAGCCTGTCCCACCGCCACTTGGTGTACATACAACCGACCATATATATTCTTTAGACCAGTTATTTGATGCTTTGAAAACATCAGCAAAACCAGTCAGAACTAACTCATGCTGACCAGAGTTCATCACCATTTCTGCATATTTTTTAGCGTTGGTATAGTCTTTTTTATACAAGTATACTTTTGATAAATATGCCCATGCCGCAGTTTTGTGCGCCTTACCGTAGTCGGTGGCAGACATTTGCGTAAATAATGGAAGGTTATCTGCAGCTTTTAAAAGCAAGTCAATGATATAATCATAATTTTCATTCACATTCGCCGCTCTTGGTACAGCAATAGCAGGATTTGCTTCGGGTGTGATAATCGGCACACCAGCTTTGTCATTTCCATAATTTGAGGCAAGCTGAAAATAAACAAGACCAGCATTGAAGTATGCATCGCCCATGATTTGTTTTTTCAGATTCTCATCCATAGCGATTGATGGTACATTTCTGATCACATCATTAGCTGCTTTGATAGTTGCGTAACGCATGGACCATTGTGATTCTGTATAACCGCCGCCAATATAAGTTTTGTTGAAATTCTTGATATTATCACCTTCTGGTTTATTACGCCCGGTAACCATATCATCACTGGCATTGATAAACCAGAACATTCCACGGCCATAATAATCTTCCTGGTTATAATTGGCATACATACCCGCCTCTCCTTTTATAGCATCCTCTTTTGTCTTCCAGAAATTCTGGGCAGATGGTGCCCCTTCCGGTACAATATCCAATTGTTTTGAACAAGAACTAAAAACGGCCAATGCCGCCACTGCGATATATTTTATACTGTGTTTCATTTTCTATAGGTATGATATTATAAACTTAAACTAAGGCCTAACATAAATGATCTTGCCTGCGGATAGCGGCCAGTGTCAAGACCAAAATTGTCCATCCCGATTTCAGGATCAAATCCAGAATATTTAGTTATCGTAAACAAGTTATTAGAAGTAGCATATACACGGATATTGCCTGTTTTCAACTTATCACTGGCTGCTTTAGGGAAGGTATAACCCAAAGTAATATTGCGCAAACGCAGGTAAGAACCATTTTCCACGTAGAAGTCGGACGCATTGAAGTTACCATTAGCATCGGAAGTAGAAATGACAGGCACTTTTCCTCCTGGATTTTCGGGCGACCATGCATCTAGTATGCCAGAGAGTTTATTATATGAAGGTCCACTTGCACTAAAGGTTGTACGTTTTACTGCATTAAACAGCTTATTTCCGGCAACACCCTGTGCAAAGATATTGATATCAAAATTCTTGTAGGCCGCATTAAAACTCATGCCGTAAGAGAAATCAGGATATGCACTACCGGCAATATAACGGTCATTCGCATCAATAGACCCATTTCCATCCAAATCAGCAAATTTGAAATCACCTGCTTTAGCATTTGGCTGTATTTTATTACCACTTGCATTTTTGTAGTCATCAGCTTCCTGCTGACTTTGGAATATGCCCTGCGTTTTCAATACATAATAACTGTAAAGCGGCTGGCCTTTTTTAATCACTAAGGGGGCCAGTTCATTCCTGAAGTTATTGCTGACAGCAATAATATCCTGGCCTTCGCTCAAACTAATCACATTGTTATTTATTTTTGTCAGTGTAGCATTTACAGAATAGGTAAAAGCTCTGTCTTTATTGCTGTTATAAGTAATTCCTAACTCGAAACCTTTATCCCTAACCGTACCAGCGTTAATGGTCTGTGTACTCAATCCTGAAGTTCCCGGCAGGGTTTTATTCAGAATCATGTGTTTGATGTCTTTTATAAAATAATCAGCATTCACAGATAACCTGTTATTAAAAATCCCCAGATCCAGACCAATATTTGTCTGTTCTGACTCTGCCCAACCAAGATTCGGATTTGGAAGTACCGTAGATGTGTAACCATTTTGCATTACTGGCACCTGACCGAAATATGCTTCAGTACGGGTCAGTAAAGGGCTTACGTCTTCTGGTCGCAGAGAAGCAAGATTCCCCATCAAACCATAACTCCCTCTTAATTTCAATTCACTTAACCAGCTGCTTTCTTTAAGGAAGTCTTCCTTACTTAATAACCATCCACCCGAAACAGAATAATAATTCTGTGTTCTGTTTTCTTTAGTTAACATCGATGTGGCATCCCTGCGACCAATCAATGAGGCAAAGTATTTATCAGCATAATTATAATTCGCTCTTGCGAAAAAAGAAGAGATGATCCTTTCATTCATTCCACTTCTAGCAGGCTGGAAAGTAGTCGCATTTACCAGGTATCTTGAACCCGGAGCTTCGTTATCAAATCCTGTACCGGATACATACAGTGATTTGTTGGTAGTTTTCTGATAAGAATAACCACCCGTAAGGTCGATCTCATGCTGACCAGCTTTTTTGTGATAAGACAATACCTGTTCTGCAAGAATGTCAATAATCCTTGCATTGCTTTCTTCCAGCATATTGCTGAGTACAGGCTTCCCTACCTCGGGACGCTTTGAAGTAAAGCTTTTATAATTGTTAAATGAATTCGTGATACTTAAGTTAGATCTGAAGCTAAGCCCCTTTGCTAATGAGATTTCCGCATAAGGATTAACCACTAATAAATTTGTAGGATTATTGATATCTATCCGCTGTAATTCTGCAACAGGATTAATGATATCCCCATAATCACCAGCATACTGCCCACCAGGAAGTCCCGCAAAAGATCCGTCAGGGTTATAGGCAGTACCATTGGTAGGATAATAAATAGCAGACAACAACGCACCAGTATAATCATTTAAGGTATTGGCACCATTTCCATTTGTATTACTAAATGATAGATTTTCACCAACCTTTAACCATTTAGTTATCTGATGATCAGAATTGATTCTGAAGTTATAACGCTGTGCATGTGTATTCAGCACAATACCTTCCGCCTTACGGTAATTAAAACTCAGGAAAAAATGCGACTGATCATTTCCGCCACTAATGGATGTATTATAGTCCTGTAGCATGCCGGTTCTGAAAATTTTATCCATCCAGTTTGTACGCGTAGTTTGCCCGTCTGCATATTTTGTCAGATCGAATGCCGGCAGGATTGCTGTATTCCCATTCTTTGCTGCAGTGGCCGCAACGATCGCACGCTCTTCAGCATTAAGTGGGTCGAGTTTTTTCCACACACTCTGTTGCCCCACTTTGGCATCAAAGTTTATCTGAAGTTTGCCGTTCTTTCCTTTTTTAGTAGTGATCAGCACTACGCCTCCTGAAGCTCTAGCTCCATATATAGCAGAAGATGCATCTTTCAGAACAGCTATAGATTCAATATCATTCGGATTGATTTGCGGCACACCTGTAATCAGGGATCCGTCTACTACATATAGTGGAGTTTCTCCGTTAATACCACCAGATCCCCTGATGTTTACCCGTGGAGCAGAGGTTGGGTCACCTCCTTCATTTGTAACAATTACTCCCGGTGATTTACCGGCAAGAACTTCTCCCACATTGTTTAGTGACCGGGATGACAAGTTATCTAATGATACAGAACTGATAGCACCACTAAGGGTAGCCTTTTTTTGTGTTCCATAACCGACTACTACAACTTCACTCAGCAAGGATTTGTCTTCCAGCATGGATACGTTGATCACCGAACTACTACCCACTTTTACCTGTACAGTTTTATAACCCAACATAGAGAAAGATAAAACTGCATCATCAGCAACGCGAAGACTATAGTTTCCCAAACCATCCGTTGCGGTTCCCTGCTCTGAGCCTAAAACTTTTACAGAGACACCAGGCATACCGATCTGCGCTGTAGAATCTTTTACAGTACCTGTAATCAGGCGTTCAGCTTTTTTCATCAGCGGCAGATTACTGAGTATCACAAATTCTCCTTTTTCTATTGCCCTTAAACCTAGTCTGTGTAGAACCAGTGCCACTTTCTCTTTTTCGAAAGACACTGTTTTAGTATTTTTTGTGATGAGATCCGGATTGTAAACAAAGCTTAATCCGGTAAGGGATTCTATTTTTTTCAGAATCTGGGTAGTGGACTGTCCTTTGACAATGGAAATAGTAATGGTACTTTTCTCTAACTTCTGCGCCATTGTTGGCGAAGCCATCAGCGAAACGCAAAAGGCACAGAGAACCGAAAAAGTTAATATTGAATATTTCATGACTTTATAAAGAGCTGTAGGCCTCTTAATTGAGGATGTTATCATATATTTAAGGGTTTTTAGAACATTAATGTGTTTGAAAATAAGCCATACTGTTATTGGCGTAGCGAATGGCTTTAGCGACCAGTGCTGATCTGATCAGTACTGGTTATTTAAATAGTACTATTTCTTCATTTTATATATGTTAAAGGTTTTCTGATCTTCAGACGAGCTGACTTTTAAATGGTGCAGACTGCATAAAATGGATAGTATATCTGCAGGTTTTTGTTTACTGTTAAAATTGGCAGTACATTTAAGCTGATAAAGGGATGGATCAAGAGCGATTTTTATAGTATAAATATATTCCAGCTGATGTGCAGCATCTTTTAATGTTGTTCCTTTGAAAACAATGGCAGTGTTCATCGTTTGCGGCGAATAGCTGATCTCAGCTCGATGATTCTTACGGTCGTACGAAATCTGCTGCCCTTTTACTAAAGTTCCGAAAACCTGATGCGTATTCCCTACTGAAACTTTACCGGTAGCCACTATAATGTCTATACTTTTCTTTGCACGGAAAGATCTGATGGTAAATGAAGTGCCAAGAACTTTTGTCTGCAAATCATCTGCTGTTTTAACAATAAAACTCCGCTGCTCTTCATGTGCAATCTTAAAGAAAGCTTCCCCTTCTTCAAGTTCCACCTCGCGAAGACCTGTATTGAATTTTACGGGGTAAATGAATTTTGAAGACGGTCCAAGCAGAATCTCAGAACCATCGGCCAGGGTAATCTTCTTTTTCTCTCCTGCAGTAGTAGTGACGGAATAGCTAGTCTCTCTTTGTTTATGCGGAGAGAAAACGGCATACATTGCCAGTGCCAGAGCTGGAGTGATAAGCAGTAGTGCTGCTATCTTTAACCAGTGACTATGTGCTGATAGCTGGAATACTGCAGGCTTCATCTCGGTATGAATCTTCTTTTGCAGCTGCATAAACATTTGCTGCTTCATCAACGCCTTTTTATCTGCATCAATGGCTACTTTATGCTCTTCGTATGTAGTATACCAGTCCTCTACCTGCTGCACCCCAGATGCATCAAGCTCATTATTTAAGTATTTTTTTAGCAGTGCTTTTGCTTTTTCTTCCTTCGTCATCTGCAAACAAGTCAGTCAGAAAGAAGATCGGTACTATCTAAATACGTTAAGGTTGCGTTAAGGTTAAGTTAACAACATCAGGATAATCAGGATCACAGTATAGGAGAGTTTTTTCCTGATTAATTTTAGAGCAGCAGAAAGCTGATTTTTAACGGTCTGCGCAGATAAGTTTAGTTCATCAGAAATCTCTTTTGTAGACTTCTGCTGTCTTCTGCTCATAAAGAAAATAACCCTCATTTTTTCAGGCAGTTCAAGCATCGCATGGTCAAGCTGCTGATTGAGCTCTTTTAACATGATCATACTTTCAGCGGAAGACGGTTCTGCCTGGTTACCTATCAGCTGAACCAGGTCTTCTTCATATTTTTCCCTGACTATACTTGATTTGAAATAGTTGATCACCTTATACTTAACAGCTCCTTTTAACCAGGCTTCCAAACTACTTTTAATGTGTAATCGTTCACGGTTTTCCCATACTGAAATGAAAATTTCCTGTGTAATATCCTGTGCGATTTCTTCATCTCTGACCCTTTTATATGCCGTGTCAAATACAACTTCCCAATAAGTGTGATAAAGATATTCCATAGCGGAATGTTCTCCATCTCTTAGTGAACGCAACAATTCTTCCGACAAAGGTTCTGTGTCTGTTTTGATGGTATCTCTTTTTTTCAAAAGTACCGTGCCTATATTCCTTTAATATTAAGAAATCTTAAAACTTGGAAGGTTAATATTCCTCTACCTTATTGTTCCTCACAAACAGCTGTAAATAATGATTTATGATCTATTGCAAACGGAAGCATCTTTTTATCAGCAAGTGGAAGCAAGTTAAACTGATAGATGATATACATGTGGTTATAAGCATCCTGTTCTTCGGGTCTGTATTCTTCTCCTTCCACATAATTTAAGAAATTTATATAGGCATTCTTTTCTTTGTTAAACTTAAAATTAAGGGTATCTGTTACATCTTCTCCGCTTTGATTGTAGAAAGGATTGTAAAATACTTTACCTACGGAACGCGGTGCATGGGTGATCTTTGTAATAAATTCGAGATTCTCGCCTTTTGTTGGTAAAGGTCTTCGGGCGACTTCGTCATCTTCAAAAACGAGCTTATCAGTCTTTACGATGGCATAAAATGGCTCCTTTTCCCTATCATCTTCCATATAATAAGCTATAAAATCATTATACTTTTCGTTATTATGATAGGTATAGATATTACGATTGGCCCTAGGATCACTATTTTCATCATTAAAATGATAGGGTTGGTCTGAAAATGAAATATGACCTGGAAACCCTGCGAACTTGTAAACTGAGGGATAAGGCACGCAATTCGGGCTTGGGTTGAAGACCCTTTTCAACAAAGGTTTTCCGGACTTTTGATCACCAAAACCTATAAACGTTTCCTGCTTATCAAAATGCTGAAAGTAAACTCTGCTGCTATCTTTTAAATCTTTGTTATGTCTGCCATAAATCTTAAAATGCCGGTCGCTTTTAAAAGGTATGAATTCTACTTTATTTCCATTAAGCTGCCATTCGCCAGTTAACACTCCACCAAAATAAGTGATCGCAAATTTATGGTCTTCCAGCACAAAAAGATAGCTTGCACCATGTGGATCGTTACTGCTCCTGTTGTAAACGCCACTTATAGTTCCCTGTGCATAACAAGAAACACTCATCACAACAATTAACAGTTGAGCATAAACGTATTTTTTATAATTATTCATAAAATCACCCTCCTTTATGAGCTAAGATAGTGTTCTGAAAATTAAGCGTAAAACCGCCTGCTATCTGCTATGTCATAAAAGATTATTTGCTGGTATAAAATTATTATTTGTAAGGATTTGCAAATCTTATTCCTTTTGAAATCCTGCTTTATGTCCTCTGTAGTCAAAATGGATAAGCCTACCTAAATAAAAATACTCTTTTTTCTATATGCTTATGGAATCATCATCCTTTCCCCATCTTATTGGTATATATCGGATATAAATACATACTATTTTTAACTATCTATCCCCTTTCCAATGAAAAATATCAAAACTACTTGTCTTGTCTCGCTCCTATTTATCGCTATTCTCACTTCAGCCTGCAATCAGGAACATCCAAAAGTACATTCAGGTGGGGTCGACTCCATAACTACTAAAGTCTGTTACATGGCGGTGGACGCTTCTGATACCGTTTTACTAACTATCATTAATAAAACAAAAAGTATTGAAGGAAATTTGATCTTCCACTATACCAATGGTACTACTTATAAAGGGACGCTAAAGGGACTGATGCATGGAGATACTTTATTGGCAGACTATAACTTTACAACGGGGGATGGAAAATGGCGTAGAAATCCGGTTGCATTATTGAAAAGAAATGGCGGAATGACATTGGGAGTCGGCATAATGGAGACCGCATGGGGTAGAAACTATTTTGCAAAGGCACAGCCTATAGATTATGATAAGGGACGATTTACTTTTAAAAGAGTAGATTGTGCGCTAAAATAATTCCACTCAGATAGTTCAATTGATATAAATTTTAATAAGTTTAGATGTAAAATCAGATTTATCAGTACAGAAATTACTAATTTTCGTATTAAACTTAAACATGAAGCTTTTCCTATCCTTATTTCTACTTTCCTCCCCGTTTACCCTATTTTCTCAGATTAAAAGACAAGCAATGATTAAAATAGATGCTGCTGTTCAAACAGAAATAAATCCTTTTCAATATGGACAGTTCATTGAGCATCTTGGCCGTGCTATAACCGGGGGTATTTATGATGAACATTCTGCACTATCTGATCAGGAAGGTTTCCGCAAAGACGTACTGGAAAAAGTTAAAGAATTACGGACACCACTACTCCGTTATCCGGGTGGAACCTTTACAAAAATTTATCACTGGGAAGACGGAATCGGACCAAAGACAGCCAGAAAGAAACGTAAAAATCTAATCTGGGGTGGTATCGAGGATAACCACTTTGGTACAGCAGAATTTATCAGCTACTGCCGGAAATTAAATGCGGAGCCATTTCTGGTTGTCAACATGGCTACAGGAACACCGGAAGAAGCAGCAAATTGGGTAGAATATTGTAACGGAACAGATGACACTTATTATGCTAATCTAAGGCGAAGGGATGGTTTCAATGAACCCTTTAATGTAAAATACTGGGGTATTGGTAATGAAGAAAGTGCGGAAACTGATGCAGGCAGACATCAGGATCCTGAATTATATATTAAAGACACATGGCAATTTCTCAAACTGATGAAATTGCAGGATAACAGCCTTAAATTTGTACTGGTGGGAAATTCCGAGGATCTAACATGGAGCAGCAAAGTACTCCAGCAACTTGGCCCAGTATGTGATTTCCTATCAGTACATCTTTATTCTATACCTAAGGATACGACTTTCAATTCCCTGATCAGTTCAATCGATGAGATAGAAAAACCACTGGTCAAAATGGAATCCCTGCTGGCAAAAACACCATCTAAGGTAGAGCAATTCAACAAATGGTACCGGTTTCCCTCGCGGAAAGAACCTATAAAACTTGCGATAGATGAGTGGGGCATCTGGGACCTGAGCTCTGGAAAAGGAAAAGGCAATTATCAAATGGAATATCAATACAACTGGTCGCATGCACTTGGGGTAGCTACTTTTATGAATCTTTTTCAGCGTCATAGTTCTTCTATCGGCATGGCAACCTGGGCACAAACTGTAAATGTACTGGCACCAATTATGACAAATGCCGATGGATCTTACCGTCAAACCGTATTTACTCCGCTAAAAGCCTTTAGAGATTATGCAGGAAAATATGACTTGCAGACGGACGTGGAATCTGAGGATACTGCTGGCGGTTTTAAAACACTAGATGTTTCATCCAGCATGACAGCAGACGGTCGCCAGCTCACACTTACAATCGTAAACCGCGATGTTGCAAATAATGTGCAAACGAGTGTAGAAATTGAGCATTTACCTGCTCCATTCAAAAGAGCACTGCTGAAGAAGATTGCTTACACTGCTGAAAATCTGTATGCAGTAAATACATTTGAAAATGAGAACAGTGTTAAAACAACCGAAAAATCGGAAAAGATAACAGGAAATAAAATCAATATTAGTCTGCCTCCAGCATCTTTTAACGTTATTGTACTCGAGGCGCAGGACGGGATAGAGAAAAAGCGGAAATGACACATCCGTTCATTCCCGCTTTTCTAAATTAACGCTCTCCATATAAAGACGAACTGAATAACCAAATATTGTATAGCAGAAACAATATTTTTAGAGCTATCTTAGTTTTTTAATACCAAGGCAACTGGACTAGCCAATATAAACCTCATATTCAGGTCATTATACACAAAATATTCTTTTTCCTTTCTAAGTCCTATATAAACACCTTTAAAAAACAGTAGAGTAACTTCAGAAGAACGTTAGAAGAGCACGCGTGTGACCTGTTGTCCGCGACCAGTAATAACATAAGCTCATAATTTTTGAAGATAATTTCATAAATTGCGCAGGTAATGGGTGATGAGCCCGGCAAAGACTTTTATATATGATGACAATGAAAAAATATTTTTTAATTCTATCAATGATATTAGGAACGGCCATTTTTGCCTATGCGCAAAAAGTGCCAACGGCTTCGGAGCTGACTACCAAAAATGTAGATGCTTTAGATAAAAAAGTTAAATTAAACCCAACGCAGAGAAACATCATTTATAACTATACCTTGGATATGTACAAGGAACAGATGGCACTGACTAAAAAACAGCAGACCGGAATGTTCAATGAAGACGATGTAAGCAGGTTTTACAAATTGCAGAACCAGACCACACAAAAGATCAAAGATGTACTCAAAGGTGAGCAATTGAAAGACTACGATTCGTTTTTAGAAGAACAATTACGCGGAGGGGATAAAAAGAAGAAGAAAAAAGGTAAACATTCCAAAGACGAAGAGGAGGAGGTAGTTACAGGAATTGAAGGATTAAAATTACCACCGGCTACTACCAATTCTGGTCCAGCAGATATCAAGCAATAATCTTATGAAGATATAAAGTAATAAGCCCTGATGGTATGAAACTATCAGGGCTTATTACTTTATAACAACTAATTCTTAATTTTTTAACTGAATTATTTCTTGATTTCGGTCTTCAGTTGTTTCAATTCTGATTTAAGATCGCTGATTTCCTCTTTTATCTGCCGGTTTTCCAGGTAAAAGAAGATTGCAAAAGCAAGGAAAACTTTACCAAGTATAAAAATAGCAATTATGATCCATCTCCACATTTTATGCACACGCATATGACTGGACTTTGAATCTACATCAATGTATTCTTTTTTTCTACCGCCTCTTTCTTTACGCGGCCGGGAAGTTACAGACAACTGCTCTGCAGCAGGTCTCTTAACCAACTCACTGATATCATTCTCTATCTTAAACCAGACATCTGGCGGAGGTTGAATAGCCATAGATTCTGCCATACGCTCTATATCAACTTCGAGGTGATATAATGCCGATTGTATCTGAGGATGCAGTTCTTTTAAATACATCAGTTCCTGAGTTTCCGCCTCAGAAGCCGATCCCAATACATATGCCTCCAGTATGCCGCTTTCGATATATTCTCTAATTTTCACCACTTTTCCTCATTATAGCGAAAGCTTCTTTCAAAGTCTTCCGGATTGAATCCTCAGTTTTATCTAAATCAATTGAAATAGCAGCAATTGTTTTGCCATAATAATAAACCTCGCTAAAGATATGTTTCTGTTCTTTAGTAAGCTGACCGACGTAAGCTCCACGGGAATGCTGTAAGGTCAGCGCTTCTTCATTCCCCAAATCCGTATATTTTGCAGTATCAACAAATACCATTAGCTTATGCTTAGCGAATCGCTGTAACTGGCACCAGCTCCCATCCCAACCCATATCATCGAATTGATTTGAAACTTCACAAAATATTTTAACCAGATATTCTTCGGCCAATTTGCGATCCTTTACCATATCAAAAATATATCCTAACAACTTAGCCGCGTGCCTGTCATACAAACTGCGTACCCCCGCCAGCTTATTCTCCGTTAACGCCCCCTGGTCAATATTCAGCATAATGTTATCTTCATGAGTAATCTTATCGTCAGTCGCAGTGTTTGCAAAAGCTATAGGTTAGTTAATCCTATAAAATTAAGTAAAGTTTAGGAAAAACATATAGTTAATAATGCATTTATTGCTAAATAATTTCCACGCTAACATCAATTTAAACGCATTGCTACACTAAATCGTTAAATAAATTAACACTAAACGGCTTATCACTCTATAAATTTAAAGCATTCGATTTTCCTTCATAAAGTGCTGTTCGTCCGAGGTGATATGATCATCATCAATAGCAGGAGCTGTCACAATTTTAGTAATGCTCAATTCATCCATGATGTCTACAAAGTTTTTGTAAGTAGCACCAGAGGTTGGCTTAATCACAACAATCAACGATTTTTGAAGATCGCCACTGTTTAACCCCGCAATTTTGCGTTGATTGGCTAAAATAGAGTGCCTGATCTGGTGATAATCCTCAATATTGGGTTTACTTTTACCATCCTCCCCCATATACCAGGCAATTTTATTGTTTTTGCCCAGCAGAATGGTCATCGTTCTGGATGCCGGAACTGCAAGCCGCGCGGTAGGAACCGTTATGTCAGGTTTGGCAATATCCATTGCCACTGGTTTGGACAAGGTTGTAGTGAGCATGAAAAATGTAATGAGCAGAAATGCTAAATCTACCATTGCTGTTAAATCTACTCGTGGAGTCACCTTTTTTTTTCCTGGATGGTTTAATTCGGCCATAATATATTGGATTTAGGTATGATAAAATAATGATGAAATACATCGCATCATTCCATAAAACAATCCTGTTAAAAACGAAAAAGCCTGAACAATCACAAAGATCGGCCAGGCCTCCATTAGCATTATTGATAGATTAAAGCGTAAAGCTTAATTTGAATTGGATTTGATGTACCGGAATATTTTCCTTACCAGAGCTGCTGATGGAAGTTCCGCCGCCGGATTCATAATTACTTTTCACATCACCGGAAATATAATCGACCGCAAAACCAATAGCTTTACGTCGCAATGTTACTCCAAAACTTGTAGCTATACCGAAAGCGATTCTATTTTTAACACTCTCTCCATCATATTCTTCTGTACCATCACCTTCGTAATTGGTGAAAGAAAAGTACTGTTCATTAGGGGCACCTTCATTTTCAGCATAACCAAAATCGAAAAATCTGACTACAGGAGACACCTGAAAACGGGCATCTATAACTAGCTTTTCTATTGGATTGATGGAAATAACGGGACCAAGTTTACTGGAAATTGCCGCAGCAATTTTTGTTCCGTCTACGGTAACATTAGCAGCACCGCGATCTCTGCCATAGGTAGCCCATTTATCCATCTTGTTGTAATTTAATGACAGATAAGTCCAGTCCAGACCAAAGTTGATGAGTTTTGGCTGCGAGCGACCCCTAAAGTAAAAGATACGACCTGTTTCAAATACATATCCTGTACTTGCGCCATAACGACCATCAAATACGTTTTGCTTCGGAGAAATGCCTTTATCAAGGTCGTCGCCTAATTTATTAATACCCAAACGGAGATATCCGGAACGAAAGGCCGACCGATCCTGTGCGTTTACCTGCACTGTCGCCGTTAATAGAAAAACAGAAATTAAAAGTAGAGTTTTATTCATATTGAGAGTTTTGAGTTTGCGTCATTCAGATTAGACTAATCGATCTAATCAGTGCAAAAATATACCGCCACCCTACTTCTGGCAATACTCAATAATGAGTATTTTTTGCCCCTGATAAACCTTTAAACTCGAAAGGCCGGCAAATGCCGGCCTTTCAATAATTAACTATTAATTTACCTAAATTTTACCTTATGGCATCCACCAGGTCGATAAAAACTCTTACTTATTGTAGGCTGCAAGCCCACTATTTAAAAATGTCAGATAATTTGACACCTCATAATCCGCTCCTTGTGGTTTAACCAGCATTGTTTCCGTTTTTGGATCAAGTATCACATAAAATGGTTGTGAATTTGCCTGGAATTTTGAAGCTTGTAAATCGCTCCATTTTTTTCCGATCGTACTCAGTACTTTTCCTTTCGGCGTAGTTACTACATCTGCTGATGCAAGTTCAGTTTTATCATCTACATATAACTGGATCAATATGTAATCCTGACTAAGCAATTTATAAACTCCTTTGTCCGGCCATACATTCGCTTCCATTTTTCTGCAGTTTACGCAGGCATGCCCTGTAAAATCAATCATAACTGGTTTGTTAACCTTTTTAGCATAAGCCAGGCCTTCAGCATAATCAAAAAATACATCCAGCTTTAATGGTGCATGGAAAATATCCGCGTATTTGTGCGGACCGGAAGATTGCTGTAGAGGCATAGCAGCGTTTCCGTTTCCACCTAATAAAGTTGGTGTATACAAGTCAAAATCCTGCGTTTCCTGCGGAGGTAGGAAGGCTGAAACCGATTTAAGCGGTGCCCCCCATAAGCCTGGAACCATATATACTGAAAATGATAATACAATAATTGCGAGCATTAACCTGGGTACAGAAATGAACTTCAGGTCACTGTCATGCGCGAATTTTAGTTTGCCTAACAGATATAGCCCCATCAGCGCAAAAATAATAATCCATAATACCAGGAAGATTTCCCTGTCAAACCATTCCCAGTGGTAGGCCAGATCAACATTGCTCAGAAACTTTAGTGCAAAAGCCAGCTCCAGAAAACCCAGCACTACCTTTACACTATTTAACCAGCCACCAGACTTTGGCAGCGCATTTAAAGCGGAAGGAAATAGCGCAAATAAAGCAAATGGAATTGCTAAAGCAAAAGAGAAACCGAACATTCCGATTGCGGGTCCAAGCAATGCACCGCTTGTGGCTGCCTGCACAAGCAAAGTACCGATAATTGGTCCCGTGCAAGAGAAAGATACCAATGCGAGCGTGCCTGCCATAAAAAACAATCCGGCAATTCCACCTTTATCTGAATTCGCATCCATCTTATTTACCCAGGATGATGGCAAAGTGATTTCGAAAGCACCAAGGAAAGAAGTTGCAAATACAACAAGCAGCAGAAAAAACAGGAAGTTGAAAACTCCGTTTGTGGATAAGCTATTTAGTGCATCTGCACCAAACAATACCGTCACCAGCAGTCCCAACACCACATAGATCAGGATGATAAAAAATCCATAAAGAGCAGCTCTGCTAAACGCTTTTCCTTTTTCGCTGCCTTTAGTGAAAAAACTCACCGTTAAAGGTAACATCGGGAAGATACAAGGCATCAGCAGGGCGGCTAGTCCACCGACAAACCCTGTGATAAAAATGCCCCATAATGACTGCGTCACTTCCTGCTTATCAATTGCTATTTCTTGTTTATTATTTGTTAATGAGTCCCTTACTGCTGATTCAACTTTTGCTTCAGCTTTTGGCTGAACTACAGTATCTGCAGGTGCTTCGGTAATTTCAGTAAACTCAATTCCTTCTGTGGATACAGTATCAGTTGTCTGTCCAATAGCATGCTGACCGGCGCAAACGAACAAAAGTATCCCTAATACAAGCATTTTCATGCCTGTCTTAACTCCTGATGATCTCATTTATATACTTATTTTACAGGAACACTGAAAGTAATTTCTTCAGGTGGAAGACATTGTTTATCATCACAAGTCATGAACTCTACAGTACCTTTAACTGTGGCTTTCGCTCCTTTAAGCTTAACCTTCTGCTGAAACAATGCTGTTTTTTCAAAAAACATTACATTCATTTTAAAAGTATCTTCATACCTGTTCACTGCTTTTGGCTCAGTTGTTTTACCAACGAGTGTATATTCTTTTGAAGCGGGAAAAGTAAATGTAGTTTTAACAGGTCCGCCTTCTTTAATATTCTGAGAATACAAATGCCATCCCTCATCAATAGTTGCTTTGATATAAACTATCGCTTCAGTTTTACTTGTTCTTTTTGCAGCATAACTCCAGGTTACTGGTTTTAAAATCTGGCTGTGCGCTGCAAGCGTGAATAAAGAAGCTGCTGCAAATAAAAATAATTTTTTCATGTGGTGTTTATTAGGTTTGATTGTGTGTGTGTTTATATAATCTTATTTCAACCGGCTGATCGGGTGATAATTAATAAATTCTGTATCAGGAGTAAGATACCCTTCTTTAACAGGCTCCTCCTTCATCAGGTCTGTACTCAGGTATTTTTTGTTACTGTCAGAAAAAATAGTAACTACGCAACTGTTCAGTCCAAGCTCCTGCTGTAATTTGATTGCACCAATTACATTTGCTCCGGATGAGATTCCTACTGCAAGTCCCAGCTGACTGGCTAACTTCTGTGCCATTAGGATGGCATCTCCATCATTTGCCTGAATTACACGGTCGAGTTCATCCAGCTTAACAATTTCAGGAATAAATTCATCGGATATCCCTTGAATCCTGTGACTCCCTACTTTATAACCAGTAGTCAATGTGGGCGATTCAGCAGGCTCCAGCGGATGTATCTTAATAGCAGGATTTTTTGTACGAAGGTATTTTCCTGTACCCATGATTGTTCCACCAGTACCTACACCGGCAACCAATGCATCAGGGATAAGATTATTGAGGCGCAATTGCTCCCAGATCTCCACTCCCGTGGTTTCTTCATGTGCACGTGCATTATCTGTATTTTCAAATTGTCTTGGCAAAAACGTACTGTCATTTTCCAGCGCCATCGTTTCAGCCAGTTTTATACTACCTAAAAACCCACCCTGCTCTTTACTGATTAACACTACCTCGGCACCCAGACTTTTAATGATATCGATTCTTTCTTTGCTTAACCAGTTTGGCATAATGATTTTAACCGGATGGCCCATCGCTTTGCCAATAGCAGCAAATGCAATACCTGTATTCCCGCTTGTTGCTTCAATGATTTCATCACCCGGCTTAATCCGGCACTCCTTGTAAGCATTGAATAAGGTGAATAAAGCAATTCTGTCTTTGATACTTCCTGTCAGATTATAATGCTCGCATTTTACATAAATCTTTCCTGTCACGCCTTTATATTTATACTCTAGCTCCAGCATAGGCGTATTCCCTACCAGATGCCATAAGTGCTCAAATTTACTGGCCAGATTAGTGGTTAAACAGGTTGCTTCTTTGGTTTCGATTGACATTACTCTCGTGTTTAATAAATCATCAGCCTGCATTACCAAAACAGAAATACTCCTTAATGATTATTCGGTAAAATTCTATAATACAATTTATATTAACAATGATCGACTCTAAATCCGTAAATTTTATTGAAATAAGTGTTATAATTGTTATTTTTTATATTTTTACAGATCATATAAGATTATTAACCAATTTTTTTTCAAACAAAAAAGAGAAATGCTTGTAGACCTTGACCCAACAGACCTCGAATTATTGAAGCTTTTACAAAAAGATGCTACTTTAACAAATAAAGAAATGGCATTTAAGCTGAATAAATCTATAGCAACAATTCATGAAAGAATTAAAAAATTAAAAGAACAAGGTTATATTAAACGTATTGTAGCTATACTGGACAAAAAAAAAATCAATAGAAGTCTGATTGCCTTTTCACAGGTATTACTTAAAGAACACACCGCAGCTACCTTGATTCAGTTTGAAAATGAAGTGTCAAAATTCCCTGAAGTAATGGAATGTTATCAAATGACAGGTGCTTTTGACTTTATCCTGCGCATTGCAACGGTTGATATGGATACGTATCATTTATTTCTGCGCAACCAGCTGGCCACGCTCCAAAATATCAGTACAGTGCAAAGTTTCTTTGTCCTGTCTGAAACAAAGAGTGAAACTGCATATCCTTTGTAAAGGAAATAGACCTGAAATAAACTAATTATCCAGGCCCCAACAGGTCCTGCAGGAGGAATTAACACAGTAATTCTGGACAGAATCTTTCAATTTTCAGAATTACTGATCAGGTAAAACGGCGCCTAATCACCTAAATGCTTTTAGCATAACTACCTATAAAAGAGTATATTAAATAATAAATTATTAGAAATTATTTTTTTATAATTGTCCTTAAGTTCCTTGCATTTAAAGAATTTTTAAGACAACAATTATGTCATCCAGAATTTCCACCTATCGTACTATGACTGACACTGAGCTGTATGCTTTGCTCAAGGATAGCGACAAAACAGCATTCGATCAGATCTATATACGTTATTGGAAAAAACTATTTGATGACAGCTTCAAAAGAATACGAAGCGCCGAAGTAATAGAAGAAATTATCCAGGATGTATTTGCAGATCTCTGGGTAAAAAGAGAAGCAAAAGAGATAATCAATCTTTACCCCTATCTGCTCACCTGCGTACGTTATAAAATCTTTGCATTATACAGAAAAGGGAAAACAACACCAGCTTTTGAGGAAGCAGCGGAGGAAATTGCATTGTCCTCACTTCAGGCCGATTCGCTTTTACATGAAAAGGAGCTGAAGGGCTGCATTGCATTATGGCTGGGTCTACAGCCAGCCAAAAGAGGGGAAATATTCAGGCTGCGCTATATAGAGCAACTATCAACGCGTGAAATTAGTATCATGCTCAACATCACACAAAAGACGGTACAGAATCAGTTGATCACGGCAAACGGCAACTTGAAAAAGTTCCTGGAAAAGATGATGGTCATCCTCCTCTCCTTGATATGTTTTTAATCTTTTATAAAACCTGCTCTGCAAATAAGCGTTCCAGCATTTCATCCAGACTTCTGCAAAATCCCGGATGAACTTTTGAGGTCTGAATCACCGTACTCCTTGTTGCAGTAAGCCAACGGAAACGCGAAGGATTGTCCAGCAAACCTATCGGACCGCTTTCTTTACCACCTGCGCAGATGCGCTCAAATGCAGCTAGATTTTCCATAATCCCAGTAAGCTCCTTTTCTTTAGAAAATGAATTTAATCGGGCTTCGTCATAATCAATTCTGGCTTTCAGGAACTTCTGTCTGCCGCAATACACAACTACACCTACATTCATAAATTCTTCCCGTTCTACCCTTGGCACAACGCGAATTACAGCGTACTCAAATAGGTGGTTATCTTGCATTTTGAGCTTCTTTTACAAAAGTTTGTGAATTAGCAATCCTGATCTCTAAAAACCTGGCATAAGCAGCTCTCTGTGCCGCAGGACTATCGAAAGTAGACTCGGTAAGCCATTGGTCAGGTATCAGCGCGACTATTGAGTGGATAAGATCAGGCGTTAATAGCGCCCGGAATTCTGTGTCAACAAGATCAAGTTCAGTGGCTAAAGGTAACAATACATGATCTTTGATCAATGCAAATGGCCTGCTGGCCTGCTCTTCCCAGTTTTGCCAGGAATGATGAAAATATAAAGATGCACCATGATCTATCAGCCATAACTCTTTATGCCACATCAGCATATTCGTATTCCGCGGCGTACGGTCCATATTGGTCAATAAACAATCCAGCCATACAATCTGTGAGGCCAGCTTCGAATCAACAGTGGTTACCATAGGATCAAATGTAATTGCACCTGACAAATAATGCAGGGCTAGATTTAATCCTACGCTCGCCTTAAGCAGGTCCTGAATTTCTTCATCAGGTTCTGTGCGACCGAAAGCCTCATCCAGACAAGCAAACACAATCTCCGGCACCCGAAAACCCAAGGCACGGGCAATTTCACCACCTATAATCTCGGCAATTAAAGCTTTTACACCCTGGCCCGCCCCACTAAACTTAACAACGTATAAAAAGTCATCATCTGCCTCGGCAATTGCAGGCATAGATCCTCCTTCGCGAAGAGGTGTAACATAACGGGTTACATTTACAGTTCTAAGTTCGTGCATGATTTGAATTTTATGCAAAGAAAGCACATTTAATAAAATTCTGCCCTATTATTTCTGCTAAAGTCAAAACAGACTTATCACAAAATCAGCATACTCCTGTAAAAGAGCATGCTGATTTATAGATAGGATAAAATATTTTAGAACTTAACGTTAAGACTCGCAACAAAAGTAGCACCTAACTGGCTGAACTGAGAACCATCATAGGTTGTTGTCGCATATCGTCCATTAAACGTAAGCGCATTCGTGATGTTCTTCACCTGCGCAGCATCATTTAATACCGCGTCTCCAGCTGCATTAAGAGATTTGTATTTCCATTCCGGCAATACATTAAAAATATTCTGTGCATTTACTGAAAGACTCACTTTTTTGGTAATGGCAAAACTACCACCAAGGTCAGTCAATATTTTCGTACTAAATTCTGTATTCAGGTTTTCATCAATACCAGCCTGGTGAAAAGTTGTGGGTCCAATCAGCGTATTATTCAAATTAACTGTAAGCTTTCCAATTCTGTAATCACCACCAACAATACCTTTATATTTTGGTCGTGATGACAATAAAAGTGCTAGCTGAGTATCATCTACCACCGTCTGCCCTGCGGAAGCAATCAGTGCCGGATTGATAATTTTAAGTGATTTATTCTGAAAGGTATAGTTCCCTGCTACACTAAGTCCCAGAACACCTGTTCCAATTTGGATATTTCTGTAACTTGATACAAAATCAAGCCCCTGCGTTCTGGTGTCAATGCCATTCACAAAGAAGCTGACTGCAACAATACCGTTATCTGCTAATACCTGGTCTAAACCAGCAGATTCAGGGGTACCACCCGGACCAATTTCAGAGCTGAGTACAATACGATTTTTCACTCTGATACTATAGAAATCGAGCGTAACATTAAAATTATCGACAGGAGTTATGCCTATCCCTGCCGTAAAGTTCAACGACTTTTCCGCTTTTAACTTAGGAACGCCCAGTAATCTGGACTGCGGACTGTTATTGTTCACTAATCCTTTTGTCTGAATACCAGATCCCGGAACAAAGCTGGCCTGAGCAAGCTGCAGGTTAATTTGCTGTAATGAAGGCGCTCTAAAACCAGTTGATATAGAGGAACGCAAAGTCACTTTATCATCCAGCATTTTGTATCTCGAACTTGCTTTCCATACAAACGCATTGCCAAAATCACTATACTTCTCTACCCTGGCAGTAGCATTAATCAAAAACTGTTTAGTGATATCAAAACTAACATCCGCATAACCACCAATGTTATAACGTGTGGCTGTTATAGCAAGATTTTCTCCGTAACCGGGAAAAGAATCTGCACCACCCGAGCCGTAAGAAGCTGTATCCCCTGCGATAATGGTAAATGACTCCTGTCTGAATTCTGAGCCTAAAGCAATGTTCAGCTTGTCACTCAACGCCTTAGAAATATCTATATTTCCGATATTATTCTTAAAGTCGAAACCACCTGGCTTAAAGCTAATTGGACTGGCCGTTCCCAGACCTGTATTAACTGTATTGTTTACGGAATACAGCTGATTATTTCCACCTGTGGTAAAACTTACATCAGTCTTCCATCCGTTAGTGGTAGAACGGAAACCTACAGTTGCATTATAATCCTTTAAATCACCTTCAAAAGTAGGTCCGTAACCTAGATATGGAGTTCCTGCCTCATGTAAAAGACCAAAGTCTGTAGCTCTCCAGTAAGGCGTACGATAATTGGCGAAACTATTTACCCTTTTATAGATATAGGCTGCATTATAATAAAACTCTGTATTTTCATTTATTGGGATTCCCCCGTTAATTAAGAATTTAGCTGATGCATTCTCCGGTGAGGCATTTACATTTTTAGCATCAGGAAACTGCGCAAGAAAAGCCTGTACAGTAGAAAGGTCGGCGCCGAAATCATTTGCATCCCCCACAGCATCAACAATACCAGGTCTGTTAGCCATATTAGTATGTTGCAGATCGATGGTATAATTCACGTAACCTTTATCCCCGAAATTAGCACCATTGTTTACACTCACACCAACCATTTCTCCATCACCCTTGTGTGTGATACCCGAATTCAAGGTTACCGAACCATATTCAAATCTGTCTTTCAGGATGATATTCATTACCCCCGCAATCGCATCCGAACCATATTGGGCAGATGCGCCGTCACGTAATATCTCTACTCTTTTTATTGCATCAGTAGGAATAGCCGAAATATCTGCACCGCTTTCACCCCTTCCAGGAGAGGTCTGAACATAAGTAAGTGCACTTGAATTTTTTCTTTTGCCATTGATAAGGATCAACGTACGGCTGGGCCCCATATTTCTGATCTCGTATGGATCAAGAAGAGAGGTGGCATCATTTACCGGCGTGTTTACCGTATTGAAAGATGGTACTTTAGATTGCAGCGCTTTGTCAAAAGTGAGCTGCCCCGTGCTTTTAAGGTCGGCCGACCCAATAATATCAATCGGAACCGGGCTATCTGTCAGCGTCCGTTTACTGGCCCGGCTACCGGTTGACACCACAACTTCATTCAGTTGATTACCTGAATCATCCAGTAACACATCCAGCATAACGGTTTCACCCTTCAGCACCACACTCTTGATTACTTTTTTATAACCAACCATGGAAAATGTAATCACATAAGTGCCGTCCGGTAAGGTTAAAGAATACTCTCCTTTAGTTGAAGTAACCGTGCCAGATCCGCCTGGCGGAAGAACAGACACACCCGGGAGCAGATTCTTCTGACTATCGGTCACTTTACCTTTGATAATTGTTTGCGCATTTGCCCCTAAAGACAAAATTAAAAACCCGAGTACACATAGCACCCGGAACGAGGTCTTTTCATAGATCTTCTTCATACTTTAAGCGTTGTTTAGGTAAAATTTTAGATAATTGAGCAATTTGTAACGTTACTAATACAATTTAGCTATTTTATCTTAAAGAAAAAACCTTAATGACGTATAATTATCAGTAAATCAGACAAAAACACCAATTAAACAGACTTAAACACAATATATTTTTATATAAAAAAATCATTATTTAAATAATAACGATCATTTGATGGAATTATCAAGGCATAAAATCAAATTTAACAAATTATCATACAAACTTTACACGGAAATAAGCTTAATTTATTAAGACAGCAGATATTAATAGCAACAAAAATATCTATCCGCATATAATACAACAGAATTATTAAAAAAGCAGAAAAACAAACAATAAAACCTATGAGAATACAGAATCAGACGTTATATTTTCCCAGTAACCAGCACTATCTAATACAACATCAGGATTTTCAGTAAGCTGTTTACGGAATTGTATCAGTAAATTCACAAAATGAAGCTGTGGAGCCTTACAGTTTTTCACAAACTCTTCCAGATAAAGCTTGTCGTAAATATTTACCCATGAATTGTCAATCAGTATTTCCATCAATGGGTGTGGCATATACATTCCGGTTTTTAGCCTCACAAAAAGCCTTTTATTTCCCATACCCTCCCTGTTTAGCTCATTTTTACTTAATATTCCAGAAATGTAGGCTTGTTTACATCTGTATTCAGGAATAATATGGTCTGGCATACCTGTAAAGTAAGAGGTAAAATCTATAGTTTGAAAACTCACTTTATGGGGAAAAGAACCTTCAACAGCCGGCTCGTCATAATGTTGCAGAGCAGGTAACATCGAAAGCATCATATTCAGGATCATAAACTCTGCCTGTTCACTGTTAATTTTGATTAAACGATTGTTGATCCTGATTTTCAGACTTTCAGGTTTCACCTTATTGTAAAATGGTATAAGTAAACGCTGCTTAAATTCCTCATTACCCACTACATTCTTCATCATTATATGCAAAGGTGTTCTTCCAAAGTTATCTGTCAGGTTGATATTCGCACCATTATTTAAAAGGTAATCCAGTATATTAACAGACGCTGCAAGCATACAGCAGTGCAGCGGAACCATATTCACCTCATTGCGGTAATCTATCCCGTACTTCAATAAAAATGGCATTAAATCTTTAATCTTATCCGAAATATAAATATTAACCTGCCCCATGTTGATCTCCGCATAACCCTTCTCTACCCAACGTTCGGCAGCTTTATACTTGAGTCTTGCCAGGGGATCGCGGTATCTTTCAAGGGAGTAAAATAAGATATAATAATAAAAACGGTCTTTTGCTTTCCTGTTATACACTTCAGGATTTAACGCCTGTCTGGTTAGCTCTTCAAAATCCTTCGAGGTAGTAACTGACCATGGCACGGGTTTCACCTGCAAAATATGCTCCCGGATTGCATCTGCCTGTTCTTGTTTACCTTGCATTTCCAGCTTACGCGCCTCCTGCTGCCACTCGTCCTTACTGGAAGACTGATTGCTCAAAGAAGAATGTTGTTTGAAATCCACCAGCCCAAGCAATACCAGCAAGGCATGTTTCTTATTGGTTTCTATGACATACAAGTTTTTCACAGCCCTGGTAATGCCTACATATAATGAATTCACGTAGAATTTATACTCTTCCAGGGATTTATCAGATTTATCTTTACCCCTCGAGAAGTCCAGACTTTCTGCAGTGAGCTCTTCCCTGCTTACCCCGCTGGTCAGCTCCCTAAACTCCTTATCATAAGTGGATATTGTATTAAAGAGAATAATATTCTCATATTCAAGCCCTTTGGCTTCCTGAACAGAAAACAGCAGGGGCGTATTATAAAATTTCCTTGCCGCAGCTTTGTCCTCATTACGCAACACCAATACCGCGAATTTTGCAGACAAACTGGTCTTGGAGTTGAGTTCCAGGTTGATAGATTTATTGTTCTCAAGGTACTCCACCTCTCCTTTCTGATTAGAATTAGGCACCACCAGGTAAGAACTCTCCTTATCTATGGATCCAAATCTGGCATTTTTGATCAGCAGTAACTGGTTGGCCAGCGCAGTAACCTCTGGCGTATTTCTATAATTAGTAGCCAGCACCCGGATGATATTGGTCTGCAAATTCTGGTTGTAAAAAAGAGTCTTGATCTGCGCCCAGGAAAAGAAATTGGGATGCACAATCTGATTGGAATCTCCGCAAAGGATAAAGTTAGATTGCTGATGTAATGACTTTAGTATCAGCATCAACTGTACATTCGTCAAATCCTGCACTTCATCAACAATAACATAATCAAAAGCAGGCTTTATCATTTTTAACAGCTCGTAAGAAACCAGATTACTGTCGAAATATTCTCCCTCCTGCACCCATGAAAGATATTTTGTAAACAGATCATAAACCTGCGGGCGTTCCGCGTAAGAGAAAATGGATTGTTTAATACCCAATGCAAGGTAATCATCCAGAGAAAGGTAAGGCCGATCCACCATAGAACCAGTGATCACTCCTTTTATCTCCTCAAAAATCCGGAAAGCATCTTTTATTTTATGGCTTTGCGTGTACCTGGCGATCCACCTTTCAAAACTGCTAAAATCAGCCTCCTCTCCATTGGGCATTTTGATGGATGACATATACTCGTAAAAGGAAAGGAAGGATACTTCCTGTTTGAGATTCTCGTATCCGAATGAAGCATAAAGATGTCCTGCATTTTCTACCAGGTAAGGAGAAAGCGTAATATAAAGGATATTGCCTTTCAGCATCTTCAGCTTTTCCAGCGTAAGTGCAGTTTTACCGCTACCGGCAGACCCTATAATAATACCAGGAGCAGGCAGGTGAAGAATCTCCTCTTGCATTTCATCAAATGATAATATTTTGTCCAGCAAACGGAAAGAGGTTTTATGCGGATTAATATAGCTTACCGGCGCCGTTTCCGCAGGCACGACATCCTCTACTGAATTTAGAGGAACCAGCTTCCGCTCATCAATCACAGCACCATTCAGGAATTTAGATTTATCATAAGCATGGTTATGAATCACCTCCAGCACAAATATATATACCTTATCCTTGTATTTGCCAATCTGAAAAAGAAGCCTGTTGGTATCATCCAGCTTCGCCCGGTAATAACCATTGCTCATCTTCTTTACATCAGCAGTCTGAAAATCCCCCGCAGCCAAACATTTGTAAATCTTGTCAACTTTATCACTCAGCGCGCCTACATTCAAATGTTCGTATACCAGAATTTCCATATAAAGGAGTTTTTTAATTTCAATAAGAATAGAAAAGTAAAACTACTAAAACTATGAGCATTTACGATTAAGAAAATCAAAAACAAAGATCATTCATGAAACCGCTGACTATCAATTGAATAGACCAAAGCTATCCTGAGCATCATTCCAAAACTGGTCGAGCGCAATTATTCTCGGTTTGAAGAAAGAGATCAGTTTTGGCCAGTCTTCCTGTTTAAAAATATTAACATCGGGCAAGGTTTTAATGATACGGCTCACTGTTTTATAATTTTCATCCTGCACATGAAGCTGCCATTCCCATTCTTCATGGAGACAGTCGTTTAAAATTGGACGAAAAGCTAAAAACTGCTCGAAGATTAACTCTTGCATACCGGGATCGGGATCTGATAGTTCTATTGCGATAAAAGCGGAGTGCTGATCTGCCTGCATTTTAAAATACAGGTGTTTAATCCCGGTTTTATAATTGATCCAGTTTGTTTTGAGCCCCTGCGCAGAAGTTTGGGGTGCAATATATTGCCCGAACGTAGTCCAGAAAGCTTGTTTTAATTGTGATGCCTGATCTTTAGAATACAAAATTGCTTGTGTTGAAGGTTGATATAATTTAGAGTTATCATAAATATCAAGCCAAATATCGTAAACCTTTAGCAGAATGAATTGTTATCAAACATTCACCTACAGATTAAAATTATGGAAGAGCAAAATGTTAAACCAGACAATACAAAAGACAATGTTGAATTTGAGAACCCTAGTGTAGACCCGGGATTTGAGTCGGGCGACTCAGATGAATTGGAAGGCAGAGAGGATGAACGTGATGGAAACATTGATGCCAATAAAAACATCAGTGAAATGCAAAAGGACAATAAAAACCAGGAAAACGACGCGTTAAATTATAAAAACGACCGGGAGAATGGCGCCTATAATCCAAAAAACATTTAACTAAAGATGCTGGCTGCTGATCAATATTCAGCAGCCATTTTTTGATTGGATTATAAAATCCTCGATCTCTTCCGCGGAGCCTTTTTTGCCGTTTGCGCTCTCAATTCCTCTTCGGCTTTTTTCACTTCATCCTTCTCTGCTACAGGATTTTCAGTTTTTGGGGATGTAGATTTTAGACGGGTATCGTGACCAGTACTTTGCTTAGCTGTTTTCATAATATATAGTTTATATGACATATTAAATAAAAAAAACAGCATCCTATTTACATGGTTTAGAATTAATCATTTTCGGGTATTTTGTCCCATAATCAAAAGTATTTGTGGAAGAGATTCACGTATTAATCACAAAAATTGTATCTATAAACTATTTCTACTAACATATATTATGAATATTTATCAGCGCGCAATCCAGCTTCAGGAAAGAAAAAGAGGTTTCCATATCATTACTTCAGAAATTGTATATGCGATTCCTGAAATCGAGCACATTAAAACTGGTATTTGCCAGGTATTTATCCAGCATACCTCAGCTTCTTTAAGCATCAATGAAAATGCAGATCCTACAGTAAGAAAAGATTTTGAAATGTTCTTTAATAAAACAGTTCCTGAAAATGATCCTGAATACCTGCATGATGACGAGGGATCTGATGATATGCCCGCCCATTTAAAGGCTGCATTATTAGGCACATCTGTAATGATACCTATCAGAAACGGGAAAATGGCATTAGGTATCTGGCAGGGAATTTATCTCTGTGAACACCGGAACCATGGAGGCCGGAGAAATCTGATGATCACAGCATGGGGCGAATAGACGGATAAATCATTTCCTATTCAGAAGGAATACACTTATACTTGCCAAATATGAATATCGGAATTATTGGTTTAGGAGATATGGGCAGGATTTATGCAAAATCCTTTGCAAAGGCTGGATACCAGGTTTTTGGATCTGACCTTCCTGATCTTCGTGAAAAACTCGAAAAAGAATTGTCTCCTTTCGGAATCAGCATTCTGGAAGATGGAAAGGAAGTTTCACGTAAATGTGATGTAATATTTTATTCCGTAGAAGCAGAAAGGATAGCTGAAGTAGTGAGTATGTATGCCAGCTCCACTAAGTACGGAGCAATAGTTGCGGGACAGACTTCGGTAAAACATCCCGAAATCGCCGCTTTTGAAAAATATCTGCCATCGGACGTCAATATTATCACCTGTCACTCCCTGCATGGACCCGGTTTTGAGCCTGCCGGACAAAAATTGATAGTTATCCCTCATCGCTGTACGCCTGATGCTTATCAGCGCATGATGGATGTGCTGGCCGTACTGGATTCTGATATTTCAGAAATGAGCGATTACCATATGCATGACAAAATTGTTGCCGATACACAGAGTACCACGCATGTAGGTTTTGAAAGTATGGGTACTGCATGGAAAAATGCAGGTTTTTATCCCTGGGAAAGCAATTCCTACCTTGGAGGGATTGACAATGTAAAAATACTGACTACACTAAGAATTTTTAGTTATAAAGCCCATATCTACGGAGGTCTGGCTATTTTGAATCCATATGCCAGGCAACAGGTAAAATCGTATGCACAGGCCGAATCAGAACTTTTTAAACTGATGATTATGGAAAATGCAGCAGATTTCAGAAAGGTACTATATGCGGCAAAGGATTTCGTTTTCCACGAAAACAATAGTCCCCTGTTGCTGGATGATCAGGTGATGCAGGAGTTTTCCCTGGCTGTCAATCCGGGTAACAGAATGCCGAATTCACACCTGAGTTTGTTGAGTATGGCTTATTCCTGGTATAAACTACAGATCAATCCCTACGATAACCTGATCTGCCAGACGCCACCTTTCCGCTTAAGGCTTGGAATTGTAGAGTATCTTTTCAGAAATGAAGAGCTGCTGGAAGAATCAATAGAAACTGCATTATATAAAAAGTCTATCCGCTCGGACGATTTAGAGTTTCATTCTGCTGTACAGGAATGGGCAACAATTATCGGATATGGTGATATGAAGGGTTATAAAGAGTTATTTGAAAGTACAAAAACGTTTTTCGGCGACCGACTGGAACATGGCCGGGCACACAGCTCTGAAATGATCAGGCGATTGGGCAAACATTAGTTTGAGATCTTACTGGATAAAAAAAAGATAATGGGGTACCCAATCATCCGGGCACCCCATTATCAGTTCATCAAAAATATTGTCTTCCTCCTAATAGCCAGGGTTCTGAACAAGATTAGTATTACCTAGCTGGTTATCTGGAATTGGAAAGACCAGGTATTTTGGATCATCCGTTGGTTTCTCCTGCCATGGCACAAGAAATTTACCAAACCTGATCAGATCCTGCCTTCTTAATCCTTCCCAGAAAAATTCCCTGCCGCGCTCATCGAGCAAATTATCAAGCGTCAGACTGCCAAAAGCAGATGCTCCCCGAAGTGTTCTGATTGAATTAACAAGCGTTAGTGCTGGCCCGGACTGACCAGTTCGCAATAAAGCTTCTGCCTTCATCATCAGCACATCTGCATACCTGAAATAAACCCAGTCATTCTCTGCGAGGTTTGTGGAGAGGTTTGCATAATCGATCACATATTTAACTACGCGGATTCCAGCCACTTCCAAATGGTTCGGATCGCGTTCAATAATGCTTACTTCCGGGGTAAAAATAAGATTATTACCTCTCCTGTCTTTCAAAGCCACACCTGACTGATTAAACTGCTGGCCTATCAGAAACCCCACTTTAACGCCAGAAACACTGGTCATTCCCGGATAATCACCTCCTAAACGGGTATCTGTTGGCTCAAACTTATTATAGAAATCTGAAAGCGTGGCAAAACCATTATATCCGCTTGGATTCTGATTATAATGCAAACCTGGTACCCAAATATCCTTTAGCGCACCCGCATCAGAACCGCCTATATTTTGAGCAGTAAAGATGTTTTCTTTGGATAAGACATCATTGGTTGGGGCAAAATTATCATAGTATTTTGCCGTAAGTGCATATTTACCAGTTGCTGTGATCTCATCTGCGAGGGTGATCACCTTTGCCATATCTGCAGGATCGAAAGTTGGTGTTGTGCGATTAAGAAATGCACCCTTATTGAGATAACATTTCATCAGTAATACTTTCGCAGCATCTTTATTCGCATTAAATGCCGGTCCGTCTGGCAAATCCGGGATGATAGCTGTCAGCTCTGCAATGATATAAGCAATTGCTTCTGGTGCCTTTCTTACTTTTGAGGGTAAGGTAACCAGCTCACCAGGTTCGCGATAAGGTACCTGCCCCCAGCCATCCAGCACTGAAAACTGCGAGAACGCCCTTAGAAATCTGGCCTGAGCTGCCTGTGATGGTGTTGGATTGAAACCCAGCACATTGGTACTTGCATAACTTACACTATTCAAATCCCTGAAAGTGTCGGAAATTCTCGAGTGATCTGCTGCCCATTTGTGCAGATGCAAAGCACGCCACGCACCGTTATCATCCCAGTCGCCCGCACGTGTTGGCACAATAGCTTCATCTGACGGAAACTCCTGCAATGACCACCAGCCCCAGGGACCCTGATATGGATTCCTCATGGCCGTATAACTAGCTGTTAACAAACTGGCAACGTTCCCGGAACCGATCCCGGCATCTCCTATTTGTCCATTTAATTTCTCATCCAGTTTTGTACAGCCTGAGAATGATAAAATTAAGACCGTGGAGAGTATGATATATATATTTTTCATGATGCTTAAAATTAGATTATAGAGAAAAATTGACACCAAAATTGAAGGTTCTTGCTGTTGGATAGGAAACGTATTCTATACCAGACGAAGGCACCGCACCCACGGGTTTGTCTACATTTACCTCGGGATCAAAGCCCGTATATTTAGTGATCACAAATAAATTCTGTCCGTTGATAAACAGGTTAATTCCTTTAATCGATTTACCAAGATCCCCCAGGTTATAATTAAGCGTGGCATTGGCTAGTTTAATATAATCACCCTTTTCAATGTACCTGGAAGAAGCGGCAATCGGGTTAGCGAGCGACTCCTGAATGGAGGAATTTAATAGTGGCGCATAGATATTCCTTCCGGTACCGAGGTTGGCAATCGGCAATACTGAATTGGCAGTATTGTTATAGATATCGTGTCCCAGAGCCCCATTAAAATTGGCTGTTATTGAAAGCTTTTTATATCGGAAAAATGTATTAAAGCCAAGAATAACACTGGGATTAGGATTACCGAGGTAATAATAAGTAAATCCATCGTCAGTATATTGCGAAAACCCAGTAGGATCTAAACCATTATATTCCCTGGTAATCATGGCAAATAAAGGGTATCCATTCTGAATAACTTCTAGTGTAACACCACTTAAACCCTGACCGCTTAAAGTTCCTGTTTTGATCAGGTCTTTGAAATTTGTGGTCTTGTTTTTAATGAATGTTGCATTTCCTCCTATGGACCAGCTGAGATCACCCTGCTCAATCACATTGGCATTCAGACTTAACTCGAGCCCTTTATTAATGACATCACCTGGCAAGTTGAGCCAGAAATTGGTAACCGTAGGATTTGCTGGTACATATGGAATCTGCGGAAATAAAAGGTCGGTAGTTTTTTTATGGAAATAATCTACTGAACCGGTGATCTTACTGCCAAATAAGGCAAAGTCAGCCCCTACGTTAATTTGCTCATCTGCCTGCCACTTCAGGTCAGGATTCAGGTTATTATTAAACACAAGTGATTGTTGTCCACTAGCATAAGTAATGGTATAACGCGCCTGCGACGATCCCGCAGGAAATTCCTGATTCCCGGTTTTTCCATAACCTACCCTCAGCTTTAGCTGGTTAAGCCAGCTCACGTCAGTCATGAAATCCTCATTCCTGATGTTCCATGCCGCTGCAAAGGATGGGAAAACACCTGTTTTGTTATTTACGCCGAATTTGCTCGAGCCATCAGATCTGACGGTGGCCGTGAGCAGGTATTTATTATCATAATTAAATACAGCCCGTCCGAAATAAGACTGTAATTCCGAACTTGGATCATTAAATGAGGTAATGGTTCGGTTTGCGGGCGCAACTGCCTGCATATCATCGGTATAATCTACCGGTATATCACCAAATCCTTTAGCGATAGTCTGCAATCCCTTGTTGACAAATTTGGTGTACTCGTACCCTGCAATAACATTCAGGTTCAGCTTGCTGACTATCTCTTTATTGAAATTCAGCGTATTTGTCCACTGTTGGGTAACTAATTCATTATTTGCATAACTGGCATAACCGCCAAGAAAATCACCATTCGCTTCAATGCCGGATAAATTCAGGAAACTACGTGTAGATGATCTCCTGATCCCGGTGCTGTAGTTGATACTGGCCAGCATCCGGTATTCCAGCCATGGCATTATTTTATAGTAAGGTGAGATGCTCCCCAGAATAGTGGTTACTTTGGATTTATCGCTGGTGGCGGCCGACATGACCAGGGGATTTATTGTGGTAGATCCACGCTCAATAAACAAGGATCCATCGGGATTATACATTGGTCTTGTGGGGTTCCAGGCGAGCGCCTGACTAATTAAACTTCCTGTAAAACCTGCATCGGTCGTAATTGGTGCTATGTTTTCAGTATATTGACTGGACAATAAGTTCACATCCAATCCGAGTTTTTTATTCTCTAAAAACTTGAAATTGCCATTTAAGCCTCCACTGTATTTTTTAAAATCTGTATTGATCAGAATTCCCTGTTGGTTTTGATAACCAAATGATGCACGGAAGGTATTGCCATCGGTCGTTCCACCACTTAAACCTATAGAATAGTTCTGGTTGTAGGCTGCACGTGTTACATCACCTATCGCATCCACATTGCCGCCATAATCTCCTGCAGTAAGCCCGTATTTCTGTAGGGCAGCACGGTACTCGTCACCATCCAGAATATCTATTTTCCGGGCCAAAGTACTTACACCTGTAGAAGCACTCACATCTAACTTTGTAGCTCCCGTTTTACCTCTTTTAGTGGTAATCAGCACCACACCGAAGGCACCTCTGGAACCATAAATAGCCGTCGCAGATGCATCTTTTAAAATTTCCATCGTCTCAATATCCGCGGGATTGATAAAGTTGAGCGGATTTCCTGAAGGTGCAGTACCTACCCCACCGCTTGCAGAAGGTCGCGCAGACCTGCCATCCAGGGCAACTCCGTCTACCACATAAAGAGGCTGACCTGATCCGGTAACGGCAGAATTACCTCTGACGCGTACGGTTGTTCCCCCTCCTGGCTGACCGCTGTTGTTGATCATCTGCACGCCAGCAACTTTTCCCTGAATCAACTGATCTGGTGCAATGAGCGGCCCCTTATTGAAATCCTTTGCCGAGACTGTTGTTGCAGCCCCCGCCAAATCGCTTTTCTTTACGGAGCCATACCCTATCACACTCACAACTTCCAAAGTATTAGAGGAAGATAAGGTTATATTGATGATACTTCTTTTATTGATAGCTATAGTCTGACTTTGCAGACCAACATAAGTAAATGTAAGCTGCGTTACACCCGCAGCCGCATTAATAGTATATCTTCCTCCTTCGTCGGTTAAGACTCTTACCGTAGTTCCGGTAGCCGTGACAGTTACTCCCGGCAGGGTGTTTTTCTCCGTATCTGTTACTATACCGCGTATGACGGACTGCGCATGAGCAGAAAAATGAAGGAAGATTAATAAGACGCTGCAGAGAATTGTTTTTTGCAGCATAGAGAATTGTAGCTTGTCTGCAAAGACAAACCACACCTTTGATGGTAAAAACTTGTTCATAACTGGTTTTGGTTAGTTTAGGTTAATAGATTAATAAGCACGCTTTCTGATTCGTTAAAACATGGCAATGTCTGGCGACATGCCTTAATTGTTTTTTTTACAGGATTAAATTTGGTTAGTAATTCATTGTTGTTTAAGTCTTTATAACTTAAACGTTTTATTTACTTAAATTTACGTTAATCTAACCCCATAAACAATTATTAATAAAATATTTTTTGCTTGCTTAGCGTTAGTTATATTAGAAGAATTATAAAGCACAAATCAATATGAAACTAAACACAGCAATACTCACCACGTCATTAGTCATAGGAGGAATGGGTTTGACATATGCTCAGGAAAATGCGAAACATGAAGACACAGAATTTTATACACCAGTTCCAAAAGTAGTTACTCCAGGGAAGCTAAATGGAGAAGCACCTTCTGATGCAATTATCCTCTTTAACGGCAAGAATTTGAGTCAGTGGGTAATGGCAGATGACAGGACTGCCGCAGCAAAATGGAAAGTTGCGGATGGCATTCTTACTGTTGATAAGAAGACTGGCAACATAGAGACTAAACAATCTTTCAATAATTACCAGTTACATCTGGAATGGCGCGTCCCTGCAAATATTAGCGGTGAAGGACAGTTACGTGGAAACAGTGGCTTATTCCTTGCTTCTATAGGAAAAGGAGACCTCGGTTACGAATTGCAGATTCTGGATTCTTATAACAATAAAACCTATACCAATGGAATGGCCGGCAGTATCTACAAGCAGACCACACCAATGTTTAATGCAGCTAAACAGCCCGGAGAATGGCAGACCTATGATGTGATCTGGACAGCACCTACCTTCAACGCTGACAGCACAGTGAAAACCCCGGCAAAAGTAACCGTTTTATTTAATGGTGTGCTGGTACAGAACAATTTCGAATTGAAAGGACCAACACAATATGTAGGTCAGCCGGGCTACCGTCAGGCACATGGCGCATCGCCTATTAAACTACAGGCACATGGCGATAAAAGTGAGCCTGTGAGCTTCCGCAACATATGGATCAGGGAACTTTAATAGTTCCCCCTTCCTTAATTATTTCATTTAAGCATAAAAATTCGGGGTTATCTTTTTACTTTTGGGTGTTTTCTTAGTCAAAGGAACAACACACACCATGATAACCAAACGTACAACAGATAATGTCTGAAAATAAAAGCACAAAAAACTCACTTAAATTATTCCTCTCCACACTTGTATTATTCAGTTCTTCTTACACATTTGCACAGGTTCCGAAGATCTCACTTAAGCCAATTATCATCGTTGTAGATGCAGGCCACGGCGGTAAAGATGGTTCTACAAGGGGGTTATTTTCCAAAGAAAAAGATGTAGCCCTGGCTACAGCCCTGGAATTAGGAAAAACGATAGAAAGTGAAATAGAAAATACTAAAGTTATCTATACCAGAACGGAAGATGAATTCATCCCTCTATATGAACGTATTGCCATAGCCAACCGTGCACATGCTGATTTGTTTATTTCTATTCACTGTAATTCTATGCCTTCCAATATGCGAGGCAGAACACTTAGCAGAGGTGTGGAAACTTTTGTATCAGGATCCGGCCGTTTATCTGAACAGGATGTAGCAGTGAGAGAGAATGCTTCCATATTACTGGAAAAAGATTACAAAAACAACTATGATGGTTATAACCCTGATGATCCTGAAAGTTTTATTATTTTAGGTCTGATGAAAAATGCTTACCGGAGACAAAGTATAAGACTGGCTACATTGATCCAGCAGCAATATATAAAGTCAGAACGCGTAGACAGAGGGGTTAAGGAGCAAAGTTTAGCTGTGCTGGCAAGAGCGGGCATGCCTGCTGTACTTACAGAAATAGGATTTATTAGTAATCCCGAAGAGGAAGAATATATCAATTCTGCTAACGGCAGACGGGAGATTGTACAAAACATCAAATCCGCCATTCAGGAATATATTAAACAGCTGGTTATTAATTAGCCGCCTACCCCCTGATACCTGATCCTGATTATCTTTATCGCTTTTGTTTCCAGCATGTCAAACCAGAAATCTGATGAAACAAAATTGCAGTTCTCCTGTTGAATTATCAGTTCAAACATTGAATAAATGATAAATAATAGATAGATGAAGGTAGCAGATCAAATTGTAGAAATGCTTGCAGGCAACGGGGTAAAGAGAATTTATGCCGTAACAGGAGATAGTCTTAATGAATTAAATGATGCCGTTCGCAGAGAAGGCAGCATCAAGTGGATCCATGTAAGGAATGAAGAAGCTGGTGCATTTGCCGCAGCTGCAGAGGGAGAATTAGATGGTTTAGCTTGCTGTGCAGGAAGCAGCGGCCCCGGCCATGTACATTTGATTAATGGTTTGTATGATGCGCACCGCTCCGGAGTACCGCTCATCGCTATCGCTGCCACCTGCTCCACTCAGGAATTTGGGACTGACTATTTCCAGGAAACAAATCTGACCAGGCTTTTTGACGATTGCAGTTATTATAATCAGACAGCCAATACACCTATGCAGGCCGTAAGGATGTTGCAATCGGCTATCCAGCATGCCGTGCATAAAAAAGGAGTTGCAGTATTCGGACTCCCTGGAGATGTTTCTGCTATGGATGCCGAAGAGAGTATCAGTGCTACAAAAAACTACTTTAATACACCTGTGATCAGACCGTCTGACCTGGAACTTGCAGCGCTGGCTTCCATCTTGAACAAAGCGGCAAAAGTCACGATCTTTTGTGGCATTGGGGCTGCAGAAGCACATGATGAAATCATTCAGCTCGCCGCCCTGCTAAAATCACCCGTAGGTTACTCCTTCAGGGGAAAAATGGGCATACAGTACGATAACCCCTATGAAGTGGGCATGACTGGTTTACTTGGTCTACCTGCAGCTTACCACAGCATGCATGAAGCGGATGTATTGCTTTTACTGGGTACGGACTTCCCTTATGCCCCTTTCATCCCAACGGATAAAAAAATTATACAGATTGATAAAAGACCAGAAAAACTGGGCAGACGGGCGAAACTGGAAATGGGCTTATGTGGTAAATCTCAGGACACCATTAAAGCGCTATTACCTTTAATCCAGGCCAAAGCGGATGATAGTTTTCTGAATGCACAGCTGGAGTTATACAGCAAAGTAAAAGAAAACTTGTTAACGTATGTGCATGATACCGGAAAAACGAATGCAATACATCCGGAATTTGTTGCTGCTACCATTAATGAACTGGCGACTAAAAACGCAATAT
>Ga0247814_10000217_pt1 | contig 52230 bp, 54 predicted proteins | sample UWRJL179409R1_FD_179947 | JGI IMG/M metagenome (GOLD analysis project Ga0247814, IMG submission 179947) | Plant litter microbial communities from Arlington Agricultural Research Station in Wisconsin, United States - UWRJ-L179-409R-1 | ecosystem: Environmental > Terrestrial > Plant litter >... | reverse complement strand
AAACCGACGTCGGCCCGGTGACCCGCAAGCTGTACGCGGAACTGACCGGTGTACAGTCCGGCGACGTTGAAGCGCCACAGGGCTGGATCGTCAAGGTTTAGGCAGGACGAAGGTAGGAAAGGACTTGCCCCCGAAGACGCCAGTGCAAGCGCTGAAGATTTTCGTCAGCAGGCCCGACGCCTTCCCGGACAAGTCCGGTCCTACCGAACCTGCACAACTTACTGCCCCGGCACCGCCAACCAATGTCCGACCACGGTCTGATACGCGCCGGTGGCCTTGCTCAGATGCAGCCATTGATCAACAAAGCCTTTCCACGTCACGTCATCGCGCGGCAATAGATACGCCTTCTCGCCATATTGCATGTACTGCGCAGGATTGATCGCGCAGAGCCCTGGCATGCGTTTTTGCTGGTACAGCGCTTCCGATGCATCGGTAATCATCACGTCAGCTTTTTTGTCCAGCAACTGCTGGAAGATGGTCTTGTTGTCGTGAAATGCCAACTGCGCCTTGGGGAGGTAAGCGCGTACAAACGCTTCATTAGTGCCCCCGGCAGGCTCGATCAAGCGTACCGACGGCTGGTTGATTTGCTCGATGGTCTGATACAGCGCGTGGTCTTCACAGCGGGTCAGCGGAATCTTGCCGTCGATGTCCAGCATGTTGCTGAAGGAGGCTTTTTTCTGGCGCTCAAGCGTTACGGATACACCGCCCATAGTGATGTCGCACTTGCCAGCGATCATGTCCGGCATCAGGGTTTTCCAGGTGGTCGGCACCCATTGGATGTTCGCCCCAAGGCTTTTCGCCAGCGAGCGGGCCATTTCGATATCAATACCTTCGTACTCGCCGTCTTCACGCAGGAACGTGTACGGTTTGTAGTCGCCGGTGGTGCATACCGCCAGCTGCCCGCTCTGCAGAACCTTGTCCAGATGGGACGCGGCCGGCTCGTCGGCGATAGCCATGTTGGAAAGCCCACACAGCAAGGTGGCGATTGCGCTGTACTTGAGGTTCTTCATGCAGTGATGCTCACTTCTAGTGATTGTTGTTGTGAGGGGGGATGAGTGTCAGCTTTTCAATTTTCCCGTTTCCAGGTCCTGGGGCTGATGTCGATGCTGCCGTCCTGGCTTTGCCGATAAACCGTGTAGGGCAGGGCGACGGTGTCCAGCACCGCGCACACAGCGGCGTCGATCAACAATCCCGGCATGGCGTACCCGCTGCGACCGGCATGTTCAGGAGGTGCGTTGAGCAGACAGAAATCGTAATACACCCCGCTGTAGACCCGAGGCACTGTGGCGCAGTACGACTTTTGTTCGATCAATTCTCGGCTGGTGACTTCATCGCCGCGCAACACCGTATTGATGCTTCCGCATCCGCTCAACACCAAGCCAAGGGTCAATAAGGCGATCAATTTCATGGCCTGCGTCCTTGCTGAAAACGCCTGAGGATAGCGGCGCCAACGCATTTTTGGTGATTTTTTTCCAGTTTTCCTGGCTGTGAACGGAAATTCAGCCTTGAACATTTCGTTAAAAGGCGTAATGTTTGCCCCATGATTCTCGAACAGCTCAAAGCGGTCGGTAATGACACTCGCATGACTATCATGGAGTGGCTCAAAGACCCGCAAACTCACTTTCCTCCCCAGGACCATGGCGATCCGGCGATTGGCGTGTGCATGTCGCACATTCAGCGCAAGGCCAGCCTGTCACCGTCCTCGGCGTCGGCGCACCTGGCGATTTTGCAACGGGCAGGGCTGCTCCAGGCAACGAGAATCGGCAAATGGACTTACTTCCGACGCGACGAGCAGGCCATCGACCAGTTCGCCGCCCGACTGAAACACGAACTCTGATTTTTGATCATACGTTTCGTTATTATGCGTAATGATGAATCGATAATCCGGACGTTAACGCATTCTGTTGGAGCGAGGCTTGCCCGCGAAGGCCATGCCAGATGTTCAGAAAATGAGCGGATGTACGAGCCTCTTCGCGGGCAAGCCTCGCCAACGACTACATTCAAAGCCAAAAGGAGCTTCCCCCATGAGCAACACAACCATTTACGTGCAAGCAGGCGGCGGTTACGACAACGTCATCATCGGCGACAGCCAAGTCCGTGCGCCGCAAGTTGGCGAGATCAGCGTGCGATTACGCGCCAATTCCCTGAACTACCACGACTTTGCCGTCGTCAGCGGCATGTGGGGCCCGAGCGAAGCGCGCATTCCCATGGCCGATGGCGCCGGTGAAGTCATCGCGGTGGGCGAGGGTGTCAGCGAGTTCAAGGTCGGCGACTCGGTCGTCAGTACTTTTTTCCCGGACTGGATCGACGGTACGCCGTTGGTTGAAGGTTTTGTCAGCGTGCCCGGCGACGGCATTGACGGCTACGCGCGTGAGCAGGTAACGGCGCGCGCCACTTCATTCACTCTGGCACCAACCGGTTACAGTCACGCCGAGGCGGCTACGCTGACCACCGCCGGTTTGACTGCCTGGCGTGCGCTGATGGCCGACGATTCGCTCAAGCCTGGCGACACCGTGCTGATTCAGGGCACCGGCGGCGTTTCCATCTTCGCCCTGCAGTTCGCGAAAATGGCTGGCGCGACGGTCATTGCGACGTCTTCGAGCGACGAAAAACTCAGCCGTCTGAAAGCCATGGGCGCGGATCACCTGATCAACTACCGCTCGGACACTAATTGGGGTGAGACCGCACGGGCATTGACTGGCGGCCGGGGTGTGGACCACGTGATAGAAGTAGGCGGACCATCCACGCTGGAACAATCGATGATTGCGGCGCGGGTCGGCGGGCATATCTCGGTGATTGGTATTTTGACGGGAGTTGCCGGGCAGCTTTCATTTGTGCCAGCACTGGTCAAGCAATTGCGTCTACAAGGCGTGCTGGTGGGTAGCCGCACGCAACAGCAGGATATGATTCGCGCGATCAATGCCAGCGGTATGCGCCCGGTTATTGATCGGCACTTTCCACTGAGCGAAATAGTTGAAGCGTTCCGTTACCAGGAAACGAATCAACACTTTGGCAAGATCTGTCTGGATATTTAACTTCAGGCGCAGCGAGCAAGCCTGCGCGCAGGCTTGCTCTATCTTTTGCTATGCACATTTAAGCGTCACGGTTGTTTCGACTTGCTTGACGTGTAAGTCACCGAAGCATTCCTGCGATTCGAATCCGGCGGAGCCGAGTGATCGAAACTGCCTGGAGCTCTCAATGAGTTGATAACCTGGTTTACCTGAAAACCACGTTTGATTTCCCGCGCCTGAACTTCAAAGCTTTTAACGGTTGCATCAAACGTCGCAGGATTCGCCAGCAACGAATTCAACTCTTCATCATTTACAAGGCGAGTGTCATCCTCAGACAAATGCATTGTCCACCTCCTCTCTAAAGTTTTGGCCGGTCAGTTACATATTACGGGTTTTACAGGTCTTTACCTTGCACATAACCTGAACCCAGATCCGCACCGGTAATCGGGTTGGCATCCGGATCGGACATGGTACGTTCCTTCATCGTCAACAACACGGCTTCGTCATCTGTGGACAACTCGACCGATGCCGTTCCGTCACCGCCATCCACGGCGGGCTCGGGCGATTCCACATATTCCCACTCGTCGCCTTCATTCCATGGGCCACGCAGGTTTGGCTCACCAGCGGACATGTTGAAGTACACGTTGGCGAACTCAGGCATGCCAGGCAGTTTGCCTTGTGGGAAGTTCGGCTGGATCGAATGCAGCGCTTTTTCGAACGACTTCTGGTGGGCGATTTCCCGAGTCATCAAAAAGCCCAGCGCTTCTTTAATACCTGGATCATCAGTCACGTTCATCAGGCGCTCATAAACAATCTTCGCCCGTGCTTCTGCCGCGATATTGGAACGGAAGTCCGCAGTCGGTTCGCCGATAGTGTCGACATAAGCCGCTGTCCATGGCACACCGGCCGAGTTGGTCAGTGGCGCACCGCAGCCGTAGAGCAAAGAAGTGATATGCGAGTCATTACCCGCACCATTGATTGCACGATACAACTCACCTTCTTGCTGTACGCCTTCGGCCAACTGACCTTTGCCGCCACGGTTGAGCATGCAAATAATCGAACCGATGATTTCCAGATGGCTAAGTTCTTCGGTGGCGATGTCCATCAGCAAGTCTTTACGACCTGCGTCCTCTTCTGCCAACGCTTGAGTGAAGTAGCGCGCTGCTGCTGCAAGTTCACCTTGAGCGCCACCGAACTGCTCCAGAAGAAGATTGGCCAGACCGGGATCAGGTCGAGCGACACGCACGGTGTACTGCAAACGCTTGTTATGAATGAACATGGTTCGGTTCCTCATCTTATTGAGCCAAAACGGCCGTCAGTGGACATGTGATTGGCCACAGTAAAGGGAGCGCCGAGCCGGGAAAGCTGTTCAGCCAAGTTGACGAATGGTCGTGAAAAAACCGGATCGTGGAATGGATGGATCCATTTGGGTGTTTCTAGCTGGCAAAATTTATCGTTTTGAGTGATAGCTGCCGTGCACGAGTTTCAAGTGCGCCAAGAGGCGCGATCATCGCGCCGCTCACGTTTCGCTATATCGCGAATGATTAAAGTGTCGTAGTGGCGCAAGGATAGGAGGTGTCGGATATTTCTTTAAGTTCAACAGGCCAGTCCAGGCTCGTTTCGCTGATTTTTCGAAAAATGACCGAAGAGGAAAGAAAGCCGTCCGGTTCCTCGGCAAATGCTGTTACAGCATGGCAGCGCGCGGCGACGGTATAGGCAGGTTCATCCAGTCGCGTCTCGATGATTTCGAAACCCAGAGGCTTATTGATCAGCGCCTTCCACGACTCGTCGGAGAAACGCCAGAAATCCCAAGGTTGATCGTGCATTGGCCAGGTTTGATGGGTAGTAAAAAGCCCGATACCGCCTGGTTTCATGATTCGATTGATTTCAATCATGACTTTCCAGGGCATCATCAAATGTTCGAATACAGAAAATGCCGTCACTCCATCAAAATGGTTGGCAGGGTAGGACTGACTTAACTGGTGGGCGTCACCCACGACATTCACATTTGGCCCGGCAAGTACATCGAAGCCACTGTATTCCCAGTCGGCCGGTGCAAATCCCCTTCTGACCACGCCCGAACGGGCTCGGGATCCAATCTCCAGCATGCGTCGCGGGTTTTCCTGCCGTGCTGCAGGCAGGTTGTTCATCATCTGGACAAAGACACTGTTGAGGCCGTCTCGGGGGCTACCCAGTCGGTGGATAGAAGCGGATGTCCCGTCAACGAAATGCACAACCAGTCGGCTATTGAGGATGGCTGCACGGTCCTCTGAAAAGCTGATCAGTTCGTCAAACCGCGACTCGGACGCACGCGGGCCAAAATGGGAAATCAGATCAGGACTCATTTTGCCGAAGTGCAGCGGATACAACTTGCCCCCCGATACTTGCAGAGCTATATCGCGGATTGTTTTATCGGGGCTATATAGCCAGCCGCTTACTCTTAGAACACCTTGGAACACTGTAAAGCGGTCAATACAGTACGGGCCGGAAAACTCACTTGCGGCAGTATCCGGGCTAAAAGAGTTAGCTTGCATGGGCATATTCTCGGGTTTGATCGGCGTTCATCAAGCGTAGTTGAAATCGGGCTCGTTGAAGTTCAGGTATAAGCCAAAAGTCGTCCGCACAACACCACGCAAAGCCATAATCCGATTGATAACACTGCCTGGATCCTGGCGATTGCGGGTGCAGCAACGCCCGTATTCCAGCGAGTGACCGAGCGATATACGCCGATGTGGAACAGCGCTGCATTGATGCCTGCGATGGCAATCAGGCTCAGTTTCAAGAGGAAAACGTTGTTACTGATGAAGTCATGGGGATGTGCCGAAAACATCATCAAGCCCGCAGGAACAATCAACAGCAGGGCGGCGACGGCAAAGCGCAGCAAGTGCCGCGCCAGCGCTGTGACGGCAATCTCTCGCGATAGCCCGAGCACCCGCAGGTCGAACATGATCACCGAGCCGACCAGCACGGCAAAACCGATGATGTGCACCACCTCGACCAGCGGATAAAGCCATAGATCGCTGCGCATGGCCGAACCCACGGGCGATGCGTCCAGCCAGTCCAGCCAGGTGTTTTCGCCCGAGCTAGTCGGGGCGGTGTTCATCAGCGCAACTCGGTGGTCTTGTCGCCGATGGTGATGCGTTCGGCGCGTAACTCTTCGGGTTTGCTGCGATTCTGATAACCGACCACGCTGGCTTGATTGCCGACCTTGAGCATGTCCTGGGTCAGGCCACGATTTTCCATGCGAGAGGGCGGCGCCAGGACCACATTCCAGGTTTTATCAGCGGTTTTGAGGCGCACGAAGCCGTGAGGATGGGAATACCCGGACGCTTCGATCGTGCCTTGCAGCTGCAATGCCTTGCTGGAGTCGTACTCGCTCCAGCCGTGATGGGCGAATGCTGCAGTGGTAACCAGTAGTGACGACAATCCAATGCACTTGAGCATGCCTTTCATGACGCGGTCCTCTTGTTGTCTTTCTTCTGTGCAGAGCAAAAGCGTAGACGGGACTGGCGTCGTGTTAAGTGCAGGTCAGCGAAGACAGAACTGAGGAGTGTTGCGCTGCCAGGCCCGAAGCCCGCAGGAACAAGGCCTGAGCACGGTGAACGCCGCTTGTCAGGCCGCGCCGGTTTTGCTGATCAGGCCATCGCGAACTTCGGATGCGTAGTTCAGCAGGCTGGATTCGGATTCTTGATAATTGGCCGAAAGCTCAATCAGTGCCTGGGCTTGAGCATGCTGGCCGCTGGCAGCAAGGCTGTTGGCTTCCTTGAGCAGGTTGGCCAACGACCATCTCAACAGGTGAGCGGCCGAGACCAGAGCATTCTGAAGTTGCTGGTTTTCTTTAGTGAGACCCATGCTGATTCCCTTCCAGGTCAGTGCTGCGCCAGACGACATGGCGATTTGATGCGGTGAAATATAGCAAAGCCAGGCTACTGATTTAAGGATATCTATCTCGTCTGTCTCGTAACACGAAATGCCTGGCACAAAAAAACCGGCACAACGGCCGGTTTGGTGAATCGCACGCTTGTGCCCGCATCAGGCTCAGTTCCGTTGCTGAAGCGGATCCGAACCTGCCGTTTTGGCCTTCGGGCCCGCAACCGCCCAGGCCAGCAGCCCGAGAACCGGAACAAACACCAGCACAATGATCCACAGCGCCTTGCTTTCACGTTGGCCATCGCTCTTCATGACCCGCGTCACCGCCCACAGCACGGCAACAATAAGCAACGTCACAACGGATATCCACACCAGTGGAGCATCCATGATGTTCGCCAGCACGTCCCAGATTTGCTTGAGTTCCATACATCTCCCCCTTGGTTGTAACTGTTTAGGCAGGGTGATGCGCAAAGGGTTCAGTGGTTGTATGCCGGGACAAATCCTTCGCGGCCCGCGCCTTTGACAATGTTGGCTACACTCACCTGCGCCGACAGGTCCGGAATGGTCCCGACCCGCTATCAAGGAGGATTGGCATGATCTCCAGTCAGGAGTTAACCCACATTGTCGAAATGGCGTTCTTGCCCAAAAGGTGCGCCTGCACCATCGACCCGACCGGCTCGATGACCATCCAGATCTTCAATCAGAACACCGACAAGGAAGAGCTGACCTTCGCCGGCATCGATGCCACCACCCTGACCGCCGGCCGCGCCATTGCCAATCTGGTGCTCGGGTTGAGAGAGGAAATACGGCTTTGGCATTTGCAGCCGGAGCAGCGGCAGGGCGACGGGGGTAAGCGGCTGCGCAATTAAATCGACCTCAGCCGGTTCTATGGACAAAAAAACCGGCTCCAATGGCCGGTTTCTGATCATGCAGTGCGGTTAACCAGCTTAAGAGTCGCAGCACCGCGCTGTTGAGCCAGGTATCGAGTGCAACAAACGCGCAGGAACGAGGAAAAATTCAGCACTTCGTCGCGAGCTTTGGTGATCTCTTCGTAGAGATTGGTGATCAATTGGTTGGTGGTTACACCTTCCCCGGCGGCCATCTCTGTGAGGATGTCCCAAAACTGGTTTTCCAGCCGCAACGTCGTGATCACGCCATGTATGCGCAATGAGCGTGACCGAGACTCATACAGAATTGGATCGGCTTTAATATACAGTTCGCACATTTTAAGATCCTCCCGGAAAAATCATAATCATTGTCCTCTTTATACAAGAGGGGGTAATAGTCAGATACTACACCTGCATACTCCTGCAGAGGTTGCAGTCGCCAAGCGTCCATTTCGGGTGCGCGTGTAACCCGGCAATGACAGGTTGCGCATCGCCTGGATCAACGACTGCGCAGCGTTTCTCCTCCAGGCAGAGCAGCAACCCAATGTCATTGTCGGTGAAAGCCCTCGACTCCCGGACCTCCAGGCCTCCTGGATCTTGCGCTGTCATGCTGCCTTGGTCTTGAGCGATTCGGCAATGTAGTCAGCTTGTCGAATGGCCAGGCTGACGATTGTCAGGGTCGGATTCTCCGCGCCACTCGTGGTGAATTGACTCCCGTCCGAGATGAACAGGTTTGGCACCTCATGGCACTGGCCATGTTTATTGCAGACACCATCCGCCTCTTTGAGACTCATGCGACACGTGCCCAGGTTATGGGTGGAAGGATAAGGCGGAACCCGGTGGGTCTTGAGCGCGCCAACCGCTTCGTATACCGCGCTGCCCTGTTTGAAAGCGTGTTCACGCATGGCAATGTCGTTTGGATGATCGTCGTAGTGAACATTGGCCACGGGTATCCCCAAACGGTCCTTGGTGTCATTGCTCAATGTGATGCGATTGCTCTCACGAGGCATGTCTTCGCCCACTATCCACATGCCGGCAAGGTGAGTGTAATTGTCCATGACCCGGGTAAAATCCTTGCCCCAGGCACCAGGATTGAAAAATGCCGCCATGAACGATGGCCCAAGAGAGACGGTCTCCATTTCGTAGCCGCCGACAAAGCCGCGATCAGGATTGAAATGCACCTCGTCACTGATCAGGCCCGCCATGATCGTGCCTCGGTAGAAGTGCACGGGATCGCTGAATTCGGCGAAAACCGAGCCGGTGGTGTGGCGCATGTAGTGCTTGCCGACCATGCCTGACCCGTTGGCCAGCCCGTGGGGAAATAAGGTACTGGAGGAACTCAAGAGCAGTCTGGGGGTTTCGATTGCATTACCGGCTATCGCGATGATGCGGCCTTTCTGCCGGTGCAACTCACCCTTTGCGTCAGCGTAGACAACGGCGCTGGCACGACCCTTGGCATCATGTTCGATGCGAACCGCGTGGGCTTGCGTTCGCAACTCAAGCTTGCCGGTCGCTTCGGCGGCTGGAATTTCAGTGTAGAGCGTTGACCACTTCGCCCCCATTTTGCAGCCTTGAAAGCAGAACCCAAGCTGCATGCATTGCGCGCGTCCTGCACGGGCGCGGCTGTTGATGGCCATGCGTCCAGTCGAGCAGTGTTTATAGCCAAGCTTCATTGCACCGTTGTACATCACTTGGAAGTTGTTGTTGCCGGGCAGGCCGGGAATGTCGTTGGTGCGAGTGACACCCATCTTGTCCTCGGCACGGGCGTAATAGGGCTCCAGTTCCGTCAACGTCAATGGCCAGTCCAGCAGGCTCGCTCCTTTTACGTCACCGTAGGTCTGGCGTGCGCGAAACTCGTGGTCTTGTAAGCGGATGCTTGCTCCGGCCCAATGAGTGGTGGTGCCACCCACCGTTTTGCAGATCCAGGCGGGTAGATTGGGAAAGTCCCTGGCGATCTGCCAGGTGCCCGACGTCGTGCGTGTATCGCCCCAGGAAAGCTGTTGAAACGAAGGCCATTCATCATTGATGAAGGTTGCTGAGGACTGACGCTCACCTGCTTCGAGAAGAACCACCGGTATGCCCTTTTGGCACAACTCGTTGGCCAGTGTCCCGCCACCCGCACCGGAACCTATGATCACTACTACGGAATCATCGTCAAAACTGTAGGTTGTCATGCTGGCTACTCCTCAAGAAAAAGCGCTGGGACTGGCTTCCGCTGGAGCGGCAGGCAGCCACTTCAGATCGTTGAAGCCACGCATCAGATATCCGCCCTTAGAAAAGGAGGCGCCTTCGTAACCGAAATGCTGGTAAGCCAATTCATTGCTGTATAGCGAGTTGACTGACGTGCTTCTGAGCAAAATGAAAAAGTCGGAATGCTGGATTTCTTCAAGCAGGGCGACCTGCCTGGTTTCATCGAGACTTGTCCAATTGCCGCCCGCCAGTCGGTCGAGGTCGGAAAGACCTTTATCAAGCAGTGGGAGTACCGAGGGGTCAGTGGATGCACGCTCGTCGAGCGCTTTTACGGCGAAGGCGTAGACAGCATCTTCCATGCGGTCATGAGGGTAAACGCGGCGAATCACCAGCAGCAGTTTCGCCGCTACATCGCTACTAAGCGTGTTCATTTCCATGGCCCATGATCGGCTGGGAGCCAGCAGGGCGATGGGGCCGGAGCCGAATATAAGCGTGCCCAGCAACAACCCACCGCTGCCTTGCAGAAAGCGGCGACGATTGAGAGTTACGTCTTGCATGAAATGTCTCCTTTTTATTTTTATTAGGAGTGACAAGGTCACGGTCGAATCATGGAGTGCGGTTTGAAGGAAAAAATCACTCCTGGTGGAGATCAAATGGATAACACTGTCTGAGGTTTTTGGTTCCAGGCTGGCAGGTGCTCAGTCCGACGGTAACTGAAAACTCACCTGTTCATTGATAGTGGCCACCACGCTGTAACACTTCGATTTTGTAACCGTCGGGATCCTGAATAAAAAAGAATCGAGCGAGCAAAACGCCATTTCTTTTAAATTCCTTGATGGGGGCCGGTGATAACTTCAGAGCCACCAGGCGGTTGAAATGCTGGTCAAGATCCTCGACGACAAAGGCCGCATGACCGTAGCCACTGCCATGGGTGTACTCGCTCTGCCCCTTGTTCCAGGTTAGCTCGATTTCTGCGCCGCTCTCGACATCCCGCAGGTAGACCAGCGAGAAATCGTCGAACTCCAGGCGATGAGTTTCTATGAGCCCAAACACGTCCTGGTAGAACTTCATTGACTGGTCAAGGTTGCCCACACGGATCATGGTATGAATAAATTTTGCCATTCCATCTACCTGCGGTTTTCGTGATTCCTGGATTTTTGGTCAAACACCTTCGATTTCATGATGAGCCGGACGTGACTCAGGTGGGTAATAGAGGGCTACTACGTTTGTACAGAGGTACAGTTTTTTTGCTTCCGCTGTGAATGATCACGAGTGGAGCTGAGAGCTGTGGCTGAGGTCGCCGCTCGACGCTGAGAGCGTTACAGGAAGTGCCAATACTTGCTGCCGTTGGGTTTCACCAGCAGGGCAAGACCCGAACTATCACTCAAGGTGAATGGTCTGTCGGCAGGCTTGGATGCTTTGATTTGCAAGGCGGTCAATGGCATCGCTGTACCCCTCCGGTTCTCGAACTGGAAAATGTACAGAAATTTACCCAAAAGAGGCTGGCTTGCAAGAAATGGGGATAGAACCCCAGAGACCAAAAAGCCCGCAGTTAGCGGGCTCCAGGGGTGTTGCGTAGACGCCGGTAGTCGTCTATGTACTGCTATATGGTGCCCCGAGGGAGACTGTAGGGTTCCATAAATTCTGTGGCTTGCAGCCAGATTATACCGTTAGGGATACACGCAGGGATACATGTTGGGAGCCGCTGGATTTCTATTCACTGCGAGCAGGACTCAACTGATAGCTATTTCTTAAGCGCGCAAGGTTCACCTTGGAATGTCGTGAGCCGGTGGTGTTGGATGTATTGGATGGCATTTGGATGAAAGGAAACACGCAATGGAACATCCACGCCGAACACAGATGCGTCCGCTTGGCTCAAGTCATTCGCTACTAAAAGATCGCCCTGGTCGGTGAACGAAATCAAGCCTTCGTCCAGCAATGCGTGGAGTGCCACATTTAAAATGATGCTATTAAATGGGTCTGTCATTTCTCCAGTATTGCCCGTCTTGGAGGCAGAAACGCTTTTGATATGTGCTGCTTCCAGCGCGCAGGTTGCTCCACTCAAAGCACACTTTGCATCCCATACAGTCAATGCACGCTTCCTGAATGCAAATTGAAATGTTCTGCTTACGGCCGCCACCTTCCGAAACATAGGGCCATTCGGATCTACCTCCTTTCTTTTAAAGTAGGTAATGCTTTGTCCGGAAATCTCAATTTGCTGCGCGACTTCCTCATCGGAAATTGTGCTCAGCAGTTCAAATGGGATTCCAACCCAGCCCACCTCAGGGCTAAGCAACGGAGAGCCAGTCGTATTCCCATGACGCCACGAATCTCTCCGCTGTGGTTTCATCCCGCGCTTGGTTTGGAACTCTTTCCTTTCGCCTGTCAGATTTGCTCGCTGAATAGACGTTAGGGCCTGTAGATAGGTAGAGAGTTCGGGAGCAGCCTTAAACCCGTGTCGGTAGGTTCCCTTCAGCCCATCGCGTGGCAGAAATGCGCGTGCGAAGCCTTTTTTGCATCTGCTGCTTACCGGTATCCATATGGTTGGCTCGCCTTGCTTGTAGATTTTGATTATGGGTTGAGTCAAGTTCTACTCCTTATCTGCGTAGATTAAATACTTAGGGCGATGTGTCAGGACCGAATTCAGAGATGTTGGAGCTGGGCTTATCAATCCAAAACCGCACCATGCTTGACCTTATTGGCACAGTCGGTTCGTAGAACTATGGCGGATTTTCACCTGATCAGCCCGGACGAACTCAGATATCGCTGGGGACCCTGAGAGATTCCTAAGCGCACGGGGTCGGAAACCCGCGAGATCTTGGTAGCGACAGTTCCCCGAGCTTACTGAAATTTCGACGTTGAAATTGAAAGGATGTTGAAGAGAAAAGGGCATCGTTACCGCAACGGTAAAGGTGAGCCAAAGTGTTGTTGATAGCGAACGGTTGAGCCCCGTCAACCTTGGGGATGGTGTCAACCACGTCAACCTGTCAACCGACGTAGAAAACCCAGCAGCTAACACGATCACGCGGGTTCTCTGCCCCGTGTCTACCCAAAATGCCCAGGGTCCCCAACGTCATTCTATTTGTAGTGCAGATGCACAGGTGAACAGCAGTTCACCCGGTTCACCTGTTCACTAAGCTGGGCATTTTTCCGCTAACACGATCACGCGGGTTTCCGACCCCGTACTCACCGAACATCCCCAGGGTCCCAGGCGATCTTGGTGTCCCAGTTGTTGCATCTCCCCTGTTCGTTGTTGGCAGATGACACCTCCCAAGCGTCCTGGCGTTCGGCGACCCTGCATTCGAATTTATGCATTGGTCGATGCCAAGCAAGTATTGCTTTCGCTGGCGGCGCTATTACCGATGGGGTGTGGGGGCGAAAATACGTGTTACAGGTGTTGCGGGTGTTACGGGTAATCTTAACTAATTGAATTTACTGGATTTTATTGGTGTTACGTACCGTTCATCGTTTCACGTGCATTGGGTGTTACAAGCCAAATGGGTGTTACAGCAGCGTTTACAAATTTGAGTAAAAACCGTAGGCCGCAATCGGCCATTAGCCGACTGTCCGGGCTGTTAGCTTTGACCTCTCTGTTTCAACGACCGTTCGTCACGACCGTCTCGGCGATGCCGGCACGCGTCGACGTTTGAGAATGGGGCGAGTAATGCGCACTTCGCTCTCAGCCACTGAAAATCCTAAAAACCAAGGTTAAACCAGTATAAAACCAAGCAAAATAAATAAAACCGCTGTAATTGCTGGGCTTTGTCTAGTTCATGATATTTTTTGTTGATTGTTTAGAGGCTATTAAGTATCTTGCGAATGTCAGCGCGACAACCACTCAGAGGCTCAGAACACGATGCGAACGACTGCCAGCTTTGAACACTTCGTCAGCTCTGTAGCCCACATTCAAACCCTTCTTGAAGGGTTCGGCATTGACAAAATGCTTCTGAAGGTTTTGCCCAAGAACGCCAACGACAAAAATCAGGTGTACCTCTTGCGTAGTCTTGTTGGTCTGCACGCCACCTTCGACATGACTATTTCGGAACGAGCAGCTAGTACCAGCCTCACCAAAGCCCGCTCAAAACCGGGTGATAACATCCCGGAAGCAACCTTCAATAATTTCAAGTGGGTCGATACGAACGGAAACTTGATTCGGGCCAAGAACGTTAAGGCGATCGTCTACACCCAGTATCCAGAGGTCAGGCTTTCGGGCTTTATTACCGAAAAAAACACCATGCCGAGCTCTCTCTCTGTCGCGTATACCAAAAAGTATCCTGAGGCCAAACGACTGCTAGTGCTAGGCCGCACGCCTGGCGGAGGCTGCCTTGCCTTTATGTTCGTGGGCTTCGACGAAACCCTAGAACAAGAGATTGCTACCTTGCCGGGCTTTGATGGCTCAAGGGTTTGCAAAACGCTCGACATCCCTCAGCGCTACAGTCAAAGGCTGTCTGCCCAGCTCACGGCGGATGTGATGGGTCGTGCGCACAGCGGTTTTCGGCTAAATGTAAAGGGGGAGCGGATCCCATTTGATGGCACACAGGTCTGCGGGTATACGCTGGAGGGACTACTAGGCATTGTTCCCAATTCAAGCAAAGAAGGTGATTTGTACGGTATCGAACTCAAGGTTCATACCATGCCAAAAGTCACGCTTTTCACCACGGAACCTGATTTCGGCTTGTATGTCGACAACTTCGAACTGATGATCACGACCTATGGTTATGAGTCATCCAAGGGTGAGTGGCGACTGACAGGCATCCATCGCGCCAATGCGCCCTGCGCGAAATCCGGACTAACCCTACGGGTGCGTGAATACCGTGCCGTTGAGGCAGAAAACGCTAAATCTGACTGGATCCGCGATGAGAGCGGCGAACGCATTAGCTTCCCCTACGATCCCTCAACCTCACTGACAAGCAAGATGAACGCTGTGGAAGTCGTACTGGTGGATGACGTTGGGGTAGTCGCTGCAGGTTGGAGCCTCGAGCGGCTTATGAACAACTGGGGCGCAAAGCACAACGAAGTCGTGTACCTGTCTGCCGAGAAATCACCCAACAGTAACGCTGAAGATCTCGCCAAGGGTTTCACGCACCAAGTACTTTATGCACCCGAAGTAATTTGGTGCCGCGGAACCTCGGCAGAGCTCTTGCTAAAAGCGCTATCTGACGGCGTCATCTATCTGGATCCTGGGCACAAATTCGTGGCCAATGATCGCTCGAAGAACAAACGTCGTTGCCAATGGCGTATCAACGATATTCGGAGCTCCGTGCATCTCTTCTATAAAAACGCTTGGAAAATGAACCTAGCTATCGCGCCAAGTGAGAGCTCCAGCCCGGAAGTCGATTTTGAGCTGGAAAGCTGAAACTCACCACCCATCTGCAAGCTGCTGGATGCGGTTATCACCTCCAGCACTTCAAGGCTGCGGTACACCTTGCCTTCTCAGTGCTACCAGATCTCAAATGACAGAAATGAAAAATTTTTAATAATCAATGCATTAGCATAGAGAATACCGAGAAAGCATAAAATTGCGAACGTTAGTGCTTACGCCCGCTGATTGCACAGGCAACCCTCGCGACTTTCAGTTTTCGACGTACTTAGCGCGCTTTCATACAGCCTAGGTCGAAAGCGGCTATCGAAAACTGGGCAAATGCATCGCGAGATGCCTGCACTATCTCGGCAAATGTCGTTGACGTGTGCTGGCCCTCATTTCGCACTTAGGTCCCACGCTTGGGGTGTCCATGCTCTTTCTCCAACTCAACAACCACCAGTGTATTCGCGTAACGGTCAGAGCTCGCTCCACGTAAACGGTTCTAAGCAACCTGACCCGGCATACCCTTCCAGGACTTGCCGCCACCGCTTTATACCGTCACCATCTGCGCAATTGCCACTCAATTGCCACCACTGATCGTGCCCCTTCATCCCCTTTCAGAGAGAGAGTTGCGAAACAGAGGGCAACGGCGCCGCAAACGGCGATGTGCCCGTCCACGTACTGTTCAAGGAAAGAATGCAATGATCAAGAAATCGGTGTCGGAGCTAGCGTTCGTCAACAGCGGGTCGCCGTTGCCCACCGTCGAGGTCGACTCGCACTCCATCGAGAATGCGGGCTTCAGTATCCACCATACCGTGATGCAGGCTCTGACCCGGTTGGCCGAACAGGATGCCAAGCTTCGCGCAACCCTCTACATGTACGCCTCCAGCAGCTTCAATTTTCATGAGCCGAGCTGGTCTGAATTCCTGCTGGTTGCGGGCCCCGAGAAGGTGCTGCTGGCCTTGGGGGCTGGCTTCGAGCGGTTGCCCGCGGTGAAGTCGCGATTCAGCGATTACGTGCCGTCTTCCACAGCCCTGCGCGCGTTCCATGTCGAGGATGGGCTGGTATGGGAGCAGGAGGACGCCTGCACCTGGTATTCCAATGGTCAGAGCCTGGCTGACCTGACCGCTGAAGTCGAAGAGGCTGAAGAGGCCGATGATGATCCGCAACCTCTCGAGGAGGACGAAGAGGACGAGGACTGGGATGTCGAGGAAACAGATGCCGAGGATAAGCAAGGTGCAGACCAGGCCGTGGCCACTGCCGAGCGCAGGCCGGCGCGCTATCGGGCCGCACGTTCGGATGCCAAGGTCAGCAGCATTCGGGCCGCCATCGAGGAAGTCTTTGGACTACCGGAAGGTTCGGTCGCGCTCTGCGGACCGGATCGGCGTGCGCTGCGAGGGGATGCCCGGATCAGGACGTTGCGTAAACGCTGGGAAGAGAGCTGAGCAGGGGAGCCGATAAATGACGCAGGAATCTCCTGTCCGGGTCAGCACCCTGGCATTCGCCGATCTGCTGAAAGCAGGTTGGCCATTGGCACTGGACAGTTATCAGCGCGGCTTCGTGTGGGGCCCGGACAAGCTGTTGCAACTAGCCAGTGATCTCGCGGAATTCGCAGGCCAGCCAGACGATAGCCTGCCTTACTACATTGGAGCGGTATTGCTGCATCGCGATGCGAGCAAGTCGAAAAGGTTCATCATCGATGGCCAGCAGCGCATCACGGCGTTGTCGCTGTTGTATCACCGCACGACCGGTGCACTGCCCGCGGGTCAGGCGCTCAGCTATTCGGGGCAGTCCGCACGGCATATCCGTGAAGGGATACAAGCCCTAAAGCAGCAAGAGCCGATTGCACGGCAGGTCATCGAAAAGCTGCGTCTGACGGTGATCGAAGTGGACAGCAGCGACCTTGCCTTCACTTTTTTTGATACCCAGAACAACCGCGGCGTGCCTCTGCGGGCCACCGACCTGCTCAAAGCCTATCACCTGCGGGCGATCGATCATGCGGATGGCGAGAGCAAACTCAAGACCGCGCTGCAGCAACACTGCGCCGAGCGCTGGGAGGCCCTGCAACGTCTCCCCGCGATACTGTCGCCGGGCCAGGATTTCGCCCCCAACCTGTTCAATCGTTTTCTCTGGCGTGCGCGGCGCTGGCGCGGCGCGCAAACGCCAGCGGGCAGGCACGAGACGCTGCTGACCGAGTTCCAGAACGAAACCTGGTGCGCCGCCGCGGACAGCCGCAGCCGCGTCGACAGCGTGCCGCTCTACGCCACTAGGCACAACCAGCTGGCGACCGCACTGACCCTGGCGGGCGACGGAGAGTACGTACTGCAGGGCAGCCAACTGCGGGTCAGTCACAACCCTGCGAACCTGCCGATGGCGCTGCGCCAGCCCATTCATGAGGGCGTGGGCTTCTTTCTCTACGCGGACAAGTACTCCGCGCTGCTGCAGAGGCTGATGAACGATCCCACGCCTTGCACGCAGGTGAGTGCGTTCCGTGCGATCTATCGGCAGCTGTTGTGCAACAACCAGGAATATCTGCGCGAAATCTTTATGCTCTGCAGCTTGGTGTACGTGGATCAGTTCGAAGTCGAGCAACTGACCGCGTTTGTCTTGCGCCTAGAGTTTCTGCTGGGCGCGATTCGCCTAGAGAAAAAACAGGTTAAGCAGGAAACTGCCGCCAACTTCTTCAGGTTGGCCGAGCTAAACCTGCTGGATGTGATCGCACAAAGCTACCATCCGAAACAGGTGCTGGACTTTCTGCAAAAGCGCCAACAGGCCGTGGCACCTTTGTATGCTGAGGAAACGATTGAAGTGGGGAATGGTGTGCAAGGTCGATACAAACGGGCTGTCTTGGCGTTTTACCGGGAGCAGGCGGATGCTGAATGCCGCAACCTCGCGGACAAATCGAAATGGCTCGAGGCGTTGCTGAAAGTTTCCCAAGGAGGTTGCCATGAGCATTGATTCCCGCCTCTTCACCCTGGAACAACTGGCCAACAGGGAAGACGCCGCGTGGTGTTTCAACGTACCGATCTACCAGCGTCTGTACGTGTGGGGCGATGACCAAATCAAGACGCTGCTGACAGATATGGCGAATGCTTTCGATCGCCAAGACACGCAGTTTTTCCTGGGCGGCACGTTGTTGGTGGAAAAGACCACCGCTGAAGATCGCGATCAAAGCGTGCGCCGCTTCGACCTGATCGACGGGCAGCAACGGTTCACCACGCTGTGGATGCTCAGCACGGTACCGGTATGGCGTGAGGTGATGGGGGACTTCAGCAGGGTGGTGCTGAAGGATGAGACGATTCCGCGACTGCACTTCTCGATCCGCGAGGAGGTCAATGACTTTCTTGCCAGCATGATGCCGGGGGCTAAAGCGACGAACAGTGAAGCCATCGACACTCGGAGCATGAGAGAGTCCCAGCAATTGATGGCCTCCTTCGCGCAGACCTACAAGCGTGCGGACGGCGGGCCTGTGGATGATGAATATCTGAAGGCGCTGGCCGGCTTCGTGTATCGCAATGTCTCGCTGGTGCTCACCCAGGTGCCCGAGGGCATGGACCTGAACAAGCTGTTCGAGGTCATCAACAACCGCGGCATCCAGCTACAGCACCACGAGATCCTCAAAGCCAGGTTGCTGCACGATATCCCCGCGGAAAGCCGTTCCCGTTACGCGGCATTGTGGAATGCCTGTGCCGACATGAGTGGCTTCGTCGAGCGCAATCTGTGTCTGGAAACCCTGCTGGAGGCGCATCGGCTCGGGGATCTCTACAACAAGGGCCAACTGCTGCATGCCGGCGCCGTGCACGGCTTGCTCGGGCGCAAGGCTGACGCCGCGCAAACGGATGACGACGATCGCCTGACCTTGGAGGACATCGTTGGTGCCTCGATTGGCGATACCGGCGCGGCGCGGGCAACCATCACCGAGGATCACAGCGAAGCCCCCTGGGCGCGCAGCATCATCGGCTTTCCGCTGTTTCTGCTTCATGTCCTGCGCATCTGGTTGAAGGAGCAAGGGCAGGAGGATCTGCCGCGTATGCTGGATCGGCAGTTGCTCGCCCTGTTCGAGGCCCACTTTCTGACGCAAGCGGATTCGGCGCAGCGTGCGGCGAGGGCGCAAGACTTCATCGATCTGCTTTGGCGCATGCGTGTGCTGTGGGACGAGTACGTGATCAAGTGGATCGACCGGGGCGATGACGAAATCCATCAGGTCTGCCACACCTCGATTTCCGCCAGTGATGACAAGCGCTACATCAATCGCAGCCGCGACAATACCCTGCACCAGGGCCTGTCTTTGCTGCAGAGCATGCTGTATCACTCGCAGGAGATCACCACCCATTACTGGCTGACTCCCTTCCTGTACTTCATCCACAAGCATGCGCATACCGTGCGAGGTAGTGGTGGCGAAGCCGAGCGTTACTACGGCTTCCTGTGCCATCTGGATAACCAGCTGCTTGGCGAATTGACGGATGCTTCGCTGGTCACACGTAGCCGCCGCTCCATGGACAATCCTTGGCGTAGCGCTTCGGCGCTGCAGTTCGAAGCGGCGCTGGTGGAGGACGATGGCGTCAGATTCGCGCATTACTGGTTCTACAAGCTGGACTTCGTACTTTGGTACGAGCAGCAACGTGACCATGAGTTCTGGGGCAATTTCCGTTTCACCGCAAAGAACTCGGTCGAGCATATTTCGCCGCAGAATCCACAGGCGACCGATACCAATACGGTCTCGAAGGATTGGCTGGACCGCTTTGGTAATCTCGCGCTTGTCTCGCGTAGCATCAACTCGGAATACGGCAATCTACCCTTCAACGAAAAGCGCCAGCGCTTCCTCAACAAGCGGGCGTACGAGAAGCGACCCGACTCCCTGAAGATGGACTTGATCTATTCAAACGAAAGGTGGGGAGAGACCGCGGCCGATGCTCATCAGTTGGCCATGTTGGCGGCGCTGCGGGGGCATTACAAGAGGAGTTTCAATATCGGCTAACGCGGCGTTGAGGCAAGGGTTCTCGGGGCGGGGCAGTGAGCGTAACGACTGCTGAACGATTTAGCCAATCTGTTGCATCGTGAATGAGCCCCATGAAAGACAGGACACCGTTTGCTCGGCAGCCCGCAGAGAAACGGCATGGCAGAGAGCTTTGTGAAGACGATCAAGCGTGACTACGTCGCGCACATGCCCAAGCCGGATCGAGAAACGGCGTTACGTAACCTGGCAATTGCCTTCGAACACTACAACGAGCAGCATCCGCACAGCGCATTGAAATATCGCTCGCCGAGAGAGTTCAGGCGCTTAGCGGTAGCATCAATTTAACAGGGAGTTGGTGTCCGGTTTTGTAGGGGCAAGTCCACATCGACCGGTTGAATCCACAACCAAAAGCGATGGGATGGCCTCCTCCTCACTTCGGCATCTTGAGTGCCAGACTGAAGGTGCGAACCACAGTCAACAGTGAGAAGGAGTCCACACATGAAGCTTATGCGCATTGGGGTCGACCTGGCCAAGATTTGCTTCCTGAGTGTTGAGATTTGTTCTATCTTCGAACCTTGGTGGTAATGTCAAATTGCCGCATTACGCATAAAAATAGTGTTTAGAGAATCAAAAGGAAATTGAGCAAAAAATGTACATTCTTAAAAACTATGGTTTTTCCTTCTCAACAAAAAAAAGCGATATCGAGCTCTCAAGCTTTTTCGATTCCTTAGTAGGGACTGATATTGATTTTCCGATCCGCACGGATAGCTCTAGAAAAATCATAATCGACCGAGACGAAAACTACATATATGGCACGGTTATAACAATAAAAAATCAAAAAAAATTTACGTCGTTAGTAAATAACGGGAGCAGTCTGGAAATCAAAGTTTCGGACTTGTCTAATCTGGAGAAAATAGCTGAATTCAACTTCTTATTAATAAATAAATCCAATGGTTTGGGGATTTATCAGTATCATCACGGCTCATGTACCACTCCTAATTTTGGTTCAATGATAACTAGTCTTTATAGGCGCAAGTTAGAAGCTAAAAGAACCGCAGAGATCTCAGCTCTCGGCGGCAGAGATGCTGTACCAGCAAAACAGCTGAAAGCTATCAATAGTCGGTTTTTTCCTGGAATGGCATTTGACATAATTATTCAATCGAAAGATATTGAGAAGGTTTTAGAGAAATATAAAACTATACGATCCTTCAAGTATGAAGTGTCTTCTATCGAAGCCTCTTTGCGTGACGAGTCCCCCCTGCAAGGTCTTATAGAAAAGGTCCAGCATCATGTGCGCTTCGATAGTTCAGTAGATTCGAGTTTAATCATAAAAGGTATACAAAATATGATACCTGGCATTAAAAATAAAACTGCCAGAGTAGAAGTGCTCGATGACCAGGATGAGCCAATTTCTGTGAAAATTATGGATATTCCTGCGAATTTTGGGGAGTTGAGCTATGATGACTTCATCAAAAAATTGCTCACCTTCAAAATGAAGGACATCAAAGGCTGTAACTTGTTTCAAGATCTCAAAGACAAATGCGAAAAGGACTACAAACATGTCTTCTCAAAGAAGTTTTCAAATTAACAGCAAGGAATGCTGGGCATTTGTTGTGGCGGTGAGCGTTACTGCATTGCTTTATGTTGTTTTGATTATGGCGACCTCTAAAGAGATTCACCTGAGAGGTTTTTTGTATTTAGAGCCTGGAACAACTAATAAAATATTTGATTTCTATGCAAAAAATTTGAGAGGAAGCCTTTTTACAGGGTTCTTAGCGCTTGGTGGGTTTTTGATGTCCGCTAAAACTTTTATCATTGTAAATATGAAGAAAGAGGTTTATGACTCTGCAAGATATAAGCAGGACTGGCTTGATGGAAGGGAGTTAAATGGCCCTGAAAACTATCCTCCTCTTTTTCGACCACTACGAAGATTGAGCAATATACTCTTCTACACAATCTCATTTAACTTTTTAGCATCAGTGGCCCAACTGACCATTGGTTTGTTTGAAAGTGTTCCCACTGTAGTAATTTGCTCGTTTCTCGTGATTCTGGCGATATGCTTTTTAATGCTCTCCCTCTATCTAATAAAAAAGAATTTGGCGACGATGTTTGATTATTTAGACAAGGCACATGATTCATAAGGTCGGCTACAATGCGGAGGCTATTTTTTTGGTCACATTTTTTAGTAATTTCTATTCGATCCAAGATTGTTATCTGCTAAATCGGCTTAGAGTGATGGAACGGAAAATGATACACGCTGCTAAGCAAGCATCCGTAGGGTGACGGTCCCGTGAGAGGGATCAAGTTCTCCTAAGTCTTGCTCGATCCATCTCACTGTGGCGTATCTATTTATACGGGCTTGCTAAAATTCAAATTAAGTCATCATTTAACATTTGGGATGTTCTGCGAGCATAGTATCGCTGTTTCATGCGTAATGATTTCCGCCTTCTCAATGAATAGCCCAGCCGCTCCTTATAAATCGTCACTACTGAAGGAGATGATACTAATTCGGCTTCAGATAGTTTGTCGCGCAAATTTTGTATCACAAGATCCATTTGAGTGATAGATGTCGCAATCAATAACTCTTCCCGTTGATAGTAACTTACGTCGTATTTTCGCGATGCAGAGTTATCCACTGCAACTTCATTAGTGTCGTCTTCAGGTGAGGATAGATCTCGCTCTAGAATTGAAAGTTGTTTTTCGTTAATGAATGAGTCTCTTACCTCTTCAACAGCCGCAGGAGATGTATGCTGGTGTAGGTGTTCATTGGCAAGCTTCAAGAAGCTGTGAGTCGAGTATATGTAAAAATCTTTACCAGTCGTTTCAAGGAATTCGTCCATTAGCTCCGGAAGAGGGCCAATGGTTTTGCCTCCACAGATCGACCACCAATCTTCTTTTCTTTCACCAGTAACCAGAATTACTGAAGTTGACGATTCTTTTGACTTGTCTAAAATCTGATTCCAAAAAACCAAGTCTCCGTATCGTTTGTTGATTTCCTTTGTAAGTATTGAGCCTTTATGTTTGTCTCTATCTTCGAATCCTGGTGGTATTTTTTGCGAATATCGAATGTCGCCTTCTATCACCAGTGCATTTAATTTTTCAACGGAATATTTAGGTCCAACTTTTCCCTCTAGCAACTCAGCAAGTCGTGCCTTAACATCATCATCTGTAATTCTACCTTCATGCAGATCTCTTCGACCTTTTAGATCATCCAAAACCATTTCGGTAGATCTGCAAAAATCCTCGTAAATATCTTTAGATACAAATGGATGGCGAGTTGGTATCTCTAGTTCGGCCTTGAATTCTTCGAGTTTACTAATTGCTGAAGTGTATAATTTCGATTGGTCGTGCACAATTTTTGCGCGATTGTCTAAATACTCAAGCATAACTTGATAAGGAACCCACAACCTTTCGCCGAGTGATTCTATAACTTGATATAGAGCATCGCGTGTTTCATCGGAGTATTTGTATATCCCGGTCAAGACATTTGTATCAAAGACGAATATGCACTCTGCCCATAAGTTACTAATTCTGTTTTGGTCGCTGGCAAAGTGGCTAGGAAATAACGACTTCATGAATTCCTCCTTCAATTCCATTGTTTGGTAGGATTTTTTAATAAAATGGCTTGTATCCTACCTTAGCTTCCGACTTAACTACCAGTGAAACTCAAGTGTCCACGAACACAGAAAATCAATCCCGTCTGCACCTTTCTTATTGTTCAGCTTTGCGTTTCTAACCCTAGTTGTTGACAAAACCGGGAATTATTTGAATGCAGCTGTTGATTAAAAGCCTTGGAGATCCGCTACCGACCGGAAGCGGGCCTGATCAAAACGTCTGTATCTGGCCGGAAGTGGCCTCTGCAGCATCCAATAGCTGCTTCATAACGTCGAAGCCTTCATGGTCACGGACCAGGTGATTCACCAGATCATCCGCATCGAAAGTGAATGGCTCGCGAATCTCGACCATCCTAAAGAACCTAGAGGCCAGTAGCGTGCCTCCCGTGTTCAGCAGTCCCTGTTCCTTTTTGCCAGTTAGCTGGGGGAAGAATGCCGACATCACAGCGGTACCCAGAGGGCGGATCTCTGTCGAGATTTGGACATACTCCCAGTGCCAGCGTCCCTCGGCAGGGCAGAATGTTGGTTCATCGTCGTCAAGCAAGTAATTCCAGCTACTGCTTTCCCACATCCATTGAGGCGGTTTCAGTAGGTAAGGCGCTGTATCATCCGGCCGCACCGTCACCTCATGATTCCGGCCACTGCCCCAGATCGTCAATGGACGTTGCTTCAGAAAGCTGAGGGCTCTTTGCCTCAAGTGGAAGACTGCCAACCGATCGTTAATGTCGCTTTGCAACTGCGCCTGGCTCAATCCCTCAGCCACTCCCAAGATTGTCATCCCCATGTCGAGGTTCAGGCTGTGCAGGGGCTGCAGGTTCAGATAGAGACGACCAATTAAGGGGGCAGGAAGGCGTTCAGCACAGCCGGATTCCAGAATTAGTGGAACAATCCTGACCCCAGGCTTGTCGGCGATCTGCGCCAAAAGACGTAGCTCTTCATACAAGCCTGATCCAATTCGCTGAGCCGCCTCCAGATAGTCTTCGTCACACAAGCACAGGACGAGGAGTGGTCGTTTTGCCAGAGCTTTACCAATGGTGCGTTCGACTAGTTCGCCCAATGCCATGGTGTCGCGATCCCAGAAGACGTCGTGCTTCCAACTTAGGCTGGCAACAATGCCTTGCCGAACCCACTCCTTTTTTTTAAATCCTGCGCCCCAGGCGTACGAGATGAAGATAGAGCCGCCATTCTCTTCTGTTGTCATGTGTCCTATCCGTTGGGCTGTCGGTTCGTGCAGGCAAGTCACCGTCTCAATGGTCTGGCCTGACTATCACGATGTAAGCATCAATGAAGCGGACCCTACAGGGAATGAGCGAAGCATTCGAGCCACTGATGTAGCAGGCTATTGATGTCCTGAGTTGCTATCACAAAGCTGAATTCGCGGGCAGCTCAAGCTAAACCGTGCCGCATGGTGGTGATCCGCCTGGACGGCAGCTTTTGGCCGATTCTGTTGAAAAAGTCGGCCATGGTTTCCGCAGCTGAAAAGTACCCGTCCGACATTGAAATCTTTACTTTCGGCTGAGGTGTCCAGAGGCAGATTTCACGTAGCAGCGTGTAAAAAAGGCATTTTCACCGGTCGATGATCAGACAGTTTTTGATGACCGACTTATTCAACAGAATCGGTCGGTTCCTGTCTGTCACGACAGACCAAAATCGGAAGCAGTAAGCTAAGAATGACGGCAACCTTAGTTAGCTCAAATTCCCCCACCCTCTCCAACTATGGACAACCGGGTCTTTGGGCACTCGCTGACCACCGTAGCCTAACCTCTCAGTTAAGGCGTCGGCGGTGTTACAGCAGTAGAAGAGACTTTCCCAGAATCGAGTGGGACCTTGAGATTCCAATGGCGCTACAATTACCTGAAATCGCGTTGCGAAGCGCGACGCAAATATCTGACAAATCTCTTCAATGCCTCGATGCTGTATGACCAGAAAAATCACGTTATTCGTCCGCACAGCAGCCAAATGGTCGCCATGCGTGTAGTCCTTAATATCGTGAACCATTGGAGCTGCGATGCCGGCTTCAGAGAAGACTGATTGCCATGGCAATGTCAGTTCCGACCCCAGACCTTGCCCCAAGACGATGAGCTGCTTATTCTGCCAATCCTCAATTGAGGTAATGCGCTCAGCAATGGCATGCCCGCCTTCATCCGCTCTTGAGAAGGACTGCGCCAAATCCCTCTCACTGACACGCCCAATAACCTCGACTCCAAATGCCTGCCTGACCAACTGATAGGTCAAGGCTGACAGCATGAAAATGGAGCCACAATTCACGAATCTTCGATCTCGCTCAGGAAAACCTGCCGTTACGATGCTCGCCGTTGCTCGGCCCGACTTAAGCGCCAGCGCCGCCGGTCCTTCGGGCTCGCCCGTGATCAGGAATGGAGTTTTCGCGCAGCGGCTAACGATCGAATTGGCCACACTGATTGCGTCCTCATGTCGCCCCTTCAAGGACACCAGAATCGGAAGCGACCTCAATAGTGGCTTCGAACAATAATCCAACGCCGTCATCATCTGACTGGAGCTCCCGGTGTACTGCTCAGTAAGTGCCGCGCCGTAAGCTGCCGAAATCTTGGCTAACCCAGAGCCTATCCAGACTGACGCGGCGGTAGTTTTCAGCGCGTCGACTCCTGAAATTGGCGCTCTATCCAGGACACGCTCGCTGATCATCCCCAAATCATTCAACGTTAAAGCCATCAACTTATGTCCATAACAAGGGGCTGCAGTTCTTTCCAGTTCTTTACTGCAATACCAAAATCACGCTCTGGAGGTTGCCCTTCGTGGTAACGAACTGCATCCACCATGTACATCGCTGACAACTGGTAATAAACCATGCATGCACGAACCAGAAGGACTCGACGTCCTTCGGTCATCTGGTAGTCCCCCTCAGCAATTCGACGCTGACTTTCAGACAGATTTCGAGAAGGAATCAGAATAATTTCGACCATTCGATTCCACTCGTCATCTTGTTCTTTCGATACCCAGGCCACAGACGGCTCTGGCATGGCTTTGATGATTCGAGAAGGAACCAGATCGAGGAAGGTCTGCCGTTTTTCGTCCCACGACCTCACATGCCAACGCACCTCTGTTTCCACGATCGCATGAGGACTGACGATTCGCTCCTCAGGCTCAGACGACTTCATTGATTGATAGAGAATGCGTAGTGGTGTCTTGTTTCGAGCGGCTCTAGAAATGAGCTGTACCAATCCAGGGTCAATGCCACGCTTTAGTGAAGTTGCACCAACCAACGGCATGACCTGCAGGACGGCATCTTCAGCGCTGCTTTCCTTCAGCCATAACTCATGGTCCTTCGCAAACAACGGTACGAAACCGTCTGCACAAACGTAAAGCTTCTTCCTGGCGTCGTACCTGATATTGCCCGGTGCCAATGTCTGGTAGAGCGAAAAATCATTCGTAGCCTGAGGTGGGGAAATTTCAAAACGAAGCACTAGATCAGAACGATTGAGTGCCCCCACCCACCAGAGCCGATCATCTATCCATTGCAGACGTCGACGCACCACTGCGCCGTTGCGCATGGAATCAAGAACATCCAGAGAGGTGTTTGACACAGCTTTGTTCATGGCCATATGATACTAATAGTCACTATGATGATGCAATCAGAGAACGGAATCAAAACCATGGGCGATGTTGCTGCAAATACCGAAACCAGCGTCGGCAGGTCCTTCAATCCATTTTCCAAGCTCGGCCTGAACGATAGTCCACTGCCGTTAGCGGTCTTGCAAAGCGAAAGCGCTCTATTGTGCCTATCAGTAGAGGATCAACATCGCCGTAAAGAGTTAGCAGAACAGATCCGTACTCTTCCACGTGAAGCACTTCAGACCATGCGGCATTTTCAAACCCAGGTCGGATGCCTGAATCGCTGCAGCTTTTGCAGTCAAAGCGCCGGTACAACCTTGTGGAACATGAGCAGGCAAGATCTGGCCAATATTGTAGCCGCGCTAAAAACTGTGAGTTTGGAATGGGCTCGCGATGAAGGCGAGGTTTGTGCAGAACCGCTGGACGCTACCGGTGTCTTCTCCCCACAGTTCGTCATGCCTTCGCACGGTCTGATAGGTAACAAACGTAATGACCGCCCTGGCGTCATCTATTGCTACCTAGACAACGATCCAGCAGCGTACCCACACCTGGATGACATGGTGCAATGGCTCCATGAAGACCTGGGTGTACAAGTGCGCATTGCCACCGTGGGTTACAGTCGCCTGAACTCGAAAATACAGGCTATGCACGAGCGCATCAGCAGCACGCTGATGTCAGGTATCGCAGGACTGCGCCTGTCTTTCTCCCCCTACACGTATGGCTGGACTCAAGCCGCTGAACGCGTAGGGGCGGCCACTCGCGATGACTTCGAACGCGATGTGGCCACCATGCTGGACACCTACCGCAGCACCTTCCTGTCAGATCTGAAAGGCCGAAAAGGCGCTTGCGTCGAATTACGTTTTCGCCCACTGGTGGTGTCTGCCGAGGTCGAAGTACGTGAGATACGAGGCCATCTGGTCATCCGCTCCGGCCCCTACATGGCGGTGCAAAAAGCTGCCAGTCGGGATCTGGGGATAGCGACCATTACGGATGCAAAGAGCCATGGAACCCAGCTGTCATTGCCAGGCGAACCTTGCTGGCTGATTTACACGAGCGAAAAGGTTATCCGAGAGCAAGACGAGGAAGTCATTACCGCTCTACAACAGAGCACCTTGCCTGCCACGCTGCAGTGCCGGCACTCCACGCTCCATCGCCTGAGCAATGATGATGGTGAGTACTTCGCGATCGACGCAGAGCGACAAGTCGGCGGGGTAACCGCTAAATATTTTTATCCAAAAACTTCGCAACGTCCGGGCCCTGGTTACATTGATGGCGAGCGCTACTTGCTCAACCTGCTTATCAAAGCAAAAACCACCGGCAGAAACCAAACATGGACCGACGTCGAAAGCATTATTTCCGAGCTCTCTGACCTGGCCAGTACCCTGAACGCCAACGATCCGGAAGTAGCACATTACATCCGTGAGCAAATCATTGAGGTAGTGGAAAGCTACGTGCACGTCCTGCACTTGGCGAACTACCCCGCGACGGCTTTTTTCGACAAGGATCTAACCGTAGAGACCGGGCATATTTGCAATCTAGGCAGGGCCTATCACGAGTACAAGGCCATTGCTTCCAGGCCGGACCTGCCGTTAACCCCGAATCACGAGCGAGCCTTTGGCCTGACTGGCGAACTCGCAGAGGAGGGGCAAGCCTGGCGAATGGCAGTGGCTCCGGTACTCGGTGGGTCATCGACAAAAAGTGCCCGCGGTGAGCGCAATACCTACAGGGATTCTCCTTCAATCCTGGTGGAGCGATTGGACCTTGCGATGACCGCTACCCCTGAAGGGCAATCCATGGAAAGGTTTTTTTTGAAAACTGGAAACATAGAACGGATCACCATTCGGGATGCACAAACCTTCCCGGTGATCCCCGGCCACGCGAAAGGAGAATAAATATGGCAGGCAAATTCATCGTCATCACAGGTCTGGATGGTTCCGGCACTTCCAGCGTGGCTGAAGAGCTATGCAAGCGAGACCCCGAAGGCGAATTGTTCAAAACCCCTGGCGGCCCGTTTGGTGAAGCTCGCGAATTGTTTGATGGCGAGGTTCGAACATTGTCGTCCTCAGCCCACTACCTGTACTACCTGGCGTCGGTAGCCTACGCCTCTGACCAGATCAAGGAACTCTTGAGGACCCGCAACGTTTACTGCGTGCGTTACCTTATCGATACCGTGATCTCACACCGTGTTGCCGGGATGGACCTCGAACTGGCCTACGAAGGTATGGGTTATTCCATCCTCAAGCCAAACGCGACCTTCTTCGTCAACATAGATGAATCCGTCCGCCAGGATCGCATCACCATCCGGGGAAAAAGCGGTCTCGACAAGGTTTTGGATGATCCCGAAACTCGCGGCCGCTTCCTGACCGAGTTCAATCGCTACGCCGAAGAATTCCATGTCATCGATAACAGCACTGACAATTTGCAAGATGCCGTCCAAAAGGCAGCTTCTTTCCTTTCTTGGTTGAACTGAGCCGGGTATGTCGAAGATCTACTACGTGACCCGGAAGGGTCTTGGCGTTCTCGCCCAGAAACAAAAAGAACTGGTTGAAGATTTGGAGAAATCCACCCGAGCGATGGGCCATTCAGCCAGCCTAGACAATGACCTTCGGGAAAACCCTGAATTCATGCAACTGCGAACCAAAGTCACCTACGAACTCCCCAGAAAAATTGCTGATTTGGAGAGTGTGATCAAACTGGCCAGACTTATCGACGAGGCGGAGCACATCCAGAACCAAGACTTCCAAGAAGTCATGCCCGGAACGGAAGTCGAGATGGAGTCAGAGGACGGTGAACTTCGTATTCATTCCATTCTGGGCTACGAGGAGGGCAACCCCGGGCTCGGCGTCGTTTCATACCTCTCCCCGGTTGGCGAGAAGCTGATGAACAAGGTCATCGGCGACGAGGTAGAACTGCCCTTGCGCGGCAGGTTGGTTCGTTACGAAATCGTCAATATAAAACGCAGTCCCTACCTGGAATAGTCCACGAAACCGCGCTCCCCCTTCAAACCGCAGGAAGGATGTCAATGAACAAGATCAGTAAGGTCAAGAAGCTGATTGACTTCCGCCTGTCCCCGGCGGAAATCATCCAGCATCGCTTGCTCAAACATGCGTCAACACGCCAGGCATTCGCGGGAATGGTCAAGCTTGATTCGGTCGATGCCCAGGATTTATTCGATCGTATTCATGTGTGTTTTGAGGAAGCCAATAATGACCGTCCCTACCACGACTGGTATCACACCTGCTGTGTAATAGAAGGAACTATTCGAGGCTTGCGGTACCACCTGAAAGCCGATCTTGATGGGCTGTCCGAAGCTCAACAGAGCGAGGTCAACTCAGTCGTGATCGCTGCTGCGTTTCATGATGCGGGCCATACAGGAGTGAAGGATCCTGACATCGTGAATGTGTCTAGATCAATCATTATTGCGAGCCGGTTCTTGACTGAAAGGGGCATCCTTGGCACAAACGGTGACTCCGTAAGCGTGGATCTGCCCCTCGCCCTCGAGACCCTTCAGAGCACTCAGTACCCTTTCAAACGGGAGCCCTTGAACGAGTACCAAGCCATTGTTCGTGACGCTGACCTTCTGCAAATTTTAGAGCCCACATGGTTCGAAGATATCTACTGCAACATGTACCAGGAATTTCTCGAAGGAAATCCAACTTTAGACTTCGAAGAGTTTTGTAAAAACGAGTTGGCTTTTATAAATAACGCAAAATTTTACTCTGCCTGGTTCCACGATAAAATTCAGGATGAGTTCTCCAATGTTGCACTCTCCAGGGTCCAACAGACTTCTGTAGCCGTGTCGAAGCACTAGGCGTGGGCGGTCCTTAACTTTTCCTCTGCGCCAAGTTGTGGCTTTGAATTTGAACCTTTCATGGTGCTCGCCCGAGCAGTGAGGTATGACCTAAATACGGGGTCGCCACCAATGGAGCACCTGCACTCCACTTAGTAAATTTATGGAGTGTCTATACTCCATCGATGCTGGCCATTACCCATCCTCATGAGTAATCTTCCGTCATCGAAACGGGAGATCAACATGGACAGCCGGTCATCAGAAAGCCCACCTAAGCCGCTTGGACGCTTCTTTAGCGAGAATCTGAATGCGGTGCTAGCGGTTGCTGGCAAGCAGCGCGACAGCGGCGTCCCAGGGCCAGTGACATCCACCAGGTTGCAAGCTGAGACGGGGATTGCTCGAAGCACGCTCCGCGCACTCAAGTCGCTGGAGGATGACTCAGCTGCCAATCCAGACCTCGACACGCTCGAGCGCATTGCCGAGGTACTGGGAGTGCCGCCCGCATTCCTGCTCATGCGTCCCCAGGACTGGATAGCCCTTGGTAAAGCCTTGGGTGATATCGGCCACTATTTGCCCGCCGCCGGCAAACTCCAGCTAGACGGTCTACTAGAAGCCAGGAGTCCGGTGGAGAAGGTGCTGCGTGAGTCAAAGATGCATCCTGATCCTCGACCAATCGGGGTTGGCGCTTCGCCAGAGGTAGCGCGTGCAAATGCCCGGGACGAATGGCGCCGGCGGCACTGTCTGATCCTTGATGCATTGATGCTCCGGCAAGTTCGAAGTCCAAACCCGCGAGTTGCCTTGGTTGCTATTGCCGGCGCGCTGGCCAACCGGGCAACACCAAACGATCCGAAGATCGAAAACTAATTCATCCAAATTCAGAAGGAGTTCCAGCATGGCAATGATTCACGATGCCGACCTCGCAGAGGTGCTGATGAGCGCATCCGCGGATGACGTCAAGTTACTTATTGACGTCATCACCGACAGCGGCAAGGGGCGGATCTCCCTGTCCTCATCAGTGTGCAGCCAATTGGTCGCAGGCAAAGAAGGCGAAGTCAATGAATTCATGCGTGCCTTGGTGGCAGAAGAGCTGACGCGCTTTGGCGGCAACTCGCTGATGAACCTGTTCCGCGGGGGCAGTGGCGTTCCCTACAAAGAAATGCTCAGCGATGTTGCGAGCCATGTTGGTGTGGCCAAGATCAGCACCGCCAGTTGCGGCGAGATGGAGATGGCTATCATCGCGAAAGTGATTGAGCAATCGCTCAGCCGTATGAGTGAGGAAGACAAAGCTACCTTCTTCGAGTCAGTAGGGCCTGGATACAGAGCCGGTATGGGGCCGAGCGCTCTTGCAGCGCTCATCGCTAGCCTGAGTGCCTCCGGGCTCACGGCCTACTCCCTCTCTGCCATGGTAGCGAGCGCAACAATGAGCAGTCTTGTGGGCCGGGGCGTGGTCTTCGCCGGTAGCGCGACCCTAGGCAGAGGCTTGGCAGTTCTCACAGGCCCCGTCGGTTGGGCGATCACTGGGATTTGGACTGCCTTCGACCTCGCTAGCCCGGCCTACCGGGTGACCGTCCCCTGTGTCATTCAGATCGGCCACATGCGCCAGAAGATGTTGCTTAAGCCGGCCTGTTCAGAATGCCACTTGCCACTCGCTGCAGACGCCAAGTTCTGTGGCAATTGTGGTGCACGGGTGACAAGTCGATAAAAGCGCTTTCCTTCAATCGCAACCGGAGTATTCGTTGATGAACCATACGATTTCACCGCTTGAGTTTTTGCTGACCAACGCAATCTGTTTCGCCGCCGGCGCTGTCTTGGTTGTCGCGCTGCAACTGGGTGGCAAGGCTGTTTACCGGGCGGGGCAACGCAAGACAACCCCCGCCTCCTGATCCCAATCAGAAGTGCATCAGGCGAAACAATCAATTAAAGGATGAATTATGTACACCAACAAGCACGCTACCCGTCTGGCGCAGCAAACACTTCAAGCTGGGCAGATGGTCAACGACATCAATCGCTGGAAGTCCGACCTCGAATGGTTCAGCACGTTCGATATTGAGGAAGCCAATTCGAAACTGGGACATGCCAAACGTGCGGTGCAGGTCGTCAGCAATCGCCTTGCTGAACACAAGAATAAAATTGAGTCGTCTCAACAGCGCTTGACTGAGTTAAAGGAGATCGCGGGGGGCTTTTTCTCCGGTTTTTGGCGGTCGGCTGAACAAACCGTTGCTCATCGGCAATGTCCTGAGCTTGACTCCCTTCTTAAATCGCTCCGCCAATCTGCGGCCGATGACCAGGTCATGCTGGATGCCTACGAAAAGGATGTATGCAAGCTAACCGAATCGCTTCTTCGTTATCGTGGTCTCAATCCGCTTGAAGCCCAAGCGACCATTGCGAGCAAGAGTGAGGAGTTGACGCGATTGCAAGACACGATCGAAGAAACCCACCGTGCAAGTGAGCATTGGGAGTCGATGGCCGGCGAAGTTCTGCGCAAATGGAAAGGTGCACTCAGTGAGTTGGATAAGGTAGAGCGTGACATTGCTCAAGCTGAAGGCTTTGAAAGAGAGTTGAGTAGTGCAATGACCTCTCGCGAAAAAGCGATGATCCACCAGCGTTGCGAGGCTCGTTTTCAAAATGGCAGACCAGGTGCCGTCCTTAGTGGACTGAACGGCGAACAACGCAAGTTGCAACGTGACGCGGATAAACTACAGAGCCGTCTGAAAGACATAATTCGGCTGCTGGATAAGCAAATAAAAACGCTGATCATCGATGGCAATAACCTTTGCTACGAACCTATGGAGCAAGGTAAGGGGCGTTTCATTGGTCTGGCCGCGTTGAAGGCACTGGTGCCGCACCTTTGTAGGAATTACAAGGTGACGTTGATGTTCGATCCAGGCATCCGTCAGCGTCTATCGCTGGATGATTTCGCGCTGAAGAAGATGTTTCCCGACGCTAACGTCATTGTGATGCCCCCGGAGATCAAAGCCGACGAGGGATTGCTTGCCGCTGCTGAGTTCGACACTGGCGCCTATGTAATCAGCAATGATCATTTTGCGGATTACCCCGAGCAGCCGGCAGTTCAAGAGAACCGAGTTCTAAAACACATCGTTCACCCACGGTCGGTGCAGATCCATCAATTGCAGTTGAATATTCCGTACTGAGCCTGGCACACGTACCGGATATGTGGCTGGGACATATCTCAGTCCTGCAGCAATTTCGACATTCATTTACGTTGTAGGTAGTACTGCTCTTGCGGCATTAGGAGGGGGTACAGCTGCAGTAACCGATGCAGGCAGCGCGATTATTGGTGGTGCAGGAATCTTTGGCACAAACATTCGCTCTTTTCGGTTTCAGTGTGTTTCGTCAAAGAATTGATAAGAGCCGCCGAAAAGCGATAACAGCTCCGACTCAGGCTCTAGTTGGAATCAGCCAGTTCAAAGCAATCAGTACGCTGCGGTGGCAGAGAGAGCAGTGCTATCTGAGTCCGTTTTTTGAGTTGAGGACTAAAGGTATGTGGATTTTAGGAATCATTTTGGGTGCGATGGCACCCTCAATAAAGTATTGGATCTGATTATGGTTGCGCAGATTGCTGGGAGAGCCATTGTACTAGTCGGTGCAGCAATTACTGCATCTGGAATCACTGCCTCGGTGATGCACTACGTCAACCGGAGCAAGGTTCAGAAGGCCCGTGATGCCGGTAAGCGCGAAGGTGAAGCTCGTGAAAAGGCTCGACAGGAGGAAGTTCGCCGCCAGTCGAATGCCGCGCAAGCAGAAATGCTAGCTACATTCGTTGAAAACCAAGCGCTGATTTGGCTTGCCTTGGCATTAGTGACAGTGGGGGCGGCCTGTGTGGGCAGTTTTGGCCCGGTGTCATCAGACGACCAAATCAACATTGAGGAGTACGCGTTGGGTGTTTCCCGCATTGGGCTACCTGACTACGTGAGAGCTAAAATGTCCCATGCCTTCTCGAATCCTACCGATATTAAGACAGCCTTTGCACAAGCTGCCAAATGCGCGGAAACGCACGGCTGGGGTGTTTTCGATGACCTCGTCCAACTGATGGCAGCGATGAATGCCCGAGAACCAGGTCAGGGCTTTGCATCATTTGCATCCGAATGGCACTACCTGCGCGCTGCAGCCTGAGGATTTCAAATGAACGCTAGTGTTGAACGATTTGCGATGCGGCAGGCTCTGCGTGCCAAAAACAGTGAGCGATCACTTCTGATTCCACTGCCTTCCTCGGCCGATGCCTACCGCCTGGATAACGCTCCAGTTGACCAGGCTTACTTGTCAGTCATGGATGTCACCCTGCCAACCCTGCCTACAACTTATTTTGTGAATGACGCTGTCATTGACGCGCGGCTTGCCGGTTCGATCGACGCTATCAATTCGCAACGCGTGGAACGGCTCTTCGGTGATCTACGCCGATCTTCTCTGCAGTCCATCGCGGTACCATTCGGTCTCGGAAAAATGCTCAGTGCGTACGACCAGCACGGGGGAAGTGTCGATACCATTCACAACGCGCGGGCAGGCGTTTATGCCACTGAAGCAGCTGAGCAGGCATACAAAAAAAATGGTCCTTACACGGAAGCTGTTAAGGCCGAGTACCACCAGAAAAACTCTGCCTACATGAAGGCTAGTCAGGACAGCACTGCAGAGCGTGTGAAGGGTAATTTGCAAGACGCATACACTGGCGAGACGATGAGTGAACGTCGTAGTGATAGTCATAGCATGGACCACGTCGTCTCTGCAGAAGAGGTACACAACGATCCGGGCCGAGTTCTGGCCGGGGTCGACGGCGCGACGTTGGCGAACAAAAACTCCAATCTCAAGCCCACTTCGATTTCAACCAATTCAGCGATGGGAAAGAAATCTGCTACAGAATATGTCGCCTGGCTTGAGAACACGAAAGTTGCACGTGCGGAAAAGCTCAAGAAGCTTCGAGACAAGGAAGCTGCTGGAGAACCAATGAGCCAGAAAGCCAAACAGGAGCTGGCTAAGCTTGAAGAGCAAGAGAAGATCGCCGCAAATCCGGAGCTCCTGCTCGAGGCGGATCGGAAAGCTCGGGCCGAGTATGAAAAAGCAGTAAATGACGCTTACTACCGGAGCCCAAATTTCCGTAAAGATTGCCTGCGCACGAGCGCGATAGCTGGTGGTCGAGCAGCGTTTCAGGCTGCTATGGGTGCGATCCTGGTCGAGCTGTTCGCGCGCATCTTTGATGAACTGAAGGACTGGTATCAAAACGGCCGTGCCGAGGAGTCGACGGTAGGTACAGAACTCAAACGTCGCCTCAAGCGCGTAGGAGTTCGTGTAGCTAAGCAATGGAAAACCGTTCTGGACGCGGCCGCCGGCGGTTTTGTTACTGGTTTTCTGTCGAACCTGGTCACTGTTCTGATCAATGCGTTTCTAACGACAGCGAAGCGGACCGCTCGAATGATCAGGGAAGGTGCTAGGTCCCTGGTTATCGCTTGCAAGACTCTGCTCCTGCGCCCCGAAGGCATGTCGCTGAGTGATGGATTACATGAGGCGTCAAAGGTTTTGATCGGTGGAGGGATTGTTGTTGGCGGTGTACTGTTTGAGGAGGCCATTAGTACCTACCTGAAAGCGGTACCATTCGTAGTCCCCTTCGCAGATCTTGCAACTGCTGTCATCGTTGGTACTTCAACGGCCATCATTTCCACACTGGCGGTGTACTTGGTCGACAAGGCCGATCTATTTGGTGTGAATCGAGCGAAAATACTCGATCAGATCAACTCCGAGCTCGATGCATCCCTTCACTCCCTGGAGAATCAAGAATCCGCCCTTATTCGTCAGTTCCGAGCTCTGGCTTTGTAACTGCGCATTCGGCCGGGAAGCTGATTAGTCACTGAGGCCTGGCTAGCTTCCTGTCATGGGCGATAGCAGCAGACGCGAGCTTCAGCTTCGGGTCGTTTTCAGCCGGTCGCGACAGGCAGAAATCAGCCAGAAGCGGACGCTCGCAAAAGGCTAGTTTCGGCCCACAGCTGCACTCGCCAGCGGCAACAGTAGATCCGAAACGTGCGTAAAAAGGTACTCTCAGCTCACTCAATCGATGCAACGTTGCCCAATTTTAGACCCTATGGATAGAAGACTATGAAAAATTTCCTCATCGACCCTGAGTTCGATCCTTACCGTGCTCACATCGAAAAGCAGCTGCGGGAAGGCAAGACCTGGTCGGACCTGCGGGCCCAGGTAGAACAGACTTTCGATGCATTGGACACTTGGTTCGTTTCCCAGCAGATGTTCTCGTCGTGGCCAAGTCTTGGTTCTACGCCACGAGAGCGTCGCGACACGTGGATTGCGCTTCTTGATGCAAAAGAGGATGCCGAGACAAGGATGACGTTCGCGAAACGTCCTCTCGTCGTTGTCGGGCGCGAGGAGACGGAGCCCGGCATCAATGTGCCCGAGGGCGAGCACTCGTCATGGCAACTTTATCGCGACCATCTGCTCGGGCAGGGCTGGGACAGCGATGCCATTGCGCCGATCGAGGAATCGTCACTTAAGATCCTGAAACGGTTGAAAAAGAAGACGGTAGGAATGCCGGCCGTGCGTGGGATGGTGGTCGGTCATGTGCAGTCGGGAAAGACAGCGAGTATTGCGGGACTGTCGGCCATGGCGGCAGATCATGGATGGAATCTTGTAGTTGTCCTGAGCGGAACGCTGGAAAATCTGCGTCTGCAGACACTCCGCCGGCTGGTTAAGGATCTGAATCATTCTGGCAACATGCATTGGGAGGCGATCAACCAGCCGTCAAGCGGGAGTTCTCACGGCCAGAGGTCGCAGGACAAGCATTTCATAGCGGGAAGCACGTCACGCTATCTCGTCGTCTGTCTCAAGAATCCAACGCGTCTCGAGAATCTGCTCGACTGGATCACGAAAGACAAAGCCTCGCTGAACCAGATGCGAATCTTGATCATCGACGACGAAGCGGATCAGGCGAGCATCAATACCGCAGCCGGTGAAAAGGTCCGGACTACCATCAATCAGGCAATCATCCGTCTGACACAAGTCAAGGCGCTCGCCGTCAACTATGTCGGCTACACAGCGACGCCGGCAGCCAATTTTCTTAATGAAGGGCCGGGCGAGGGGCTGTATCCCCAAGACTTCATCCTCTCTCTGCAGCAGTCGGAGAATCACTTCGGCCCACCGCAGATCTTCGGCGCCCCCGATCGTGGCATCGAACCGCTAGGGATTGTCAGCCCGATATCGTCCGACGATCTGAGTGCCATCGCCGATCTGCATGACGACCCCTTTGCGGCGATTCCTGGCAGCCTGGCGGATGCGCTGCGCTGGTTCGTCTGCGCTGCTGCAGCGTTTCGCGTCTATGGGATAGCGAAGCCTGTCAGCATGCTCGTGCATACCAGCCAACGGCAGCAACACCACAAGAATGTCGCCGAAAGTATTTCTAGAATGCTCTTGGCGGCTTGTGCGGACCAGGCAAACTTCATTGAAGCCTGTCGGAGGACATGGGACGAGGTGGGCGCAAAACTTGGCAGGGATGACTTCATGGATCGCTTCCCTGGCTATGGCTGGCTGGATAATCTTCGCGACTATCCGGATTTCAATGCGATGATCCCGCACATTGAGGAGCTGCTCGCGGAAGTATCCGCCATTCAGCTCAATGAAGAGGGGGCCATGGCATATCACCGGGGTATCCACCTCTGTATCGACAACTGCGCGAATAACGGCATCAGCGACGAAAACGAAATACGGCGGTTGTTCTACCCAGATCCGGATGCCAAGGATTATCCACCGTTCTCGACGGCATTCATCGTGGTCGGCGGAAGTACACTCGCCCGTGGACTCACAATCGAGAATCTCGTCAGCACCTATTTTCTCCGTGCGTCGGTTCTCGGTGATTCGCTCATGCAGATGGGGCGTTGGTTCGGTTACCGAAAGGGCTACGAACTGCTCCCCAGGATCTGGATGCCGCAACAGACCCGAGAAAAATTCGAGTTTCTGACGCTGGCCGAGGAGGACCTACGAGACGACCTCAAGCGATTCATGGATGGGGGAGCCGATCCCAGCGAGTTCGGACCGAGAGTACGTACCCATCCCCGCGCATCATGGCTGCGCCCGACTGCCCGGAACCGGATGGGCCGGGCACAGGCCGCCGCGTATGACTTCTCCGGGGTCAATCGCCAGACAACGATCTTCCATGCGGGAGAAGGCAGCGACGTGACTCACCTACGCAACAGATCTGCTGCGACGGCTTTTTTGGAAGGTCTTGAAAATGGTCCGACGACCGCTTTGCAGAGGAGCGCCCTTGTATGGCGGGGGGTGCCCTTCGATGCCGTTGCGAGCTTGCTGAGCCAACTAAAATTCCATCCGAATGCACAGTTCTTTTCCGAAATAGCTCCGTTTCTGGAGTGGTATCAGCAGAAGGCCGCCGCTGCAGGCTATGTCAAATGGAATGTTGTCGCGGCGGGCACGGCATCCGGGCTAAACAGGCGATGGAGTATCAATGGAAAGACGGTGGGACTTGTGACGCGTAGCCGCTTAATAGAGGCGAGCAGTGAAGATGCCGTTTCCATTGGCGTGCTGCGAGATCCATTGGACCTGCTGGCGGATGTCGAAAAAGAGTACCAGGTACCCAAGCAACCTTCCAATGATACGATCTCCGCTTTGCGCGCCAGCGCAGAATTGTCAAGGACTCCGCAACTGCTTCTGTATCTGATCGACAAGGACAGTCAGCCGAGCGAGGCGCAGTTGCGCAAACCGCTGGCCGATAGATCCAGAGCGCCGCTCGACGCGGCCGAAGACATACTTGGGATCAGTCTCTGGCTTCCTGGCGCTGCGAATGTCAAAGGGTCCTACGCGACGCATCTTACCGTGCGCATGCCTCTTGTGCTGGCCGCCGACGATGATGACATTCCTGGAACGGGAATCGGGGGCGACAATTGAGGTACTTTCCGCTAAGCCTAGGCCCCATGCAAGAGTGTGGCAGTGCTCTGCTGCGGGCTTTGCAGAATGAGTCCATGATCCCGCTTGACCTGCTCGCAAGGGAGGCTGTTCAGAATAGCTTGGATGCAGCATCGAAGCCGGCCGGCAGTGAGGTCTCTGTGGATGTCACGATTCGCCCGCATGCGACCGATGTGGTTGCCAACCTGTTCGAGTCTGGCATCGACAAGGAGGTGCTCTTCCGTTTGTTTCCGGAAGGTGGAAGTCTGATTGAGATCCGCGACAAGGGGACGGAAGGCCTGACCGGTCCGATCAGACTCGGGGATGTAAGCCGTGGAACTCCTCGGGGAAACCTCCTAAAACTTGTGTACGAGGTGGGCAGAACTCGAAGCGACGAAACGGCAGGCGGGTCTTGGGGGCTCGGCAAGACATGCTACTTCCGGGTCGGAGTGGGGCTCGTTATCTATTATTCGCGGATATTGTTGAACAACTGCTTCGAGGAGAGACTGGTTGCCTGTCTTGTCGAGAATGAATCAGATGAGAACCGGCTTCAACGTGACTCCGCAACAGGTATTGCCTGGTGGGGGGGGGAGATGGGTGTGCCCATCACGGATTCCGCGAAAATTGCGGCGTTGCTTCGCTCCATCGATGTGCAGCCGTACGTGGGCGAAGATACAGGTACAGCCATCGTCATCCCGTTCCTGAGAGCCGACCTGATCCCACGGACAGAAGAAGCTGCTTCCGAGGAGCCCGATGACATTGCACGGCGGGAACCCATGCCGTGGTGGTACAAGGACTATGCGTCTTACATGCGCGTAGCGCTGCAACGTTGGTTTTGCTCTAGGATCGACAATTCACAGTTTCGAGGGGGGCCGGCGCTTGTAGTGAGCGTCAACGGCCAGCGCATGCAGACTGAGCGCATGCAGCCAGTGTTCCAAGTGTTGCAGTCACTTTACAACCGGCTTGATCCACAGGCCTTCCTATGTGGCGAAGACTATCTCGACAAGTGCGGAGTCGGTGCGACCGACGTACTGAATGCATCCGTAGATCTGAGTAAGGTATTTAGACGAGGTACGAGCGCCGGTCGAATCACCGCAGTGCGCCTTACTGCGGAACAGCTCAAGATGCTCCCCCCCGAAAACATGCCTGATCCCTACCGATGCATTTTCGGGCCACAGGAGCGCGTGATGCGAGATCGGCCTCTGGTCGCCTTCATGCGCGCACCTGGTATGGTTATCCGCTGGGACAACAGCACCGATCCGAAAGGATGGGGTGGAAGAGAATTGCTGCCTGACGGGCATGGCTTCCTTGTCGGTTTATTCGTTCCGAAAAAGGATCACGAGCTGAACGATAATGTTCGCGAAAGGCTGCGGAATCTGGATCAGACGCTCGAAGCATATCTGCGTTCATGCGAGAGAGCGGACCACCATCAATGGGTGGATCATACGGGGCTCACCATCGTCAGCAGGATCCGTAGTAAAGCAGGCAATGCAATCGATAAGTTCAATGCACCAGTGGCTGCAAGACCCCAAGGCATAGCCCTGCGCACGGCGCGAAATATTGCAGACAAACTGCTTCCCGCCGGATTTGGCCACGATGGCAGGGTCCCACCAGTTCCGCCTGATCGGCCCGACGGGGGTTATTCGCCGAAGCACCGCAGCGGTGGCAAGCAGAGCTTTCCCGAGCTCGCGGTCACGAATGTACTGCATGGGGAAGGCGAGATCCGCATCAGCTGGCGATTGCACTGGGGAAAGGGGCAGGCCTACAGGCAGATATTGCTCGGAGTGGATTCGGAGTCCGGTGTGATCAGTTACGAAAAGTGGACCAAGGAAGGGCTGGGCCAATTCCCGTTTATGATCGAGAGGGCTGCGATCACGGATGAACTCGCTCCGCAAGGCCTCGACGTCCTCGAAATGAACAGCATGGTGCTGATGGTAAAGCCATGGCGGCCCGATATGGATGGCGCCACAGTCAATGGAGAACTGACTATCCGCATGTCCGGGAGGCTTGACGGTAATCTACGGCCTGTACTGCATACGGCTGCATTACAGGAGATGGAGAAACCAGTATGAAGCGATCCCCAATTCCTCCCCATCCAGTGTTGAACATGACGCTGATCGAGCAAGTGGAGTTTGATCCTGTCGTTACGTTTGCCTCATATCGCGCGGACCCCGGCGCCCGAGGGAAATGGGGTGAACAATATACGCTGGGCCACGATTCCGACTGGGATCCCGACAGGGACGAGCTGAAAGTACTTTGCAATATTGATGGAATTCGGAATGTTGGTCTGCTCTTCGGTCCTAATGGTGTGGCTCCGAGGTCTGCGACACTGCTACTGGCCCTCGAGTGGTGTTCCTCCGATTCTGGCTGGCGCATACTCGGAGAGCCGGCATTGCTACGCATGCCGGAGCAATCCGCTATACCAGTACCGACGCAGCTCTTGCTGACCTTGCCGGCAAATACGCTTCGGGGGACCGGATCACTTTCGCTGCAGCTCTTGCTTGGCGATGCAGGAGCACCGAAAAGCGACGAGAAAGGTCTCGCACGTATTCCCGGATTCCGGTTTGGAATGCTTGGATCCGATACACACCTTGTGATTGATGGGGACGGATCATTGTTTCCTGTTGTGGTGGAGTCTTTTGGTGTCGACGAACCTCTCTGGAGGTTTACGCAAGACTGGTCTGATCCTTCGGAGGACGAATTCTCCACAGTGTGGCTGTCTCTCTCGCTGAACGAGAGCCATCCCGACTTTCCCCTGCTGCGCGAACGGGGGGTGGAGAGGTGGACGCCGCTCTTCTGCCAAGTCATGGCATCCTGGCTTGCCACATTTCTCATGGAGCTCAAGGCAGAGCCTGGGGTGGAGTTCGACGCCATTGCTCTGGGGCGACCAGCAGGGGCGGTGCGCGGAAGTATCGTGGACGCTGCTGCGTCGATGGTGAAGCGAGGCAACCTTGACTGTTCCTCACACGGGGAACTCATCAACTCGATTCAAATTTGGATCGATGCCACTGCTCGGGAGATGAAATGAACTGGGCAAAACTTACACGCAATGCGGCCAGCAAGAAGTTCGACGAAATGAAGGCGGCGGACGCATTCGAGCTCGGGACTTTAAACGCTGACTACTCTGAAATCAGGGATGCTGTTCGCGATTCGCTCCCGCTTTTTGCAAGTAGTGGTCTGGAGGCGGGGGTCTACGATATCCGGGCTGGCTTCGCCCTGTACAGAATCCTCAACGAGCGCGGGTTCGGTATACGTCATGCCGCAGATGACGGCATATGGCGTTACCTGTCGATCATTGTCCTACCTGACTATGTTCAGTCTAGGTGGAACAAATTTCACGAGGAGCGTTTCTGGCGAAATCGTAGCCGTATCTGGCTACGCGCAATGTGGTGGTTCATTCATCTTTCATGGCAAGGCGATCAAGCTACCACTCGTGCAAGCGTAGGCGGAATGTCGACCGACGACGTTATGCACATCGTCGAGCGGCCCGGTCTAAGGGGTTTCCGCGTGGAACTCTATCGCGCCATGGTCCGAGCCGCGGGCGAGAGACCTCCGGGGCAACGAAAGATACCGCAACTGATGAAGCTGAATACTGCCACGATAGTTATGGTAGAGCCCTCGGTGTTCCGGGGAGGGGTTTCAAGATACGTGCAGGCCCTGTATCAGCAGATTGATCAGACCTTATAGGACTTCGGACTCGGCACAAATGAACATTTTACAAGAAATCCGTATGGCCTTTGCGAATGTACGGGAAGGCTCGATGGTCTCGGTGAGATCCGGGCAGGCCGAGAACGAAGCATGGGTATTCCGGGAGGATGGCCGCTTCGGCGTTGCGGTCCCCTTGGTCTCGAACCTTCGAATCCATGAGTTCTTCGCGGGAGCAAAGCTCGGAGCAGTGGAGCGGGATGTAGGTGGGCATGTTCGTACGTTGCTCCGGCTAGATTCAGAATTTGAAGCATTGCGCAACGAGTTTGCAGTTGTCTGTGCTCAATTTATCGATCCTGGCGTCGATGGGCAGGAAAGACTCGCTTTGACAGCGGATCCGCTGGCATGGTGGAACCGCTGGCGGCAACTATTAGGAAATGCAAATTGGGACCGTCGGGCATATAGCTCCCTTGGCGAACTGCTTGCGCTTGAGCGACTCCGTTCGCAAGGTATCGATGCCAAGTGGATCGGCCCCCTTCAGGGGGCCGTGGATATCCAAGCAACCGGCGCTTCGTACGAGGTGAAGTCTACGCTTAGCCGTTACGGTTCGGTCGTCCATATCGCAGGGCAGTTTCAGTTGCAGCGGTCGAAGCATGTCCCCTTGCACCTCATACACCAGCGATTTGAACCCTCAACGGTAGGCGACTCCATCGATTCTGTGGTCCGTCGACTCGTCGAATGCGGAATGGATGTCGAGGATCTGGAGGCTTTGCTGACCCGCGATGGGCTCCATGCCGGCGGTGCCGCGCGCGCAGAAATGTATCGATTGCTGGAGTCTACCGTCTATGTGGTGAACGACGAATTTCCTAGTATCACGCCGTCAAGCTTCTTGGCGGGTGTGGTCCCGGCCGGCATTGTGTCCATCGAATACGATGTGGATCTTTCCGCATTGCATGGGCAATCATTCTGATGAATTGCCGCGCCTGTGGCGATTTCTTCACAAAGCGGGTTTCTGAAAACGGTTGGACGATCGCTCGCTTCCGGGCACTCCGGATCTGGTGTTGCCGTGGTCTCTTACCGTCATACTGGTTCATGGCTACTTCCGGCATCGCCCGTCTAAAAACGCCTTGTCACGACGCAGGTGCAAATGTCGAGGTCTGGCAATTAAAGTTGCCCCCAACGTCGATCGGGATGGCCTTGCCGTGAGGGCACTGCTTGCCGCTGATTGGAAGGTAATCGCGATCTGGGAATGTATCCTCAAGTCGGTTGGTGGCGAAAAGCGCCTTGAAAGGGCTCCCGGGCTCATCACCGACGGCTGTTCGCGGCGGGCTTTCATATCTAGGAGTTCGTTCATGTGTCTTGTCTGTGTGCAATTCAATTATGGATTGGTTGAGCGGCTAGTTAGGCCGCGAATAAACTGGCGTTACCTCGAGCAGTGGGGATGTCGTCAGGCCGCCCGGACCTCGCGCTCATCCGTCCCGGGAATCGTCTTAACGATGTAGCAGCGTTGCGGGCCGAGGCCGGGCAGGCGAACTAAACTCGATGCTTTGCCATCTGTTCCCGGCTCCAGCACGCCACGACGGAGCAGCTCCTTGTTCACCGCACTGATGTTCATGCCTTTGAATACTTCCGAACGCCATGCCTCAGGCAGCACGTAATAGGTATTGGTGGTGTGCAACGCATCACCCAAACCGTGCTCCAGCGATTTACGAAAACCGAGTCGATCAATCGTGCGCGGGCTGTGTTCGTCGATTTTGGCGGCCACCGACTCCCAGCGAGTGAAGCGGCTTTCACCAAAGCGCTCAATGACTTGTCGCAGTCGTGTAAGAATCGCGTTCCCTTCGAGGTTACCGGCACCCCCGCGTTCATTCAGCCAGGCACTCAGGCACACTCGAGCCGCGGTTGTGGCGGTTCCGTCTGGCCAGCCAGTAATGCCCATCGCGGTGGCCAGCTCGCCGGCTGCGGCAGCCAGACCGAAGCGGGCCGCAGCACGATGCGCTTGACCGCTTGCCGACGCCGGAAGTGCTTTAGTGATAAAGCCTTCCAAGGTATGGCGCAGGATCGCCGACCAACCATGCCGCTTGCCGGGCTCACAGAGGGCCGACAGGAAAGCGGTGAGCGGTGTACCGTAGTACTTGGCCACCCGTGCTTTGAGTGCATCGGAGAGGGCGGCGGCGTCATCGAAACCGTTCAGCACATCGAACATGCCCAGGCCTTTGCTGGCGTCCGCTGGCACGGCGAGCATTCGCACTTCCATACCCGCTTTGAGCTCCTTGTTGGCTTCGGCCATGTGCTGCGCCAACGTCTTCTCGCCGGTCGAGAGAAACAGCAAACGCCACTCCTGCACCTGTCGGGCGGCTTGTCCTCGATCATTGGCGCGAGCCTTGCCGGTGCCGTTACCGAGCATGTACACCGTTTCGCCAATGATGCGCGGGTCGCACATGCCGATTTCATCCAGCACCAGAAGCCCGTCCGAGTGCGCGGCGGCGATGGATTCCAGGGCGTTATCCGTCGAGCGCCAGGAACGCACCAGACGCGGTCCGCCGTAGATCGAGGCGGCCACTTGCAGGTGGGTGGTCTTGCCGCCCGAGCTGTCACCGTAGAGGTGGAAGCCGCCCGACTCATGACCGAGCATGTGCAGCAGCGGACCGGCAAACGCTACGCTGGCCACAAACGCCAAGCGGTGATTACCGATACACAAGGCGCCGATTTGTTCTTGCCACTGCTCTAGTGTGCCGGATTCGCTGATGGGTGGAAGCTGGGCGCCGGCCTCATAGAAATGCAGGTGTTCGGCGTGCGAACCGACCTGCTGTTCGGGCAGCAGGAAGGCGCTGTCGTGCCAGCCCAAACGGGTGACCAAGCGTGCGCGCTGGGCACTGTCGAAGCCGCCGAGGTAACTCTGCAAGTCGTTGCGAGCATTGCGACCGGAACGACTGCCGGCCAGGCGCAAGCCCATGTCCACCAGCGGGCCGAGCACGTCCTTGCCGAAGTCACCGGTCATGGTCCGTGCCGGGATATTCCAGCGTTTTTTTGCCCCGTCGGGATCGTCGAATTCGACCAGCAAACCCCAGTTATGGCCCTGTGCATCACGGGTGCGCGCTAGGATCTCCAGCGGCGAGCACACCGGGCGAGCCTCGCCATCGTCGCCGGAATAAAACACACCTTCGGGTGTCAGGCGAAAGCCGCCCGGCAACAGATCGTTTTTGGGTTTCGCAGCACGCTTGGTCGCCGGCTTGGCCTTGGCTTCGGGTAGTTCGGCCGGTGCTTTTTCCGGCTCAACACCGAACAGTTCGCCGCTGCGTTCCAGCTCGGCGACGTGCGCCGCCGTCCATCCTTGGGCTTTTGCATCGGCCGCGTCGTCACCGTCATCCCATTGACCACCCTTGGCGAAGGTCGGTTGGTCATTCTTGAGCGTGGGTTTGTGTTTGAAGACGTCCAAGGCGATCACGCGCACCGACGCGGCGCCGATTTGCTGCAGTTCTTCGGCGACGGCGTCCATGCAGCTTTTGCCGCTGACATCGTTGTCGGGCCACAACACCACGGACCGACCCTTGAGCGGTGTCAGATCGGCCTTATGCCAGGAGTTCGAACCGTTCGGCCAGCACATGGCCACGTAGTCGGGTAGCAGCTCCGCTGCGGCATCGGCGGCCTTTTCGCCTTCGCATAGAATGACCGGAGCCTCCGCGCATTGCGCCAGTTCATCCAGTCGCAGTAGAGGGCGCGGCTCCGGTAGACCCTGCCAGCGCCATTGCTTCATTTGACCGTCTGTGCGCTGACACCAGGTCAGCGGTGCAAACACCTTTCGCGGTTTACCGTCTTCGTCCGGGTCCAAATCGAAGCGATAGAGCGCCATGACCGGTTGGCCTTGAGCGTCACGATACATCCAGACTTTGGACGGTGCGCCGTGTTGCCGGTGTTTGGCCGGGCATTTGTTCATGGCCTCGGCCGGGATCGGCTGAATGGCGAGCCATTCCGGTGTTTTGCTTTTGTTGGGGCTTGATTTGGATTGGGTCGCCCCAGCGGTAACGCGCAACAGATCGGCCAGCTTGTTGCAGGCTTCGACGTCGGTGCCACCGTCGAGATAGCACACCAGATCGATCAGGTCGCCACCTTTGTCACCAGTGGCAAAATCCGCCCAGGTGCCTTTGCTCAAGTTGACCTTGAGAGAGCCGGCACGTTTGTCGGCGCGGGTTGGATTGGCGGCGGTGTATTCCTTGCCGCCGTCGACGCGTTTGCCATTTGGCAGCCAATGGGCAAGTACCTGCTCGATCTCTTTCAGAGAGGCCGCTTTCACGTCGGCGAAGCTGGGGCGTTTCGCTTTATTTGTCATGGCCAGCCTCCATTCGCAGGAGGGCGGTGGTCACATCATCGATCACCGCCTTGCCCATTTCACCGAGGTAGTGGGCAGCCATCGCGCACTGCTCAGTGTTTTCACCGTGGGTGGCCAGGAGCGTCATACGATTCGCGCAGCTCAGCAAGTCGGAGGCGTATTCAAGCGCGTCGGATACCGGGACGCCGGCACGGAGCCGAAACAGCGTCTGATTGGGTTTCCCACACTGCGCAAAAGTGGTCGCGCCCTGGGTAGTGACGGTGGCCTGAAGGCTCATTGCGAACCTCCAGCTTTAACCCGAGGAATCGAAGTCGCATCACCATGCAGGGTCAAGGTTTTGATCAGGCCCAGAGTGCCGCGCACGTCCCAAATAACGGACGACAGGACGTGATTGGCAAGGCGCGGTTTGTCGCTGTCGAAGTGGTCCTCGAGCAGGGTCAGCACCGAGTCGGCGCGGTCAATGGCACAGGTGATCGCGTCAATCGGAATGCCGGCCTCTGCGTCAATGCTGACGCCGAGCAGATCTTCGGGTAGGGAGAAGCTCAAGGCTTGGTTCATTGGGCACCGCCTGCGGCTTCGAGTGCGCGGGCTTTGGCCATATGGGCGTTGTATCGGGTGAGACGTGTAGCGAGGCTGGAGTTGGCGTGTAGAGCGGCGAGAGCCATTGCACGATGGGCAGCGACGCGAATTTTGGACGGATTGAGGGCGTGTTGCATGTGAGGCTCCTTGTACTGAGGAACCGTCACCGTCTGCCGCCAAGCAGATTAGGGTGACGGATTGCGCAGGATTGGCGGACCGGCGTACAAGGAGACCGGCGCACCCGAGGGTGCTCCTACGCAACCCGCCATAACACAGGAATGCGGGCACAAAAAAAGCGCCTGCAATCGTAATGGGGGCGCTGTTGCGCCTTGTACTGTTTGGGCCGCCAAGCCCAATCGCTGAGTTTGCAGCGACAATCAGAGAGTAACGCCCGCTTTTCGAAAGTGCAACCGTGCGTATAGCTTGCGGAATATTCTGGTGCGGCATAAATTGTTTGTGCATGTAGATTTACCTCAACGCCTCCGGATCGCTCCCGGGGGCGTTTTCATTTCAGGCATGAACTTCCCAGCGCAGGGAAAGCAGGGGCAAGAAGTCACCATCGATCATGGCGCGAGCGTCTTCGTAGGCGGCTGCTTGCTGACCTTCGTCGACAGTCACAGCATTGAATTTTTCGGTGTGGAAGGTAATGGCGCACCAAGTGCCGTCAGGCCAACTGAGCACACCAACGACGCGACTTTGTTTTTCCTGCCGGCTGCGATAACGCTCAAGGCGTTGCATGTAACGCGGCGAAAAACCGACTTGGCGCAGAATTGAGAAAGGTTGCAATACTGCCGTAGTGATTGGTCTTTTTCTCATGCTGCCACCCGATCACGTGCAGCGATGCGCGCGCGAGTCCATGCTTGAATCTCTCCGAGCACCCATGCAACTGGCGCACTTCGGGCGTTGCTGTTACTCAGCTTCACAGGGTGTGGAAATCCACTCTCAGGTTGGCGCATGAGTTTGTAGATGGTCGGGCGGGCAAGCCCAACGATTGATACCACCTCGGGCATACGGATGAGAGTCGTGGCGGGGTCGTGTGAAGCAAGGTGTTTTATTGCGGTAGTCATAGCGATCCTAACCTGTGTTTATTGAGACAACAGGTCATACGCTACGGAGAGGGAAGGGAGCGGACTGTGTCCGTTCCCTTTTTTATTTGAGTGGTCGAAGACCTAGGGCGGTCAAATGATCACGGATGGTTTTCTTTGTGCCGTGTACTGTCTGGTCGAAAAGGAGATTGGTTAGCTCTGCATCTGTAAGGTTTCGCTTCTCAATTCGCCGGCCTGCGATAATCGTCTCAGCGGCTGCCTTTATCTTTGATCGCCGATCCATCGTCTCTGTTTGTGTTTTAGAGCTAGCATCTTGATTGCCTCTGCCAGCCTCTTGTCCGCGTTTAGATGCCTTCGCTGAGAAAGCTTCGTCTAGTAGTCGGAGCATCAGACTCGATGTGTTGAAGCCATTTTTGGATACGTCGATGCTCTCTACCTCGCGATAGAGGTTTGCCATCAACAATGCCTGGTTAGCCTCGCCTTTTAAGGAGGCAAACTGCTCTCTCGCTTCTATTTCAAACCCGGCGCGGCGATCTCGTTCTTTATCTATTAGGGCCGCGTATTGGCGGGGTGAGTCATTTCTTAGCCCCTCTATCAGATCCGCATCTATATCGTAGGTAGCGACCTCGAGCTCGAAGAGCCAATTTGCAAGTATTTCCACAGCTTGTACGCCGAGTACCAGGGCAAAAGCTGCAGCGAGTTGTGAATCTGTAGCTGGATGATCGACCCCGAGAAAACCTCGAATGACGTTAGGCAATGATGCTGCTTCCGCAGAGCTTGCACGGTCATTGATATCATTCCGGAGCCGGAACAAGGTTCTTGTTACGGATTCTGCGCAGGGTTCATAGGAGCCATCCTCCAGCCAGAACGAAGTTGCAGTGTCGATGAGGTGGAAAGCTTCTCGGAAATGCTCGTGGAAATGGGGATACAACGCTAACTCACGCACTGCTAGTTCAACGTCATCCATGTCCCAAACCAGACACTTCACGTCGGTCCCCGCGATTTCTAGTTCTTCAGCTTCAATGCCTAGCTCGATATCCATTTAGGCCGCCCCTCGCCCCGAGACAGGCGCGCTGTTCCATCGTCGTGGATTGGGTAAAGCCGCTGCCGACAGGAAGTACTCGAGGATATTTCTGTTACACGACTTCGTGTCGTTACACTTGGTGTATTCGAGGTGCGAACAACGTGTAACTGATAAATAATTCATTATTATCAATGAGTTAATTTTCATCGTTACACCTGTAACACTCGTTACACCGATTTTTGAGGGGGTACGATTACGTGCGCTCATACCGCCTTTCCAAACTGTCCCTGCACCACATTACCCGCTGCCATTTGCTCAAGGTGGTCGGCATACCACTGCATCATCACTACTCGCTGTTCAAGGTATTGAGCCTTGTTATACACCCCTGAAATACCTTCCTCTTTGTGGGCAAGCTGCGCCTCAACGTGTTCTTTAGGCCAGCCATGTTCTCGAAGCAATGTGCTCGCTGTGTGGCGAGTCCCGTGTCCAACGAGACGACCTTTGTAGCCTATGGTGGCGAAGACCTTGTTGATTGTGTTTTCACTGATGGTCGGATTTTTTGCTCCGACTCCTGGGAAGAGCCAGCGGCTGCGACCGGTTAAGCAGCACAGCTCTTTCAGTGCCGCAACGGCTTGGTGGGGAAGGGGGCATACAAAATCCCGGCGCATCTTCATCTTGGCAGCAGGTGTGATCCAAATGGCTTTCTCCAGGTCGAATTCTTTCCATTCAGCCAATCGAACCATGCCGGGTCGTGATGCTGTCCAGACACAAAGCCATGCAGCGGTGCGGGCTGTCAGTCTGCTTGGTGTGTTTCTGAGCGCTTGGAGGAATTCAGCCAGCTCAGGCTCCAGCAAATGTGGATGCTGCTGAGTCTTAGGAGCTTGTGCTGCAATGTCACGTAGGCGGCTGCCCGGATCGTTTTCGGTGAGCCCTAAGCCGATGGCTCGGCCGAAGATCTGATTGATCCATGTGCGGCACTTTTCCGCCACGTTGTGTGCGTTTCGGGCTTCGAGGGATGCCTGGAGTTCTGCGCAGTCGGTACGGGTGATTTCGTCGAGGGGCTTATCTCCCAATGCCGGGAGGATGTCCTTGTCGAGGTAAGAGCGGATTTTGTTAAGAGTGGAGGGGGCGAGGCCCTTTTCTTCTTTGGCCTTGAGCCAAGCTTCAGCAGCAACTCGGAAGGTCCGAGTCCTGGCAGCGTCAATGGCAGCTTTGGCGGAGCGTTTCTGTTCGAGAGGATCGGCGCCGCTGCTAACTACCTTGCGTAGTTCGGCAGCTTTGTCCCGTGCCAATGCACCGCTTACTTCCGGGTAGCCCCCGAGCCCCATCCAAGCCCAATTGCCCGCCGGACGTTTGTAGCGGAGCTGCCAGGATTTACCACCATCAGGTTTGACCCTGAAGTAGAGGCCGTTTCCGTCCAGTTCCCGGTATTCCTTTGATTCCGGCTCCAGCCCCGCAAGTGTCGTATCTGCGAGAGGGCGGCG
>Ga0247814_10000216_pt1 | contig 52569 bp, 86 predicted proteins | sample UWRJL179409R1_FD_179947 | JGI IMG/M metagenome (GOLD analysis project Ga0247814, IMG submission 179947) | Plant litter microbial communities from Arlington Agricultural Research Station in Wisconsin, United States - UWRJ-L179-409R-1 | ecosystem: Environmental > Terrestrial > Plant litter >... | reverse complement strand
CAGTGTTTTTAATGCGTTTAGAGGGCGCAGTTAAGGTAGATGGTATAGTGTTCGGTTCTAAGACGAAATCACGCGCTACAAAGGTTAATAGTGAGATTATATTCGGGGCTTCGCCTGCCACGGAAGGTAAGCCGTTTGAAGTGATACGAAATAACGAAGAACAGACAGAAATAAAATTTAAATAATTTTTGTGAAAAATGTTTGTGAATTGAAAAATAGGTGTATATTTGTATGTATAAAAAAACAGCATTTAAAAATACCTATTATGAAAATTATTATCGTATCACTTATCGTTTTAACCTCTCTAACCTCATGTGTTAAAAAATCTGAATTTAAAAATCAACCTTATGAAACAGTTAACGTAAAGCCCGCAGATAAATATTATATAAGCATCAATGACACGCTTTACGATAACCCAGAGGCTTATGCATTGGTGCATGGTGGTAAATTATTCACTACTGTAATTAAATAAAAACCCATGACACTAAAAACCTTCATCGAAACCCAGACCACACCCGTAAAAACGATAACCCGTAAAAAATACCGATTTAAGGATCGGTTTTATACGGAGTTGGAGATTACGGAATTATTTAACGATTTAAATACTACCAAGTAATGAAATACACTAAACAATATTTTATAGAGAAATTTCAGGCTATACCCGATGAGAAATGGTGCGTTGGTATCTTAACCAGTAAATCAGATCCTGATTGTCATTGCGCGCTTGGTCATTGCGGGCTACAGGTTTTAAGCCTTGAAAATAAAGTTGAAGAAGCGGTTAGCTTAGGTAATTTACTCGCGCCAGTATATAAAAATCTTCACGGACAAACGAGTGATTTTATGGATCACGTCTACGAAATAAACGACAGTGCTATATCATTAGGCAAGACCCCAAAACAACGCATCCTAAACGCGCTTAAGCTTGTGCCTGATGAAACCCCTTAAACGCGGCAACACCGCCTCAGAGCATCATGAAACAATAAACATCGATGGAAAACCTTATAAAGTTTACAACCTGCACACATCGGGTTTATTACGCAGGAACACTATCCTGATTGAAATCGATGATTCATTACGCGAAATTACAGCACCATCAGATTTACTGGCTTTTAAAAATAGGGTTATCACTGAAAAATTAACCCTCTCAGATTTAGGTGTTTTCGATATCGTACATGAGAAACAAAGCCATGATTTAACCGGGGAACATTTCACAGAGTTATCGGTTTTATTTCCGCCGAACACACCTGAACACATACAGGTATTGCATGAATATTTGTTATCACTAAGATATAAATCAGGGGTTTACCTGCTGAAAACAGAATTAAAATACATCAACAGTAAAAATATCACAATACCGCAGCGAATACAGGAACTGCAAAATAATTTACCATCTATGAAAAACTATAAAATAAATGACAACGGTGTTGCTCTTAATCCTGATACCGAATTTATGTTCGATGCAGGTGGGATAGAATGTAAAATAGTAATCGCTAAATCTGATAGAAATCTTTGGGCGTATGGTATTGAATTTATGCACAACAGGAGTGCAGGCTTTTCTATTCCGTGTTCTAAATTTGAATTACCATCTGCTGAGATAGCCGTAACCGAAGCTAAAAAAATATTATTAAATAACCTTACAGGATACCCCGAAAACGAAACTAAAAAACTTAAAAATCTATTACAACCTATGGAGCAACCAGCCGCGCCCGCCGCAGATAAAAAATTCGATATTTCAATCCCGGAACACGCTATCGAAAGACAGCGCAGAATTTCTGCAATGCAGTATTATGGATTAATTTACAATCAGGAATCTGATAAATTCGAGAAGGGTATTATATCTGTAAAAATGGATTACTTGCAGGAAGCAGAGCCGAAAGAATGGGAAGAACGTTTGATGCATATCGGAATGGAATTAAACCCTCCTAAAATAAAAAAAACAGATCCGGCTGAAACGGTAGAATTTCAGGAGTTACCTGCTGCTGAAGATAATGAAACGGGATTAGCCACGCTCGAAACAGTTTTATCGATACAACCTGATAAAATAAGCGATCTAAAGAACCTTGTAGCCAAACAGGAGGCTATAGCTGCCGCCAATCCGTTTATATCTATAATAGATGTTAAATCGCTTAAATTAGCTAAGAAACATGAATCGGCATTACTAAAAGCCAGCACCGATACTGAGAAAATAGAAGCAGGTGCCAGTAAGCTGCTAAACTCTATAAAATCAACTATCAAATCATTGGTTACGCCTGCCGCTAAAATAACCCGTGAAGCTCACGAAAAACAAAAAACAGAACGCTTACGTTTTGAAAACGCCGAAGAAATCCGAATCCAGGCAGAGCGCACCGCCCAGATCGCTAAACTGAATAATCGAAAACAGGATTTATTCGATGCCGGATATATTTTTAATGGCGACCTGTATAATATCCGTAATTTATTTGTTACCGGCACGCAAATCGACACAGCCACCGAAGAAGAGTTTTTAAAATTTGTTACTGACGGGCAGCAGAAAAAATCTGAATTAGAAGCGCAAGAATCTGAAAATAATAAGTTACTGAAAGAGAAGCAGGATTTAGAAAAGCAATTAGCGGAAATGCAAGCTAAATTAGCTGCTATGAATAATCCTGCGCCCGAACCTGCAACACCAGTAATTAACGAGGTTTTACCTCCTATTCCCGAAGCTATAACAGAACCCGAACCCGTCATCGAAATCGTAGACGGATTAAAACAAACTGTATTACAGGGTATGGAGCAGCCTAAACCATCTAAGCCAGCACCTGCGCCGCAACCAGTAAAATCAAACATACCTTTAGGTTATCAGCCCGAAACAACATTTAAACCTGCAATGCCAGGTAATACTCCGCTGCAGCATTTCGATAAAGCACACGCTTATTTTTTAAACCTTAATCCCGTACCTGATGCGTTTATTAAATGCAGGTCATATAGCAACATAGGGCGTAAGGATTTAGCTTTGGAAATAATCGATATTCTAAATCGCGCGCCAGATCCAAACGGTAAAATGAAATCGGTTATGATTAAAGAGTTGTGCGAAATAGTAATTAAACAAATGGAGTAATAAATCATGGAACAAGAAACTAAATACCCGGGATGGGCAGTATTGGCAGCCGCAATAATAGCAGGTTTAGCTGTGTGGTTTTTAACCGCGCCACTTCGTGAACATCTGCCTGTATCTAATAAAACGGAGCAGCTACAGAAAACGATTAAAACTAAAAACGATTCTATTACAGGAGAAATAAAATCAGCTTCAGATGTTTCTAAAAATTCAGTAGAAAAATCAAAAGAAATAATTAAAAAATTACGTGTAGAAAAACCTGTTATCAGGGATACAACAAATGAGTATATGAAGCAGTATTTACGTAATTATAAATCAGAATAACTTAATTTGTAAAATACACCTTAACGGGTGTATTTTTTTTCACAATTTTGTTGTGGGTATTATATAATGGTGTATATTTGTATGTATAAAACAATAGGAATTATGAAAGCTAGAGCGACATTAAAATACAATAAGGTTCTAAATGTAATAGGTCAAAACTTTGTAAATATTTACAAAATATCTGACCTGTCTAAAGTTTTGATAGATTTTAATATTGAAAATATATCAATATCAGTAAGTAAATTATCTAAGACGTTAAAAGTTTTAGAATCAAATAAAATATCTTTTGATATAGATTACTCTTGGGGTTTTGAATGGGAGTGTAAAATAATTTTAAAATATAACTAATGGCAGAATATAATCACGCCTTATTCGTGCTTAAAGAAGAGAAACGGCATCTGGAAATTATTCTAAAGGAATGGATTTCTAAAGATCATGAAGAGGCTAAGAAAGTACGTAAAACAAAACTTAGAGATTTAGATAACGCAATCAAAAAACTTGGATTATGAAAAATTTTAAAAAAGGTGATATTGTTAATGTTCGTATTGAAAGTAATGGACATTACAAAGAAATTAAAAACGGTGTAGTAGAATCTATAAGGAATTTTAATACGTTTGTCGATGTCCATGTGATTGAAGGCGATGACACGTCTGTCTCTGGAAACATGGGTTTTATGGGTGTATCTGGATGGTACAATTTAGATTGCTTAGAGCCCGTCTATATTGTTATAACATAAAAAAATATTTTAATACTAAATAAAATGAGAAATAAAAAAAATTATTTTTGGGAAAATGTAAACTGGATATCTATAGGGATATGCTGGGTATGTGTTTTTATATACATATTTATAAGGTTTATTTTTCCTTTATTTAAATATATAGCTAAATATTTTATAGAATAAATAAAATGCAAAAAACACTCCAAAAACTAATACAGCTATCCGGTTTAAAAATACCGGTAATCTCCGAGAAATCAAATATCGATAAACGTAACCTGTATGGTTATAATTCAGGATATAAACCTTTGGCATTTACTACGCTTAAAAAAATAGCCAACTCCATCGGTTATGATTTAGAAATAGTGATTAAAAAATTACCCTTAATTATATTATTTATCGGTTTACAGGCATATTCTCAGGATACCCTATGTCTAACACCAGCGCAGTATAAAAACATCTACAAAGGACTTAAAACAAGCAATGAGTACCGGTTACAATATCAGCAGGCGTACAATGCAGCACAGGAGTTAAATATCATTATACAGAAACAGAATGATAGCCTTCAGGTTATTTATTCCCGGCTTACGGTTCTTAATTTAGAATTAAACCAGGCACACGAGGATCTAACGGTTGAATCGGTAAAAATTGAAGCCAGTAAGCCGGTAAAATGGTTTAAACACCCTATTTTATGGGGTATCATTGGGTTTGTATCGGGATTATTAATTAAAAACTAACGAGGTTAACGCCTCCCTTTAAAATAAATTATTATGGATAAACGTATTCTTAAAGAGATTGCTAAAAGAATTGCAAAATCTATACTCTATGCATCTGATGAAGTGATGCTGATGGATGAAAAAGAGGTATTTAGTTTTGAAGAAATAAAATACTTGCAGGAACAAATATCTATAATAGCAGATAGAATAACCGATAAACCTGTGTATACAGACTTTTCAAAAATGCTTAAAGAGTATTACGATTCCGATTAACAACAACAGGCGAAAGCCTTTAAAATAAATTATTATGGTAAAATATACTATACAGGCTAAAGGTGTTACAAAAGCCCTGACAGCTAATAAAATTAAGCAATACATGCTTGATAACCCAAAAGCAGCTATAGGGGTTACGCCTTTAAATAAAATGCCTTTGTCTCTTCATAATGCTATTGCAGCACACAATAAAAAAATATAACCCACCATGCAAACAATAACAAAACAACAAGCTGCAACGCTATATGGTAATGGATTCAAAATATTAGAATCCGAAACTGATATTAAATATTCAATTGTTGAACTTAGAAAAAATAAAATAAAACTGCAATCATCCGCAATATTTAAAACTATTTATTTCGACAAAATAGGCGTTGACTACCACATATTAGCCCGCCCTTTAGACCTTACTAAAGAGATTACTCACAAAGGAGAAACGTTTGTGCCTATTGTGGAGTTGGCTAAAATATATCAAAAGTTTATAGTATGGCAGTTTAAAGAAAATAAGGCCTATTATGATAGAGGAGATAAAAATACCAATACTTGGTTTGATTTTAATATTAGAATGAATTCTTTTATAGCTTATTCTATTCCACACGAATTTACTAATCACCCAAGGCACAGTGTTGTTAATGGTCAGGACGTTCTGTTCGACAAACTCCGCAAATGGAACTTCGCTATTAACCTTCCGGATGGATCATGGATACCAGTAACCGAACAAAACAACCCTTATAAGTAAAAGTTATGAAAAAATACATTTATGTTTTTGGTTTAGATACCAATAAAGGTTTTAAGGAGACACATCCTGAATTAATACATCTCATTTATAAAGGTCTAATTCAGATAGAAATGACAGAAGCTGAATTTATAAATTACAGAATTAGGCTTCAGGTAATTTATAATTTAGAAATGTGTGAGATATCAAGGCAGGAATATACTGAGCCTGAAAACGTGCTTTAATATTATGACACCCGAAGCAAAACACCTCCTTAAAATATCCCTGAATGAATACAGCCAAGTAGGCGCAGAGCAACGATTACAGGCTGTAGAACACGTTAAACATAATCTTATAGCTTACCCTGACCGAAACGATAAATACACGCAGGCATCAAAGATATTCCTGTATATACTAAAAAGAAACCCTGACTATTAAATCAGGGTTTTTTATTTCGTAGTGGGTAAATTAATGCGGTGTATTTCTGTTTTTTAGATAAAGAACTGACCTAAATCCAGAGCCTCTTTTTTAATCCTTTCCATGTGCTTAATAACATTATCTACGTATTCGTTTTTCATGTAGTGATTAACAGATTCTCTACTATCAGGGAACTCACAAGATATGCTATTATTATATTTAACCAATTTACTCCATATCGGAACTTTGCACAGGGTTTTATCCTGATAACTCTCTAATAAAATAAACTTAACATCCTTAATAATACACCAGCCTAAAGCTTTAAATTTATAACCATTTATTACCTGTAAATACTGAACCTGTGCCATAATACCCGCTGTAATTTTCGCTTTTTTAATTTCTACTATCATAATATTTAATTTATTTCTTCATTTTCATCTAAATCATACTGTTTTTCTGTCGGCTGCGGGATCATATCATTAAATAACATTACGGCCTCTGTATAGTCAAATAATCCCTCTAATGCGCTAAAAATGCTCTTCACTACCTCTGTAGAGTTATGTTCGGTAACACGCGTTTTAACCATCGCCCGGAATAGATCAGGAACGCTTATTTTGTCATCAAAACCCCGGAGTAACACTTTTAAATCATTTTCAAAAACCTGTATAGTATCCGGTTCTTTAAAAAATACAGTCATAGTATCGCCGATAACAACGGGTTTAAATTTCTTATCTGCACGTGCGCCTAACTGGCTTGTATAGGTTCTTAAGGTAGGGAAATTTACATCTTTCGCATCGAATGATATACTGGCATCCCCAGCTCTAAACGCATCCTCCATGAGCCTAAAAATACTTTTACCAGGCTTTTTACCATCAATAATTTGTCTGTCAGGCTCTACCTTAAATTTACATCCGGACTCAAAACAAAGCGTTTTAGCATACTTAAATAGCTCTTTTCGGATGTTTATTTCTATCGATTTTTGCGTTTCTGAGGCTTTTTTAATGATCTCCTGTAGATTGATTTCGTCATCTAAAAACTCAATATTTGAATTTTTATCAGTGCAATAGATAAAATAATACCCCTCAATTTCATTTTCCACTACTTCATCATCATCATTTCTGACAGTTTCAAAGTATGGTTTTTCCTTAAATCGTGTTTCAACAAAAAACTTATTTCCTAAATTAATAAGAAAATTAAATTTTTCGCGTGTTTTTTCAACATCAAACTTAACGATTATGTACGGGTTTTTAATTTCTGCAAATACATTTACGTAGTTTTTTTTAGTAACAAGTTTAAAATCTTTCATTATATTTTAATTTAATATTAACGATTCAAAGGTAATTTTTAATTTTAAATTAAACAAACTATATTTAACATAAATATTAAAAAACATAGTAAAAATATAAGTAACTGATAATCAATGAAAGTGTAAAATATGTGTGTAAAAAATCCCAAAGATAAAGAGCCCTATAATAATAATAATTTATATTAAATTAAATATATATTTAATATAATAGATATTTATTTGTTTCTATGTCTCTTTGTTTTTCAGCGAAAAAATGCAACAAATTTTTTTTTACGATTTTTCTTGTTTGATTGTGAAAGATTGTTTTATATTTGCCAGTATCAACATCGAACAAAATGCAGACCGAAGCTAAACAGAAAAAACCATTCATCAACGTTCAGGTAACCCCTGAAAGTAAAAAACAGCTTGAACAGGAAGCGGCAGATAAAAAAATTTCGCTATCTGAGCTGATGAGGCAAAAACTTAAAATTACCGGCGTTATCGCTATTTTTATTCTGGGGCTAACATCCTGCTCCAGCGATAAACCAGATTGCCATTGTACCGCAGAATACAGAACGGAATCCGGGAGTTACTTAGTTTCCGGGATGCCGATTGACTGCGAAACCAAACAGCCACTACAGCCGAGTAAATCAGTCGGATATTTTGTGGGGTGTGATAATTTTTAATCATGGAAAAAAAACTAACGATAAAGCAAGAGAAATTTTGTCAGGCTTACGCTAAGTCGCTTGATAAATCTGCCGCATATCGTGAAGTTTATTCCACAAAAGGCATGAAGCCTGAAACTATAAACCAGGAAGCTTCAAGGCGATCCAAAGTCCCCCACGTATCCGCAAGGATGGACGAATTGACTGAAATTAAGAAAAAAGTAGCCAATACTAAATTCTCTGTTAGTGCTGAAGAAATGCTACGGCATCTAAATATTTTGCGAGAAGCCCGTATCGATGAATATGTTAAATTCGAGAAAGGCCAATTAATTTTCAAAGATTTCGCAGAGCTTACCGAAACCCAACTGATGTGCATCCAAAGCATTAAGAATGGTAAATTTGGCGTTGAGCTAACCTTGCATGGTAAGGACTGGACGATAGAGAAAATTAACAAACATATTGGTTTTTACGAAAAAGACAACGAACAGAAGAAAGCAGAGCAAACTGTTAATTTCGATATGTCTAAACTATCTGATGCAGCACTTGAAGAATACGACAGAGCCGTAAAAAATGACTAAACAGATTTTACTACCAAAAATACATGAAGTAAAAGCCGAGCTATGTAAGCGACGGCTTTTTTACTTTTTAAAAGAATTTTGGGATGTTATAATAAATAATCCTTATGAGGACAATTTTAATATCGAATACTTCTGCGATGAGATACAGTTAGTAATTGACAAGTATGTTTTTGAAAGACCGCCACATATACAGGCAGGAAAATGGTATCCAACTATTTTAGATGATATTAAAAAAAACCTTGTAGGCAACATGCCGCCAGGTACAACTAAGTCAACGATACTATCTCGGGCAGTACCGGCGTGGGTATGGTGCATCGATGATTCTAAATCTATTATGAGTAACACCATATCGGCATCAAATGCCAGCGGGTTTGCTAAGGATTCGCTTGATATTATAAAATCTGATAAGTACAGGCTTTACTTCCCGACTGTACGCGTTCGCCGGGACGTGTCGGCTAAAACATACTACGAATCCGAAAAAGGCGGCATACGATATTCCGTAACTACAAACTCTAAATCAAAAACAGGTAAGCACGTTGATTTAATTACCGATGATGATGCAATGGACTACTCAACGGCTCAAAGCCCTGCAGAAGCCGCAGAATGCATCGAGGGGTTCAAAGCCTTGCAATCCCGTAAAAAAGATAAACGTAAAACGCCGTATATCTTATTCATGCAACGTTTGTCAAATAAAGACACCGCAGGCCATGCGCTTAAGGTACTTAAAGATGATGTAAGGCATTTGTGTTTACCTGCTGAGGATATTTACCAGAATATTAACCCTCCTGAATTACGGGCATTTTATATCGATGGACTGCTTGATCCGAAACGTTTATCCCGTAAGGTATTGTCTGACCAGCGCGCCGGGTTGTTGGATGATAATAAACCGATTTCCGATGTAGCATATAACATCCAGTACAATCAGATAGCACAATCGGTTGACGGGTTACTGTATCCGGAATTAAATTTCGTCGATGCATTACCGCCGCGCCGGGGCGACGAAATACGTTTAAGTTTTACCGATGTAGCCGACACCGGTTCTGATTATTTTGCCACGCCGTTCTTTGAGGTCAATGCCGGGAAAATGTATTGGTTCGATACTATTTACACGCAGGAGGGCAGCGCGGTTACATCGCCGCTGTTGAAGCAAAAAATACAGGAGCATGGCAGTATCATAAACAAGATGGAAACGAACAACCAGGGCAGCGTGTATGTTACGTTGCTGCAGAACATGGGTGTGCATGTAGAGGGCTATTATTCATCGGGTAATAAAGATCACCGCATAACCTCGTTTGCGCAGTTTATGAGTAAGATTTATATTGTGAGAGCTAACCCTGTAACGCAGCCTCAGCACAATCAGGCCGTTAAACATTTACAGGCATACCCTAAAATTGGTAAGGCAGAGGACGGTCACGACGATATAGAAGATGCGGTTACTGAATTTATTCGATATATGTATGTGAATCATAGGCAGATGTTTGAAATAAGTTAGTATATTTGTGAAAAATATTAAACCCATGAAATTTAATTTTGAAGTAAAAACCACCCAGTCGTTTGATTGCACAGACGAAAATAAAGGTAAAATTGTAACTACTAAAAACGAGTTAGTTTCTAATTCAGATAGCGAAATTTATTTTAATCCTGATGGTAGACTGAACGATACAGGAAGATTAGCTGTAGATTACATTTTAATTGATGGATTAATTCAAAGCATGAAAGAGGCTGGAATTAAAAAGGGGGATTATTTGCAGCACTTAACTGATATACTTAAAATTAAAATTAGATAAACCCATGAAATTATGACAGAACAATTAATAACCTATCAAACAGCTGTGTTAGCTAAAGAGAAAGGATTTGAATATTTTAATAGCTATACTAAACAGGATTCTGCTGTAGAGTGGAGGGTAAAACTTTACAATACCTGCACACAGTCATTACTACAAAAATGGCTTAGGGAGGTTCATAAAACCTTGGTAAATGCAATGTTTACTTACGATGAATATCCTGATACGAAATATTTTCCATCAGTTTATTTTAAAGGAAACGTATATTCTTTTAGTTCAGAATACGAAACCTACGAACAAGCTTTAGAAGCAGGATTACTGGAAGCATTAAAATTAATACCATGATAACCTCAGTATTCCACATATCCCCCAACGTTTTAAACATCTTCCAGTGGGTAATCGAAACTCATATAGAACGATGGTCTGGATTAATGAAACAAAAAGGTTTTATTTATCAGGATCATTCTTTTAGAGAAAATGTATTAGAGATTAATTTTAAATAACAAAACTATGACACAAGAACAACTTAATAAAGCAAACGATTTAAGTTTTAGAATAGAGAAACTTACTGATATAATAGAGATTGATAATAAAAGTACAGCCGAAAGATTAGCTATTGTAGCTGTAAAAATAAACATGATAGATTCTAAATACCGGGATGGTGTATTTGCTGCTATAGATGATTATTGTATCAGAGAGATTGATGTTTTAAATAAAGAGTTTGAGGCTCTATAGATTTTAATCCTCATTAATTACTGGCATTATGTATATATCAAAATCAGACAGACCTACAGAGGATTGTAAAATCTCAACCCAATCCCAGCAAGATAGAATCTTAAATATTTCTGCTGATTTATGGAATGAGTATTTAAAAATACCACACACAGAACAGCACCCTGATGATAATAACGATATTCGTTTTCACATTCATGCTATACAGAATATTCTATATACGCAGCTATATAAATTACAGGAATCGTCTAAAATAAAATAATTTATTGCTTATAACAAATTTTAGTTATATTTGCAATACAATATCCCTTTACAGGGTTAACATAAAATATTAAAATCTGTGAAGATACAGGTTACCCCTCATATTACAACTCAAAAGGCTATGCTTATTAATTTAGGCATAGCCTTTAATGCTTTATGGGTATGAGCTGGTACAATCCAATGACATGGCCTTCGTTTAGGGGCGAAGCTGATAATAGCATCGATAAACGAATGATGATTATAAACGGTCAGCCTGTAGAAGGAAGTTTCGATGTCTACAACGGTTATACGTTTCAGGGTATTAATTACGATAACTCAACGAAGTACGTTAAGCTGGTAGAAAACAACTTCGTGTTAGGTAACGTGATAGGTAAGATAGCTAAATCGCTTTCTAACGCTAAGTTTACAAGCGAGAATGAGAATGATAAATTACTGAGGGTTATTCAGAATCCTAACGATAAACAGACTACGGAGGAATTTTTAAAAGAGTTTTGCATCTATCTGCTGTCTCCCGGATATACAATGATCTGGAAAAAATGGCAGTCAGTAGGTAATATGGAAACGCTTCAACTGATTAACCTTAACCCTGACGATACTGAAATACTGGCAAATTCAGTTAAAACGGTGGTAGATGGTAAGTCAGAAACGATAAAAAAAATAGATGTTATATTCTTCTACGATGTTAAAAAGAACATCAACGATGATAAAGGTTACAGCCGTATAAGACCGCTACGTTCACAGGTTAAAAATATTGAAGATGCACAGATAGCTAAGAACATTCAGATATGTAACTCTGGGGTTACGTTGATTAGCCCTAAAGCTACTACAGGCAGCCCAATCGATGAAGGTTTAAATGCGCCAATGATAACAATGCCAACCGCTCCAGGTCAAGCTGCCCCACGTACCGAGAAAGATGACATGGAGGACAAACTTAATTCTCGTGGTATCAGTAACAGGATCATAGTCGCAAGAAAAGGTGTTGACGGCTACAATTTAGCGGAGGGGTTGAATGGCTTGAAGTTCTATGAAATGGTCGAAACTGATATACTGGCGATTTATGATGCTTTTGGCGTGCCTGCAGAGTTAAGCCCATACGGTAAAGATAATACGTTCGACAATAAAGGAATTGCGGAATCATCGCTATATGAAAATGAAGTAATGCCGATAGCCTCAAACATAGTGAAAACGTTTAACGCGGAATTTGCTAATTTCACAGCAGGTATTTCAGTAAGCTATGACCACGTTAGCAGCGTAGCTAAAACAAATAACCAGGTACACGAGACAAACAAACTGATTATTGATAATTTATCAGTTCTCATGGCTGACGGTGTAATTACCGCGCCTGAAATGAAAAAAATGCTAACTGATATGAAAATACTGTCATGAAAGTAGATGAAACTATAAAAAAACTACAGGATACAGCCGATAAAACGACCGATCCTGATTTGAAAAAAGAAATTGCCAGTAAGATCGAAACGCTGAAAAGCAATAAAGACGTGAAAAAATGAAAGTATTTTGCAAGGAATTAAATAAACATTTTGATACTACAGCAGAAATGCTGAAAGAATTGTCAGCTAACGAATCTAAAATAGTTGAGCTTAAAAAAGCTGCTATTAAAGAAACTGACAGCGTTAATTTCTTTATTTCAATTCCTGATGCCGGGGCAGAAAAAGCACTAAATTTTATAAAAGAGGGTTTTGTTTACCCAGTAATTAATACTACCAATTTTTTAGATAGCCATGGCGATGTGCATTTCCCTAACCTTTGGAATAAAACACTAAAAGATAAGGTAAACAAGATTTTTTACGTTCTTGAACATAAGCTTTCGATTGATAATGTAATTGCATACCCTAACGATGTACGGGCATTTGTAAAAAACATGCCGTGGAGCGATTTGAACCTACCTTATGAAGGAGAAACACAGGCATTAATATTTGAGATCGCTAAAGACAAAATAAGAATACCAAAAGTTAAAGATCTTTTTAGTGAAATGGTATCTTTTGAAAACTCTGTAAGGATGCGTTACATATCCATAGCGTTGGCTGCTAAATCTGATGATGAGGGGCTGGCTAAGCAAAATCAGCTATGGAAAGACAGGATAGATTTAGTTGTAAACAAAGAAGCCGCTGAGGCTGCAGGGTATTTCTGGGCAATCGACGAGGCAAGTGTAGAAAAAGAGGGCAGTCTTGTATTATTTGGGTCAAACAGCGCAACACCTGTATTATATCAAAAAGAAAATGAAGCCGCTGAAGGCACTTCAAAAATAGAGCCGGAGGAATCCACTCAAAACGGAGTAGAAAAAAATTATTTTAATCTTAATCTATAAACAATGGATTTTAAGTACAAAAGCGCGGCAGAACTTTCCGCAATGACACCTGAAGAACAGGAAAAATATGTTACTGCCAAAAGGGAGTACGAAGACAATAAACAAAGCGAGGCTGTTAAAACGCAGGTTGCTGAACAGGTTAAAGTTATCGGCGACTCGCTGAAAGCTGAACTTAAAACAGCTAACGATGCGCTTAACGAGCAAAAAGCTATAATCGAGGAGCAGGGTAAATCTCTTGTAGCTCTTAAAACGGTTAGTGAGGCTAATAATAAAATGGATATCATGGAGGCGTTTAAAGCGGCTTATGATGAAGTCCCTAAAGACGGCGAGTTTTCTATAAAAGGGCAGGATAAAATTAAAATTGATGTAGAGAAAGTAACTATATCAAGCGATGTTTTATCATCTACTCTTGTTAACTCTACTCAATTTCCAACCGCAGGCGCAACGCAGGCTATAGATTCCGGTTACGTGTTGAGGGCTTCGCAAAATATAGGTATTGCACGTTACAGGAAGCCATACAGCCCTATAATGGAAGTTGTAGATGTTAGGCCGCTTCAGGAGGCTAACCTGTATATCCTAAACGAAAGTTTTACGGGCGATGCGGCTATCACGCCTGAATGTACATTAAAACCTATAGTTAAAGTAACGTATGCCGGGCAACAGGCGGAAGCTTTAGCGGTAGCAGCAGAGTGGGCTACGACAACCCAACTAAGACGTTTTTATCCTACAATAGCTAACGCTATACAGAGTAAAATCGCTGAGCTTGTAATGGACAAAACACCTGCATCTGTACTGGCAGCAGTAGTAGCGGCAGGAACCGCGTTTACTCCTAATGCTTCGCTCGTAGTGAACGAAGATCCTAACGATTACGATGCTATAGGTGCTGTTATAGCGCAGCTTCAGACACTTGGTTACGTGCCTAACGCTGTTGTTCTTTCGCCTGCTGCGTGGTACAGGATGATACATTCTAAAGCTTCAGACGGACACTACTCTGTTTGGAATGGTAACGCTATTTCTCTTGTTGGAGAAATCGGAATATCTTACCAGGGGCGTATAATTCGATGGGTAATTGATCCTACTATAGCGGCTGACAGATTCCTTGTAGGCGACTTTATACAAGGTGTTAAAGTTGGCTTGGACGGCGAATTATTGTATTTCGAGACAGACGGACGTACAGATGCTACTACAGCAGGTGCTTCAGGTTTATCGCGAAACATACGTACGCATGTTGTAGAGCGTTTCGTGGCTACGCTAATACCTAACGCAACACGTACGGCGATTGTATCTGATACGTTCGCTAACGTGAAAACTTTAATTACAGCAGCATAAATTATTACATCCCCGTTTCGGCGGGGTTTAACCTATAAATTTAAAACATCATGGCTAAAGGGCTAACAGTAGATGAAACACCTGTAAAAAACGAAGTGGCAGGAATTACTAACGCCTACTACAAAGAGCAGGGCGCAAAAAGTAAAAAATTAATTGCCGAGGGCAAAACGGAAGGCGTTGTGATAAACCTTGAAAGAACTACGCCTGTAAGGTTTACAAGGGATTTCGGTAAACATATGAAAGAAGGAGACGAGTTGTCTGTTTCTGACGTTGCATACGCTATTTACGATAAAGCAGGAGTAATAGAGAAACTATAATGATAATCGATAAATCATACTTTACAGGCAAACTTTTTATCCCGAACGTTCAGGCAGTACCCGATATACACGGTGGTACGCAGCCTAACAATCAGGATAAATTAACGGCTGCCATAGTGAAGTATGAGCGATTGTTATTGATTAATGCGTTAGGAGCTGAGCAGTATGATTTACTGGTAGCCGTAATGGGGTCTGTAACAGATTATGTGCCGGGCAACAAATGGTATGACCTCGTAAACGGTAAAACTTACGATAATAAACGATTTGACGGTTTACGCGATATAATCGGATACTATGTGTATGTTAATTTCCTGAAATACGAATCAGTACAATTTAATACAACTGGATTGGAGCGCGCAGAATCCGCTAATTCAACACCCGTTTTAGCAGAGCAGCGTGTTATCGATTACTGGAATGAATTCGTTAGCATGTATCAGTATCATCATGGATGCGGCTGTATATTATACGGAAGTTACACGCCTAATTTTGTGAGCTTGTACCAATTCCTAAATGAAAACCAAGCCGATTACAGTATAGGTAATTTTGGGTTTTATCAAATTCAAAATATTTTAGGGATATGATAAACGTACATAAAAGGCTGATTGATGCGTTCGATACGCTGCCTTACATTGGAGCCACGTTAGATCCTGTTTCGGAGGGGTTTAAACCGCGTTACGAATGGGGAGACGATTATCATCTGAATAAACTAATTAAGTTGTTCGGTAACGATCCAAGCAAGCCTGTATACCCGATTATTTATAATTCGGCGAATACTATTGAGCATGACACGAAACAGGTAGCTGCAACGGCTACATTAACGCTTATACTGGCAACAAGGAACACGGCTATTGATATGACTAACTCACAGCGTTGGGCTACATCATATAATAACATACTATTTCCATTAGCCCGCAACATTGAACAGTTATTTACGAAATCGCAAATATTCGTTTGGGACGGAGTTTTTACTACCGTAGAGTTTCCTAATTACGGAGACGGCGAAAAAAATAAAACAACTGATATTATCGACGCATTACGCTTCGATACCACGATTACAATAAACGATAAATGTTTAAAAACAATAAAATACACTTAAAATCATGGGATTAATAAATGCTATTAATTGCGATAAAGATACCCTTGAATTAGGTATCGTAAGCTGCGAGCAGTACCTTACCGAATTTAAAACACCTATTCTTATCCGTAAAGGATGGAGAATGCTGCGCACGGCTTTTGAAGCGTTAGACCAGGAGGGATTTGTAGCGTTGGTTCAATCAGGAGATTGGCAACCGGTACTGGGTTCTAAACAGTTTACCAACAACACGCCGGACGTTACTACTCAGGAATTTACAGGTGGTGTACTTAGTGTGGTGCGTAACGCGAAACCGCAGTATCAATTTGATATTGATAACGGCATCGGATACCACAAGGCTATATACTCTAAAAACGGATTTAACCGCTTTGATATTGGCATTGTCGACGATTCAGGGACGCTTATTTTGGCGCTTTCTCCGGATGGTCAATACGTGACAGGTTTAACGGCAGGAATGGTTAACGCTGCTACATATACGCCTCGTACAGGGGATACCGATTCAATGACAGGGTTCTCGTTCCAGTTAACGAATGAGCAGCAATTTAACCGCCGTATGGTAACGTATAACATTGACCAGTCAGAGGTTGATTTTAACGATTTACCGGCAGTAACAGGCACGACTATTACAGGCATCGCAGCGGTTGCGGGAATAACTATTCAGGTTAACGCGGCTACTAATACCTCTTACGGTATCGAAGCCCTTACAGCGGCTAACTTCAGGGTATATAACCCGGTAACGAATGCCGCTATAACAATAGCTACCGTTGTGCCGCTTATCAATGAGGGGTCTTACAGGATAACTACAACACCTGCACTTACTGTTGGCACACCTGTAGTTGTTGAATTATGGGATGCCACAGCAACGCCGCCTGTAAATGTAGCGTTAGTTGGCGAAAACCAACTATACAAAGGAATTTCAGCAACATTAACAACCGTAGCATAATGAAACGTAAAAAAATACCAGCCGTTGGTAATATTACTTTCGGCTCGCAGGAGGCATACGATAATTTCCTATCTTTACCTCACAAAGACCAGGTAGATCAGGTTTACGAATCGTTAAGCCCTAAAGACTATGTACTGGCTGAAAAAATCTTAAAAGATGGCAATATCAGCGGCGGAAATGCTACGCAGGTTAAACCGGTTAGTAACGGAAATACCGGAGGAAACACGAAGGATAATCCAAAGGGATCCTCAGGTAATAGCAGCGAAGTATAAAGAATTTCAACGCGGCGATAAGCCCGATGGCACAGCTATAGGATTTTACCGTAATACTGAATACGGATTATTCAAGCAAAGAATGAACCCTCTTGCAGGCGGTACAGTCGATTTGATATTGACAGGTTCGTTTACAAGGGGGTTGTTTGTTGAATCATTAGGAAATAGCAGGTACACTTTTGACAGCACCGATGATAAGACCAATGATTTAATAGGTAAATACGGTAAAGATATTATGGGTTTAAATCAGGGCGAATGGATACGGTTACAGCGTGAGGTGCATGCGCCATTATTAATCAGGTTTATTAAAAGACAGTTAGGGCAATGAGGATAATTAAAGGTATAGAGGTGTTTATAAATAGATTATCGGAATTACTTGATTTCGATAGGGTATTACCCGCGTTCACGTCTGCTGATGAAAAAAATATAAATATTGCCTGTGATAAGTTAATGGATAATCGTGATTTAAAAGAAATTCCTGTAACGCTGGAATGCGGGGAAATAATATACGTATCGCTATGCTGAAATTTATAAAATCGATATTTAAAAAGCCTGTAAAAGTTGACTATTTAACTTACGAAAAATTATCTAATGAATTACAGGCTGCTGTTAAATGGCTGAAAGAAGAACCTGAAAATGAATTCATAAAAGGATTTGTTGTCAGATTAAAAAAAGCTCTTGAAAATTACGATGAAAAAATACCCGTAAAACGCTCTGTATCTAATTATGAGCCTTGGGATAGGTTAAATATGACCAAAGACGAGTGGGTTGTATATTTTGATAAAAAACTTAAGGGATATGATTCTATTCAAACGTAAACGCACTACCGAACAGCCAGCACCACTAATTTACTGGCATGATTGTAACATTCCTGCAAAACTGTTTTTTGAGGTCATGTATTCGAGTGATTATACTAAGTTAGGCAAGGCTTCAGAAACTGAATTACAAGCCGCTTACGATGTTATTTTTGATGAATATGTATTACTTGACAACAACGATAAAGTAATCCAATGGTTTAAAAAAAAATGCCGTGTGCTTGACATAAACACTAAGATAAGTACGATTAATTTGTGCTTGCATCATATAGCTATGACTGTTATGACCCATGCGGAGCGTAAAGAGGCTGTGGATATTTTGAACTCAATTGAAGGAGTTAGGATTAATTTCTCCTTAAAAAAAGATCCGTTAGAGGAAATATCAAGAGTACAAACATCGGTTATTGGGCAGCTAAAAAATCAGCTTAACCAAGAAATAGCCAGCGAAAAAACCGTTAACGAAAAAGTAAAGCATTCATTCGAAAATGATTTGGTTTCCATCGAAAACGCTCTTGAAAGAACAATACCAGACGATGTAAGCCTGTATAAATATATTGCCCTGAAACAATCGGCTATAGAGCGATCTAACAGCTTCAAAAAACTACATAATAAAAATGGCAAGTAACGGAGAATTTATAGGTATTTTAGAAAAAGGCGCGATAACCGATCTTAATAAAGGCATTAAAGGCGTTACGCAGCTTACTAAAGACTTGCAGCTTGCTGTTACGCAGGCTAACACGCTGAATAATGCTTTTAAAAATATTAAGATACCCAGTCAGGCGCGAGGGCTGATTACGCAGTTGAATACGGTTTTAGCGGCTAACAATCAGTTGATACAGCAACAAATTGACCTGCAAAACAGATTAAGAGCAGGTATAGATACTACTAACCAAGCTATAACAAGGCAAACTCAGGCGCGTGCTGCAGGTAATCAGCGTACACAGGAGGAAATAACTAACACACGTCTACTGGCAGCTAACGCTTCAAGGGTGGCTCAGGCTAATTCTACATTCGCTAATTCCTATGAACGATTATCTGCACAACAAAATATTGCAGCCCGTGCAGTTCAAAATTTAATAGCGCGTGGGCGTACCGGGGAGCAAACACAACGTCAGTATAACCGTGAATTACAAAATGCACAACGCCAGTTCGATGCTTTAAACACACGAGTGCTTGCAGCGGATCGTGCTGTGGGTAGATTTAACCGTAATGTAGGTAATTATCCTATGCAGGCGGCAAGAGGCTTAAAAGACCTCTTAATGGCTTTTGGTGTTGTTGGTGGCGTGCAGGCGTTTGCGGCAATATCTAAAGACATATTCAACACTACCCGTGAATTACAATCCCTTGATTTTGCGTTAAAACAAGTACTTGGGACAAATGAATTATTCGGGCAATCACAGGCTTTTTTGCAACGTATATCCGAGGCTTACGGTATAGAAATAAAAGGATTGACGCGTTCTTATACTGGATTTTATGCCGCCAGTAAAAACGCTATTGAATCGGGGGCTATTACAGCAGAACAGATAAACGGGATATTTGAATCGGTATCTAAAGCAGCCGGGGCAATGGGATTATCTGTAGATCAGCAGCAGGGTGCATTTTTAGCCTTGCAACAAATGATTTCTAAAGGCAATGTACAAGCAGAGGAGATACGCGGGCAGCTCGCAGAACGTTTGCCTGGTGCATTTGGCATTCTTGCTAAATCTATGGGTGTTACAGAAATTCAGTTAAACAAGCTACTAAAGGATGGTAAAGTATTGGCGGCCGAAGTATTGCCGGCATTCGCGGCAGAGTTAGAAAAAGCCTACGGCGTTGAAAACCTGAATAGAGTAGAGAATCTTACAGCAGAAACTACACGTTTAGGTAACGCGTGGACTAATTTAATAAAACAGATAAGCGAAGGGGATAGCGTAATCACTAAAAGCTTAACAGGATTGGTTAAGTTTTTAAAAGGCGCAGCCGAAGGAATGGCAGATTTAGCTAAATCAGAAGAACAACGTAGGGACGAACAATTGAAGTATATAGAAGATTCCGCCTATGCTCAGGAATTAAAAGAGTTAAAAGAATTAGCTACGGTAAAAGACAAAGAGGCTGTTAATGATAAAAAAAGATTTGCAGAATTAACTAAACAACAGCAAGATTTAGCTGAATACGCGGCAAAAGACAGAATAATTGAGAATCCAAAACGATTAAAAGAGTTAAGGGATGAAAGAGACGCAATAAACGAACAGATCGTTGCTTTAGAAAAAAAGAATGATGCATTTAAGGCGGAATTTGGTAATATAGGTGGTTTTGGAAATGGAGAAATAGAATCCCAGATTAAAAAATTAAATACTCTATATGATGCAAGTTTGAATACTACTAAAACTTCATTAGGACAATTACAGGCAGCTTACGACTTTTTAAAGAAACCGCTACCTAAGCAGGATTATGCAGGTGTAGGCAAACCAAAGAAACAAAAATCCGACATCGATTACCTGAAAGAAGTCTATAATTTACAACGACAAAATACTGAAAATCATATTGCCGATGAAGAAGAAATAATGAATAACGACAAGAAAAATTATGAAACCCGTTTAGCTGCGGCAAATAATTTTTATTTCCAGAAAGAAGCGTTATTGAAATTAGAGCATGACGAAGAAATACGTTTAAATAAGCTTGAAAACGAGAACCAGAATGAAACGTATAAAACAGCTATCTCAGAAGGTAAAGCCACGCAGGCTAATTTAGATGAAATAAACTATAAATACATCATCAAGAAAAAACGAATTGATGAAAAATACGAGTATGACAAAACGAAACTAACGATTGAATCGGCGCGTAAGCTGCAAGGCGTATTACTGGATATACAGGCGCAAAATGCACGTAATACTCAGGGACGTTTAGGATTAGGCGATACATCAGAACGTAATTCATTACTGGCGAGCGTTTCAGGTAGCACCACCGAGAAACAATATACCGATTTGGCTAATAAAATGCGTGATTTGGATAACGCAGCGTTAGACAGAGCTGATAAATTAACGCAAATAGATTTAGACCGGGTTAAAGCTAAAATAGAAGAAATAAAACTGCAAGAACCTAACATCGAAAACAACCAGGCGATAAATGAATTATTAAAAGAGCAAATAGGTTATGAGCAGGCGTTAAAAGATACAGAAACGGAACGTTTACAAAAAGTAGCAGATTTACGCCATGAAATGAAAACCGCTACTGATGAATTATTCAACAGTATTAAATCAGGTTTCCTTAGCGATATGGGTTTAAGCTCGCTGGCTAAATTTACCGATCAGGTAACATACCAGTTTGTAAATTCGGCCGGAGAAATCGAAAGTAAGACCGGCAGTACATTCGATAAAATGATTGACCAGGCACAAACCGCCGGGGAGAAATTAAAAGTTATCGGTACAACAGCATTGTCTACATTTCAGGAGGTATTTAATTTCATGCAACAGAATAACCAGGCGCGTTTCGATGCTGAATTAACGAATATTGAGCGTGAATATGAGATACGTAAAAAATTCGCAGGTGGCAATGCTGATGCCGAAGAAGAACTCGAAAAACAATTAGCAGACAAGAAACGTGAAATACGCACACGTGAAGCGAAGGCAGCTAAAGAAACAGCGTTGTTTAACGCTATTATAAACACTGCCAGCGCAGTTGTAGCAGCATTGCCTAATATAGCGGCATCAATATTAGTAGGTACGTTAGGAGCTATACAAATCGGTTTGATAGCGTCTAAACCTGTTCCTGCTTATGCTGAAGGTACGGATTACCACCCAGGCGGCAAGGCCTTAGTAGGGGATGGCGGCAAACATGAGGTTATCCGTTACCCTGATGGCAAAATGGCATTAACGCCAAATAAAAACACGTTGATTGATTTACCTAAAGGTTCGCAGGTTTATCCTGATATTGCCAGCAGCGGTATTTTAAATAGCGGGTTGCCTGCGGTGGCGATGAACCGCGTCGAAGGGGTTAGCGCATCGGATATGGAGCGTATCATGGATAAAACATTAGCTAAGATGCCTGTAAACGGTGTTACATTTGATGCTAAGGGATATTCAGCTTACAGCGAACGACAAGGGCAACGCACCGAATATAAAAATAGGATAGCGAGTTTTCAGGGGAGGAAGATTAAATAATTTATAAAAAGTAAAAAGCCAGTAACATAATATTACTGGCTTTTAAAATTAAACCCCACTCGCCAAGTTGATCTAATTTGATAATGTTATGGGTTCGCCGGTGTATAGTTTTAAGTCGCTTTTTAACCATCCACATTTAAAACAGCCTAACGGATACGCGTTGGTTGTTGAATAAACTATTATTCCTTGCATTTGCCTTTCGTTGCTTTCTCCTGAGTTTAAAATTATACAACCGTCACTTACAGCCTCAAACAACTGCCCCGGCTTACTCCAATCAATTTCTTCTTTAACAGGCTTAACTATCTCTGCCCAGATGCCGTTTTTAAAAACACACCATTTACCAAACCCTAAAGAAAATAATCGTCCATCTTTAAATTGATAATCACTGCCTATTAAGGGCTGTTTTCTTACTGGACTGCCATTTTCAGTATCATCTATAGCATTGATTTCTTGTTCAAATTTGTATCTTTTTTCAGCCTCGTTTATTAAAGAGGACTGAACTTCTTGTTGGGTCGCTAAAACAGCTTCATCTAAATTATAATATGATTCAGTAAACCAATTTCCAAAACCATCAAAGCCACAAGTTTCAATACTCCCTTCATTTATGTTTTTTATAAAAATAAACCTATAAGGAACACTTGTATCGACACGGGATTTATCTTTATACCAATTACCCACCTCCAAAACATTTTCCTTAAGCACTAAGCGTTTAAAATCTTCGGTCGATATTTCGGTAGATTCGGGAATTCCTGAAAAACCTCTGCCAGATTCATTAACATAGAGCCCATAACTAAGGGTTTTATTTCTGAGTGATTCAAGTCCTGAGCGCCATTTCTCGATCATACCACGGTTTCCATCGTTTACGGATATATACCACTTTTCAGGCAATTCAGTTAACGATTCAGGTTTACTGGCAGGCTCGAATAATAACGCTTCGGGACTTATAGTGACGGAATCTTCAAGTTTAAGCCCTGGAATATTTACCTTAACAATACCGTTATCGCTCCAGTTAACTGACGGCAACGAATCAACCTTATCAGCCAATATTTTAAAAGCTGATTGCAACGCCTGTATATCATGCGTATTTTCCGCTATGCTGTTATAAAGCTGTTTTTTACGGCTGTGCTTCTTGGGTAGGAATTCGGAGGCGTTAACAGATACCATGCCTTTAGAGAGGTAATTTTCGCTAAAAATCATTTCAGGATAAGGTTCTGAAAAAAATACATAAAAACCCACATATAATTTTAAATTATAAGTCGGATTTCTTCCCAGTAATTCAAATATTTTACGCGCCTCCTTCTTAGTGCTAATTTTAATGCACTCATTAGGTTTTAAATCTTTAATGTTTCTCATAATTTTAATTCGTTAAATAAGATGATAGGTTTTCTATAAACGGCATTGTTTTTATTCCGCACTCTCTCTGGTATGCAGCCAATCCAACACTGCCTGTAGAGAAATCGCTGTTTTTATCAGCTTTTAAAACTATAGCTGTTTCTGTAGTTTCCATAACCGGATGCCAATTAACATAAAGTACCTCTTTAGTTAAAAAATCCTGTACTTTTTTGTACTCCGCTTCTGTTTTTACGATAACGGAAATTCCTTTTGGTCTGCTCATAATATTTTGGTTTTTATTTTATGTAAGTATTAACTGCGTAAGCGTGTCCCTTTTCAAATCCTTCATCGTATTTTTCCTGTAATGCGGCTTCGTATGTCTCCCTCATATGCTGCAGGTTTTCGTAATCCCATATCAGGCGTTGTAGATTAGCGACTATAGATAAATCCTGAGAGTAGGGAGTATATTCCTTGGTGTTATGTATAAGCTGGTTAATACCGTCGATGCATTCCTGCATTTCCTCAACACTCAGAGGCTTTACATTAGCGCGTTCCTGTTGGTATTTTGGGTCGTTGTAGTGGATCATTGTTTAGCGTAATAAACGTGTCCTACAAACATTCCTGATTGGTACGTAGCCAGATAACTGATTTTATTATCAGTTGTTATTTCGTGTCCAGTACCGAAAGTATAAATATTGAATTTATCGGTTACGGCATCTGAATTATGCTCATACCACAAGCAAGGAATTCCATCCTGCATTTGAACAGTTAAAAACTTAGAATTTACAGGCAATTCAACAACCTGTAAATCTGTTATTTTTAATTTCTGCTTAAATATTGTTTTCATAATAATAAAATATAAAAAGAAAACCCCATAAAAGCCGCTACAGCATTCTATGAGGTTTCTCTGTTAGTCATTCAAGACTTATGAGTTTGTGCAGGTAGCGGTCTGCATTGCAAATATAATTATTTATTTTAATTGAAGTAGGGTTTTGTGAAAAATTATTTACCAGTCCCCACCGTCGCAGGCGCATTTAGTATTTATATTAAAATTTGGAGCGTATTGATCTACTCCTCCTTCACTGGTCATATAAAGATTGCTTTTATAATCTCCTGGAGTAGTGTAAATAACCATACTACCACTTCCAATGAACATAAGTAAATTGCCACACGCTTTTTCATTCATTAATTTCTTAAGCCTGTTCACCCATTCACGTTCCTCTTTCGTGAATTCTCTGTACTTTTTGTATTGATCTTCCATGATAATTAAATTTTAGATAAAATATATTCAGACCATTGCTCTGCCATAGCTTTTGCGATGCCGGGATAAGTCTTACTCCTTTCTACGCTACTTTCACCGGCTTTGCTTCTTTTTACCCCTTTCATGTAGTCCGCAGAAAATTTCTTACCATTACTTAGTGTTATTATTTCAGGCTCAACAATATTAGTTGGTTTGAGTAATGGCGTATTTTTTAACCATAAGCAAGTAGATTTTTTAGATGGATGCCCGTATTGAAATGGTTGAATTATTTGGTTAGGTTTTCTGTATTTTGAACTCATAACTCCTATAGGGTTTTCTATCACAACATACTGACAATCAATATTAGTAAATAACATAAAAAAGTCTACACCTTGTTGTTGCCTACCGTCTTCAATTTTTTTAGCAAAGTGCCTGGAACCTGAGCATGCTAAATGGGTACAAGGCGGAAATGCAATAACTAAATCCCACTCATGTTTTAATAATTCGGTTACATCCTGTTGTAAGTGCCATTCGGGATGCCCACCGCTGCACGGTAGTATATCGCAGCTAAAAGCTTCATGTCCTAACGCTCTGAACTCTTTCGTAACAGCCTGGCTTTCTTCACAGGCAATCAACACTTTTAATACTTTCATAAAATAATAAACCCTCTAAAATACCAGCGACAGTATAATAAAGGGCTATTGTTAAGTTTTTAGTTACGGGTCGCTGTCCGTGCCACAAACATACAACTTATATTTAATTATTTCACAAAAAAAAATACAGACATTTAAAAAATATCTGTATCCCTAAAAAACCGAACCAAAATTATGACCTATCAAACCCATTTAATAGACTACAAACATACAAATAAATTTATTACTTTTACCACATGGCATTAAGAATATATCTCGACTTTATAACTTCCGGTCACGGCGTGCGTGAAATTGAAGAACCGCAAGGGGCTGATGCTGTTTCGTTCTCCATAAAACAGGATGACGGCAGGAAAGGCAGAGATACGCAGTCAGCCGGGGATTCAGGTTTTAAATACCGGGTAACGGATAAAATGAATGGCTGCCTTGATTTATTATTACTGAACTGGAAATTACAATCGCATCAGGCTAAAGTTAAAATAAGCATCGATTATGGCGATGGTATTATTGTGCTGGGTAACGTAAACATGATAGATCCTGACACGGATGGTAAAACATTCTTTGAGTTTACCGTTATTCAGGATAGCACCGAAGCGAAGTTTAAAGAAACGATGGAAACTACTGTAGATTTATTTTCTACGGTAAATTTGAAGGGCGAGCCTATAACGCCATGCGCTAAGTATAAAATTTACATGCCTGCTAAGCCCTATACTAAGGAATCGGAGTGGACTAATCCGTCTGAAATAGTTATATCGCGTTACAGGCCGTTAGGATTTCAACCATTAGGACCACAGGGTAATACTATACTGCCAGGTTTTTTTAACGCTATACAGAATATTACTAAAGGCGATATTGATGCCTCATTAACTAATTTGGTTAATGAAACCGATACGGCAGGCGGTAACAGCGTCTCTGATTATAATACACCGCCGCAAAATTTCGTGTTTCTTAGGGCAGATTCAAATCTTACCGGCTTAACCGCGACTTTGCAGCTACACCTTAAATCAGAGTGGACTAACGAATCGCCGCCTGCTACGAACATGCAGATACGCGGCAGAATATTTAAAGGTGTCTACGGCGAAAGCTTCGATGATTTTAAAGCTGCTAATATCGCTAACGGAATAACTGTATATGATACAGGCGTGCTTAATACGAGCCGCAGAACGTATGAGTACAACGGCACTATAGCAGATATTCAGTTACCTGATTTAAACAGGGGAGAATGCCTCTACTTCGTATTTATACACGCAGCAGGTACAGATATAGCCGTTTCTAAAAACACATTTTACCCGTCAAAATTCACGATTAAAGGTAGCGAGGTAGCGTATAACAGCATAATCGACGCAGTGCGTTACATAGACGCTATAAAATATGTTACGCTGTCTAATTCAGGTTTACCGGTTAGCGCGCCCCGTTTTGAGTTTGGCGGCGAGTTTTACGACCAGTTTATAACCAACGCGCAGTTGATGCGTGGTTTGGATAGGCCTTTCTATGTATCTATGAAAGATATTTTAGACAAACAGATACGACCTGAGCTGAACGGGGATTATCAGATAAATAACGGTACTGTATTTTTCGGGTTACGGGAGGATTTTTACAGGAACGTTAGAATGGGTACATATACCGTCCACACTCCGGAGTTACCGGTAAGGCAGTACGATACATGGCGCTTATTAATAAATGAGCGCACCACCTGCAACGCCGTAAATATTTCGTTCACGAATTACGCCTCCCAAAAAGAATCAACTACAGGTAACACGTTGGATATTGTACATGGCGAAAGCGAAAACTATATCCCTAACGATATGGTTGCTGATACCCGTGATATAACCATAGGTTTTATCCGCGATCCGTTCTATATTCAGGACATGCTGAATAAAGCTAATGAAACTACTGATGATACCGCCACACAGGATGATGATAAAATAGCGATATTAGATGTTACACAGTTTTCAGGTACACGCGAACGCAGCGAAACATCACAGTTAATACATAGCGTTGCCAGGGCAGGCGCGATACCGATTGTAAGTCTTAAAAATGATAATTCATTTAGCTGGGTAACGCTGGGTATTGTCGTAGGAAGTATATTTAAAATACTGAATACCACTAATGCAGGAAATTACGTAGTTACAGGCGTTACAAGGCAGGATTTAACCCTGCAGCCTATAGGCGATATTACAGGGCGTGAATTTTTCGATTTACTTGATGTAAATACAAGATACACGTACATCATAGATAGTTCTATAGCATTGAAATTAAGAACTGACGAAGGATTTACAATAATAAGCGGATTAAATGACGGCGATAATTTCGGTAATTTACGATTTACGAAACAGCGTATTTTAGAAAATTACTACAATTCAGAGTTAGCCACGATATTATTAAATAATCCTTTACCGATTAAAAATACTAAATACCTGTATGGTAAAAATGCGATTACGCAATTCGGTAGCGAGCCTGTAATAACTGAAGGCGAAACATTCTACCCTAAAGGAGCGATTTTAACGCGTTTTAACTTTGAGTGCGAGTTACAGATGAATATTGCTGAATATTTCGCCTTGCAGTCCGCCGTGAAGCTAAGTAGAGGTTATATTGAAACATTAGACCAGGACGGTTTAATTATTCAGGGTTATCCTAAAAATATGGAGTGGACGGGTTTAATATTCGGCGCAGAAACTCCCGAAGAATTTGGTGGGGTAATGAAAGGTATGTTTGAGGAAAAGTACAATCAGTTTCAGGTGGTTGTTATCGCAGAGGGTAACGCCAGGGTAATAAACGGAGTTGGTTACGAAGATGGATTTAGGTACAGTATAGACGGTTTAGGATACGTAACCCTAAAGGATTATAACAGTAAACGAATACTGCCGCCTGTGCTATATAACCGTATTAGGATTAATGATAGCGGGGCGGCAGTAAGTGCTCAGGAGGTTAGCGGGTGGCTGAATTTGTATGCGATTAGGTAGTTAGTAATTCAGGGTTTTCGTGTTTATTACCCTGATGCCATACCGTATTAACACCGTCAAACTCATGTAAAGCAATGTTGTCTAACGAATGAATATTTGTACATTGGAACATACCCATACTTTCGTCCCATTCAATTATATAGAACTTCCCATCCTCTTCGATAATATCATCAACATATAGTTCTATACCTCCTGCATCTTCAAAGCCAGTATATTGCATGAATACAGCTTCTCTTTCTTCAGCAAAATCATCTTCTTCAGGTGTAAATAATTTCAAAAACCCACCTTGAAATTCAAAGAACCAATCGCGGTAGTTGTTATCTGAGTCTGTAAACAGCATTTCTGATGAATCAACATCAAATACTCTAAATTTAATTTCTATCATTTCCTCTTTTTATTTTTAGGTTTTAAATGTGTCATTTTGTTTCGGGTTTTTCCTGTGCCGTGGTTTTTGAATCCCTGAATTATGGCATCGGATGTTTCCACGATGGCATCAAATAATTTCTGTTCCTTTGCTGCCTTAACGGCTTTCTCTCAACCCTCTGGTTCGTAATTTCCTTTACTGCTGATATCGTTTAGTATTTAAATTATTGTTATTCCAAATATTCGTAAGCACACCGAGTAACCGAATAATAATTTACCGACCTTTATAAGTTTTGTAAGCCATATTAAACGACCATATAGAAAATGCAAAATTTAATAACGAAACAAAAGTCCAAAAGTCAGTATTTTGAACAAGAGCATTAATAACTCTATTCCAGCCTAATATACAGGTTAAAATTAAATCTATAATCAGGAGTGTTAAAAATAAAATTATAGGCGTTCTGTAATATTTCATAATTCAATTATTTTTTCATAGTTAGGATTTTTCCCGTAATCTGTAAATAAATTATTTAAAGGCAGGGCGTAATTTGGGTCGGGGTGGTTTTGGGTTATTATTATGGTTTGCATGGCTTAGGTGGGTAAGTAATATTAACACCATACATCATACCCTGAAATTTATATTCTCCTGTAAATGTTCCGTCGATTAAATTACCTGTAACTGATACAGGGGTTACGCCATCGGTGTGTTTTATTTTTAGGGTTGTTTTCATTTCTTAAGTAATTTAGTTTTTAGTTTAATAGCATCGATTTCTTTCTCTAATTCAGTAATTCTCCTTTGGCTCGCTAAAATGTATTCATCATCGCGTTTTGAATCTCCCGATAATTCATAAAGATTAGCAGCTAATAACATTAAGCCAAACCCTATAAAGAAAAATATCAACAACCAAGGTTCATGCTCGCTAAACATGGACACGAACATCATTATTAAACCTAAGACCGTAAACAGAGGGTATATTTTAAATAACAGTTTCATTTCTTTAAAAATATTATAAAAACCATTATTATTATAAAAACCTCTGTTATACAATTTATGATGACTAAATTTATATTATTTAGTATTATGTTATCAAATATGTTAATGATATTTATCCCGAAGCTGATACCTAAACAGAATAATGAGACGGCGTTAATTTTTTTCATTTCTTAAATTTATTTAGATACCTATTAATTACTCCTTTAATCCTATCCGATTGTGATGCCGGTAATCGGAATGTTTCGCGCTTGCTGGGTTCTCCGAAGTCGAGTTTACGCCCTGCATTTTTTGGGTTTATTTTACTCATGATTAATATACTGGCGGTTTAGTATCCTAAGAAATTTTTTAAATCTTTAATAGACCATGCTGACGTATTTACCCAATCGCAAAAATATTTCTGCTCTTTGGTATATTCTTCTCCTGCTAATAAAATACCGTTTTCGTTTTTGTAAGGTACTCCGTGATCTTTAAGTGCTTTTAAGATAATTGGTGTCATAATATTTAGTTTTATTTTTCACAAATATACTACTATATTTTAATTACGCACGCATAATTACATTTATTTTTTTACTTTATTTTTATTCGGTATATTTACACTCGAAATGCAGCAACCTACTTTCATATCATTATACAATACATTTAACGAGGCAATGTACTATCGTAACAGCCCCTTTATGGATATTTATAATTTTGAAGGCGTGCAACTATTACCTAATTCAGATTACAAATACATTCAACGCACGTATGCGCCCGATGGTATTAACCTTGAAATTAACGATGCGGTGCTGCGTGATGCTTGCGGCAATATATTAATCGAGATACCGGCAGAGTGTTTTGAAATAATCCAAACGTTTAACGATCCACGTACAGGGTTGCCACAGGTGGACTGGTCATTCTTACCTATAACATCGCTTGATTTCGGATTACAGCCTGTTTACATCGAGTTCAGGCAGGCAGCAGGCTCAATATATAGCACACCATTTTATTTATCTGAGGATAATGCAGAATATACTTCACGTTGGGATTACAGGAATAACCTTGAAGATACTATGCTATCCACGCAGTTATTTATATGGTTCAGGCAAAAAAAATCAGATTTAACGCTTGTTAATTATAAACAGATAGGCAGCGGTAAAGAAACAAACCGCGTTAGCCAAATCAGTAAATACGAACGCTGGCAAACAGGGGTTGTAGATATTGAGGTTTTCGAGCGTTTTAAAGATATGTTTCGAAATCAATATGTTTATTCAGATTTACAGGGAACGGATTTAAAAGAAGCACCTGAAACGCCAGACACCGAAGGCAGGGAGAATTTTATAGAGAGCGAAGTTTTATTACTGCGCGATCCATTCGATTTATACAATCCTAATTACGTACCACCGATACCACCTGATCCACCATTGCCAGTATATGAGATAATTTTATCTGCTGTAGATTCACTAAACGAAAACGTCGTGCAGTATACGCACCAGCAAATAAATTTTGATCCTGAATTTTTATTGTTCCAATGGAGTTTGGACGGCGTAACATGGACGGATGAAATGAGCGTTGCAAATACTTCGTTTCCTGAAAATATCGTTGGCGTACCGGGACATATAAACGGAGGTTTTTATTACAGTGTTTACGATCCGATTACAGGCACACGCTCTAATGTTCTGCAGTTACCTGAATTAACGATATATTTAAATCAAGTAAGCACAAATAACCCGAAATTTAACCCTATAGGAAATACCTACAGTTTATATTTTACCTACGATTTCACGTTATCAACATCGCCAAGCGCAGGATTTTTCGCGGAAATATCAACGGATGGTATAAACTGGATTCGTAACACGCGAGGAAACAGCAGTCCTTTAATTGTAGCTACCCCGGCATCATCGATACAATACAGGTATTTTAGAATAACATACCCTGTTTACGGGATAATTTCAAACGTAGTTATATTTTCACTACCAACAACTTAATTATGGCTATACCTGTAAACAGATTAATAATAACGAGGAAATCAGCTAACCATTGGGTGTATGTTCTGAATGACGAACCCGATACAAGGGATGCCAACGCGTATACAGGAAACCGTAACGGAAATCTAATAACGATAAATACGATTACAGGCGCGATAATACTACCCGATGTATATTATAGTGTTATATCGTATTACAGCGAAGTAGATCCGTCTAAAAATATGGTTACGCCTGTAAGCGCAGAATTGTTACAGGGACACTTGATAGAAGAAACATTTTTCAGGATACCCACAGGCGGAACAGGCGGCGGCGGTTCGGGTGGTGTAGATGAATTCAAACAGTTAACCGATGTTGACGTTCCATCGTTCACGGGACGTAACGGGCAGATACTATACATAGACGGGTTATTTATCAGGTCGATGCAAAACCCTTTACTGAATATTAATTTACAGGATTTAGCAAACTATTTAAACCCCGGATATTTTCCACCGGATAGTTACCTGATTACAGGCAGTCAAACCGATGGAAGCGGAAATGCTACAGGTTTCGGGGTTGCACCGATATTGAATTTGATTGACAGGCCAGCAGAGTTTAACGAAGCAAGGTTTTTTAAAAAAGGCTACCAGTACATAGACGGCGATTTAACGCCAAATCAAGATATTTATGTGCAGGAGGTTGGCGATTATTTTCAGGCTATGATAATTAATACAGACGGTTATCCCGTATTATATACAGGCAGGTGGAAAGGCGGCGACCTCACGGATTTAGCAAGCATAGAATGGGGCGACGGAGATTTTTACCCAATGGAAGGAGAACCAGGCTATGAAGAAAGTAATTAAACAATTTATTATATGAAGCTTATAAAAGGTAAAGTTAATTTCGTTACCGAACCTGATGTTGTAACCGACATAGAAAATGTAGAGCCTATAGGCAGGATAATTTCCGGAGAAAACGCAGGAGAATTAGTAACTATCCCTTTTAGTGAATTTTCAGGAGGGATAGATCAGGATAATATCGATATAAGGAAAAACGTGTTAACCAATAGTTCTGACCTAACAAATGTACTGGCGGCTATAAACGCTTTACCCTCATACACAGTTAGCCAAATTCAAAGCGTTTGGTTTATGGTTAGCGTAAACGAAAACGACACTGTGTCTACTTATTTTTATAAATTATTCAATAAAGGTAAAGGTACTTACGGGGTGGGCGGTATTCAGATAACACGAGGCGATTTAGGATTAATAAATGCTAATGTTCCTGCTGCCGATGAAGTAGAAAGTGACCCCACAACAGATATCGTGAATTACGGCGCTTTAACTACACAGAATGTTTCGGAGTGGCTAAATACTCAGACTACACCTATTGTAATACAGCCGCAAACCGATGGATACACGTTATTTAAAGGTACTGTAAACGGTTTAGAGCAGTCGTATTTATTTGTAGGCGCATCGGGTATTTACGGAGTGGGGCAATTGCAGTCTACGGTTAGTGATTTTCAGCTGTTGAGTGAAAATGCTACGCCGCCTTACTATATTCCGCTTACAGGAACTGTTGGCGGAATTCCGGTAACGGGGGATATAGAATTTATAGGAGAAGAAAACGATCTCACAATTTTTAGTAATAGTAGTGATTCAAAATCATTTATGTTGTTTGGCGAGGGTTTAATATCGTTAAACACAGTAGAGAATACTACTAATTACCAGTCAAACATAAGTGTACAGGCGGAAGGCACTGTAATTGGATCTAACTATCCTTTATCATCAGGACTTACGGGTTTACAAGATTTCACAGCTAATGCTACAGGGGATTTGGACTATGTACAGAGGAAGGGTATAGCGGCTATGATAGCAGGTGCATCCCCGAATTTAACAACAGATAATACTCTATACATTAGCGATTCCGATGTTATTGGGTTAAATATAGCGGGAAGCGACAATGAATATTTTACTTACAGTTCGTCTAATATTTTTACTGTAGCAAATAACATAGCTAATCTAAGGGCTGTATTCAGGAATGGAGTTAAACTAAAATTAAATACAGATTATACTTTAACACTGCCTAAAACAATAACAATTTTACCAACCTTAGTTTCAGGAGAAGAAATAAATCCTGTTTACGAATATATAATAAATACATAATGGTAGTAGTTCCTTACATAACAATAGCAGAGCTGCAAGCGGCTCAATCTCAAATACCGGCAATACAAAGAGAAACAGGCAGAACTATAGAGATAATAGCGGGTGTTATTAGAAATAATGCCGGAACTTGGGAATTTATAGAAGATGCCACTCATTACGGCAGGAGTGGATGCCTTAGCGTAACAACAAGCGGTACAGGTATGCCTGTAATAACTTATAATAAAACCTACGATAATATAATAAGTTTTATAGCAACCCCTGATGAAACTTATGCCAAAAACGGTGTTACTATGGGCAGCTCAGTATTGAGAGGAAGTGCTGAGATTTCTATGTACAAGAGCGACCAATCCGATTACATAACCTATAATTCAACTACAGGTTTATTTACATCTACTAATAATATATTCCCTACGATGTCGTATGCATCGGGAGTATTAACTATTACTACTGAAAATTTCGGTACTACTTACGATGTGCAGGCAACCGCAAGAGACACGTCAGCTTATGATGTAAGGATAGGATCGGTAAATAACGTATCTGCGCAAATAAAATTCTACAACCCTGATGGTACGCAATACACAGGTGTAGCAAATACAAATATGAAGTTGTATTTTTCAAGGAGAGGAACGTATTCGCTCACTACTGCGAATTCAGCATTTGCATCAAGTAATATATGGTTCGTAGGAGTATTTCAATTATAATAAATCATGGCAAAAATAAAACACGCACAAATAGACGATTATCAGTTAGCTGAAATAACTGGACTATCTACAGCTTTAGGATTAAAAGCTGATAAAACGCAAATAAACGGTACTGCAGGTAGGTTTGTGATATACGCAGCCACAGGATTGGCAGAAAGCACTAAGCTATTTGAAGGAACAAATGGATTAGGTATAGGCTTCGGTACTAATAGCGGCATCACGCATCCAATTACAATTAACGCTGGTTCTACGGGTATTGCGTTCTATACTAATAACGACGGCACTAACTACAGGAGGTTTGTTATTAGGGAAAACGGAGGCAATTTGACTATTACCGCAGAACAGGGTGGTAACGGCACTCTCGGAGGGATGATATTTGATGTAGCCGGTAATCAATTAATAGTTTCGCCATCACAAGGGGATTCAGGGGCGGTTAGATCTATATCTTCAGCAAGTCAACCAGGTGCAAATCAAAACGTAGTAGCAGGAACTCAGACAGGAACTACAGGAAGGACACATGGGCTTGCTTTAAGGCCTACTATAAATAAATCAGGAGATTCATCTTTTGGTTGCATATTAGTTAGTCCATTTATAAGTTCTGCCGGTACAGGCGAAAAAATACTATTAGATTTAGGTAGTAATACCGTTGCTGCAGGAGGTGTCAGTCCTGTACATACGAGTGTATTCAGGGTATTGTTAGATCAGATTGTAACTTCTATACCGTTTAATTCTACCAGCGGCGCAAGTTTTTCATTGCCAGTAACCGTGCCGAATGGTACTCTGTCAGGGCATGCAGTAAACCTATCCCAACTAAACGCCGTAGCCAACAATAAACCCGTTAGAATGCTTACCGGCAATACCACTATAACTACTGCTGATTATTATGTAGCACTTACCTCTGGAAACGGTACATTTACCCTTCCTACAGGGTTAACCACTAATATGGAGTTTGTTATTAAAAACAAAGGAACTGGAGTTCTAACTGTTGGCGGTACTGTTGATGGCATTACAAATCCTCAGTTTAATACGCAGGGTTCAGGGCTTAGGGTACAATGGAACGGTACAGCATTTGATAAAACGGGATCATTTTAATCAATTAATTTATATAACATGAAAGAAGAAGTAAAGAAAAAAAATGCGTTCAGTAAAGTTTTAAGTATCGGTTTAGTGCTGCTATGCGTTACGATGATTTCGTTGTGGGGACTATCGTTTAAAGAAACCCCTGTAGCTGGACTATCCGTTCCCTACACGTACACCAGCAACGCATCCGGGATAATTACGGTAGTATACCCTAACCCGTATCAGATAATACCTAACGTGCAGGCTAACATCGTAAACCAGGCATCAACAGGCAGGCAGCTAATCAGGATATACAATAACACCGTGTCCGGGTTTACCTGCCAAGTGTATCAACAAACGAGCGTAATACCAGCGTTATTAAATTTAGAGATACTTTTAGCAAGCACAACGCCCGTAGCTAACGCGGATGTAGATTTTTTAATTACAGCAAAGCAATAATTTAGTATATTTGTAAATGCAGGAGGACATACACTCCTGCATTTTAAATCACTACTCTATGAAAACACTAAGTGAACACATTAAACCTATACTGGCTTTAATAGTTATATTATTGGGATTTACTTATTATTTCATAAACCTATTGCAGCATACTAAGCCGAACGATCAGATACTAATTGCTATAGTTTCTACAACCAGCAGCGTTATATCTTACTTTTTTGGAGCTTCAACAGGCGGTACTAAAAAAGACGAAACTATTTCTGATTTAGCTAAAAAACAATGAAAGAATTTCTAAGCCGTTTAACAGGGGTTGCCGTTGTAATCGTTGTGGTTATAGTAATAAACTTCGGGTGTTGTGATGCAGGCAAGATTAACAAAAACACTGATGACCTTAAAAAACAAACTGACAGCATTAAAACGTCAAAACATATTCAGCGAGATTACCCGGGAAATGGGGTTTTCCAGAAAAACCTATAAAATAGCCGTCCTGTTTTGGGCAGCATTTATGATTTACGCATTTTATCAATTTTTAAAAATATTTTTATGCCTTACACAGTAGCAGAGGTTTTTATCGAAAGTGATGCGCACAAATTAGTTGCAGCAGGTAAAAAAGCATTTATCGGAGGAACTAAATATTACGGTTATCTCGATGATGCAACCGAAGTATTACCTCTCGATACATTTCAGTCGGTTGAAATTTCAGATAAAAGAAATGAAACTTTAGGGGAGATAACTTATGATTCGGTAAATAACGCATGGCCTATAATTCGCCCGCGTAAAATGTTCCCGAGATAATGGAACGTTTAAAAAATATATTTAAGCAGGTTTACGCCTGCTTATTTTATTTAACAAAAATAGATATTAATATTGTTGTTTTTGTTATCTATATGTGTAATGTGATAGGGTATTTAGCCTACTGTAAATACAGGCTATTTCCGTATTTCAATAACGAGCCTGTAAATAATTTATATGAAAATTTTAACGAACAGGGTTTTTTATTTTTTAACACCTCATTAGCTACGCTGTTTCTTTTATTCATGTTTAGCGGGAGGTTTAACACGATAGGTAAAACATCCTACGCTGGGTTAATTTTTATGTGGCTAACCAATGAATACTATATTTTATTTGGGATAGATACAGCGCAGTATTTTGCATGGTTCTCTATTGTAATTTACTGTACGATAACAGTTTTCGTTATGGGTAAAATAACCCACAGAATTTAATTATCTTTACCGTGTAATTGCTAACTATGCTAAACAAGATATTTATATTAATTACCACGGTAATAGTATCCGAAACCTCGCAGGAAGCTCCTATGCTTTCGTTATCTATATTTTTAGCAGCTCTTACGGGATACGCTATACGCTTAGGTATGGACATACAGAATAAACAATTAACATGGACAAGAACCCTTATTCAGATACTGTACATTGTCGGGTTATCTTGGTTCGGTCTAAACATGTGGCCTTTACTTGAAACTAAATGGCCTGTAACAACTTATATTTTCTTTGTGAGTATATTTAGTGTTTTCATTGTAAGTTTGATGGATAAAATATTTAAGCAGGGTTTAACCGCTTATTTTAAAGGTATGCTAAAAAAGTTATTAGCTGATGAAGAAATAAAAGATGAAAACCATGATTGATGCTGCAAACATATTATTGATTATACTTATGATGACTTTTATAGTTTATATGAGTTACATCGTGTCCGGAATGAAATACAGTTACTGGTACGTGTTTATGCGCTGTATAAGGCATAAAGACCGAAAGCCCTACGAATGGCTCATGAGTAATAAATATTTGCTATCAGTGCCTCCTTTAATGCTAAGTGTATTTGTAATTATACTGGCGTACCTGAAACAGCTTAAAGACGGATTAATACATGTTAGACCTGAAATAGCGATTATTGCAGCAGTTGTGTTTTGGGTTTGTTTAATACATTACAATAAATACCGGGATGATAAATTGAAGGAGTATCAGAAAAACGATAAAAATTAAATATTATGGCAGACGATTTAATAACCATATACCGAATACAGCAGATGCATCCTAAAGTACGCAATGAGGTTTTACAGGCTTACAGGCACGTAAACGATAAACTACTTGGAAAAGGCGTTAGATTACGTTTTGCGTACACCTACAGGAGTTTAACAGAGCAAGCAGCCTTATACGCTCAGGGAAGGACTAAACCAGGTAATAAGGTTACGAATGCTAAAGCCGGACAATCCATACATAATTACGGGCTGGCTTTTGACATTGTGTTGCTTTTAGATAAAAATAACGACGGGATTTTCGAAACCGCATCATGGAGTGTTGTGGCTGATAATGACAAAGACGGGATAGCCGATTGGATGGAAGTAGTAAAATATTTTAAGTCCATTGGTTGGGTATGGGGCGGAGACTGGCGATCGTTTCCTGATATGCCGCACTTTGAAAAAACCTTCGGTTACAATTGGCAGGGACTGCAGAACACGGTAAATTCCGGTAAATATATAAATGAAAACGGGTTTATTTATCCGAATATATAATTCATATATTTGCAGCTAACATTTAAAAAATTAAGCAAATAATGAAAACACTTTTAGCAAAATTTAAAGTTGGTTCTGTTGTAGATTACGGAAACAACAATGTAGAAGCTAATCTTTCTGCCGTAACAAATACTTCGGAAGAAAACAAAACATTTAGCATTTATACCCCAAATGCCTCTGTAAAGATGCATATAACAAATCCCGATGCATTATTATTTTTTAAGCCCGGGAAAGAATATGTTTGCGAATTCAAAGAAGCAGAATAATATTGATTCCACACGGAATTAGTTTCGAAGCCCGGCATATTGAATTGTTGTCGGGTTTTGTATTTTATGGAAATAAAAAAACCAGTTCATGTATAAGGGCTATGTTAGCAGCTATACAGTAAACTGGTTTTAGATAGAAATTATGACGGGGTAAATATAGTGATTATATTTTAAAAATCCTTATCGTTTGGTAATTCCGGCATCAATGGTTCGGGGGCTGGAATATCCAGCGGTTCAGTAACTTCAATCGAATTATTTACAGGCGAAACAATATCGGGCTGAATAACTTCGAAATCGTGCGTTTCAGTTACAGGCTGTTTAACGAGTTTGTTTATTTCGTCTATAGCATTTTTTGATTGCAGATTTTCATCTACACCGATACTCATTACGTCCTTACGGTTAAGGTCAGATCCGAACAGCATCCCGAAATGATCACAAGCATCTTTTATAGCAACTGTTTTGGCTATAGGAAATGCCATTGCTAATGCGCCTGGATTTATCATCGCTAAATTAGCAGCGGATTCTCCTTTTTTGGTCTGTAGTTCCTTTGCTCCTACACCATCGTGATAATCCCAATTGCCTGTAACCGGATTTTGGTAATGAACCCTAACAATAACGTATACACCATTAAAGGCCGTTCCCTCACGTAAAACCTCAATTCTATAGGCCTTGAATATTTTTTTAAGCAGGAACTCCACCTTATCTATAGGCAGATACTTGTAATTAGCAATGTAAGGATGGGTTTTTACCCATTCCTGTTTTGGAGGCTGATTAAGCAATGCGGTTAATACATCGTTAGATTGAGCAAGCTGCACATCTTTGTACAGGTCATTAATTTTTGGTAGTTTATTTTCTGACATAATTTTAAAATTTAATACCCTTTGAAATTAAGTATTGTAAATGGTCTGATTTTGTTTTTAATAATTCGCCTGTATCAGTTTTAAATATTTTGTTTTCTAAATCTAATTTAATATGCATGTGAGATTTTCTGTGTTCTGAAACAGTCATTAAAAATACATCTTCTAAATATTTATCTTCATAATTCCAATGATGCAATTCAAAACCTTTAGGTACTTTAAACCGTTTGTGTAGGCTTTTATAAATAGGACTTTGTTTCCACGGTTTATCTTTATCCCAAATTTTTTGCTTCTCTCGATAGTTTAGCTTAAAATATTTATCACGATGCCTTTGCCTGTCTCTTTCAAGCCCCTCGGGTGTAGATCTTATTTTGGCTTCATTAACAGAACTGTCTTTTTTGGTACATGTTTTGCATTTACCTAAGTAGCCATCCTTCATTTGTGCGTGTTTATAGAAATCACTAAATGGTAATTCTAAATTGCATTTAAAACATATCTTCATATATTATTTATTTTATATAAAGATATGTTTTTATTTAGAAAGGTAAAAATATAAATTTAAAAAAATTACCATTTTAAAATGGCAATCCATCGTTATCATCCTCAGCAGCAGGCACGCCCGGTGTGGCTTCAACCCAAATACCTTTACCTTTAGCTACTAAAACATCATAAGTCCACCCTAGCGTTGCTAAATACCTGTCTAATGTAATGGTCGCATCGGTATGCTGATATGTTTTTACGGGCGCGGCACTCGGCCACGGAGCAGGGAATACGGGTGCTGGTTGTTGTGGTGCAGCTCCTTCTCCTGCCTTTATCCTCCACCCCTGAATGGTATTGAAGTATTTTGTTTCGCCTTGTGGGTTGACCCATTCGCGGCCACGTAAATTTACTGCTATTTCTACAGGCTGACCTATAGAATATTTATCGAGATAATCGCATTTATCCTGGGCAAATTGGATATTTATGTGTTGCGGGTATTGCTCGTCTGTAGTTACTACAATTTCCCTACTGCTAAATGTTCCTCGGGTTACCATTTCTCCAATGAATTTAACCCTGCCTGTAACTGTTATTTCTGACATAATTTTTATGCGTTATCCCGCCGGATTTAAATTATTGTTTTCGTAACTGAAGCCGTCTATAAAATAATGCAGCTTACCTAATAAATAATTTCTGAATATAACCCAATAGGTTATGTTTAATTCAGTTTGTTCTAATTTCTCAAAATCTCCATTCATAAAATACTTATGATAATCACTATGCAACTTTACGGGCAGACAAACTAAATTATCTATAAGATTATTATTTCTATTGCCGTCTATATGATGTATGTCGAAATTATCAGGTATTATAGACTTAGTTAAATAAATATACTTAGCCTGATACTCATTTTTATCTCGTTTCATTTCATATTTTTACTATTCTATTAGGTATTAATTTTTCATCCACCAAATCCAACGTATATTTTGTTCCTGTGCTTACGCCATCCCAAAACGCAATCAGCATATCGCAGTTATCCACTATCTGATGGTTACGTTTCAAAGGTGCTAATTTACCAAATTCCGCATAGTTAGGGTAAAATATCAGTATTGGTAAATTATTATCGTTGCAGTACCTTTCAATTAAGTTATCCGCACCTGTTTTACAACCACCACTTATGAAGCATATATTTTCAATGTTTTTAGTGAAATGGTGTATTTTATCAGCAAATAATTTATAATCGCTGAAACCTCGTGATCCGATTACGGCTACACGGTCACGCTTGCCGATGAAGGAATTGAATGTTTCGATGTGTTCGCTCATGGCTTACGGTTTTGTTTAGTTCCTTTGGGCTGCCATATTCCAACGCAATCAGAATAGCCGGCCATAGTAAATTTAGCCGCCCACGGACTTATCCACCCAATAATACTTATAAAATTGCTTTCTTCTACATTATATACCAATACGCATGTGGATTTCTGAGTCAATGAATAACCTACTTTAAATCCTTTTCTCGTAACACTACTTATTAAATACCCATTCAGGTAAACTTATTATTTTAATTTCTTCACTCATGCCGCCCCATTTACCGGAACTAAGGCATTCAGAATATATTTTACTGGCAGCTATATATTCCTCACGCCCCAACTGCAAGCTTCGGCTGTCTAAAACTGATATTTCGATGTTGTAAGGCGGTTTTTCCTCAACAATAACAAAAACTACAGGCAAATGAAATACGTCGGTTAAAATCGCTGCTTTACGATGCCTGTTAAATAACACTGCATCTTTAGCGGTTTTTGAAATATCAGTTGTGCTGGTTAAATTCACGATTAATCCGTTATCTGAAACCCAATGCGGTTTTATAGAAATTACCGCTTCGCTATCAGGATGCATAAATTCTGTGTTTTCTCCTGAACTGCCTGAATTGAATAATATGTTGCAGGTTTTATGTTCCTTAATAGCGGCTGTCATTTCGATAACCGTATCGTATTTTTCTGCCGGTAATAGAAACTGTCCGTTATTTTTACATGCAGCAATGAGTAAATCATCATCGTGTTTTTCAAGTGTTTTCCTGCGGTCGTAATTAGGTCGCCGAACATACAGCTTATTAAATTCATATTTATGTAAAACCGATGCGCGCAAAGCCATATCGAAAACCGTGGCGGATGATGGTGCGTATTCCTCCCTGCCCTCACGTAGGTAATGATACCAGTATTGCTTAGGGGATTTTAGAATGAGGTCTAAGCCGTGTTTGGTTATAGAGTTAGATTGCATAATGTTTCAGAAAAAAGTCTATCCTATTAAACATAACCTGATATACGGGCGAAAATAACTCCTGCTCAAAATTACTTGATTCCTTTCTGTAAACATCAAGCATTCTGCTATTCGTAGCCACGGAATATTGAATATTAGCAATACGATCGCATATTTTTACAAAAGCAGCATATTGAGTATCTCTTATGCCTTTGTAATATTTATCATTAGCGCGCTCTTTTCTGTTCTTGCCCTTTTCGTTAGTTAGCGCATAAACTATTTCTGCTACCTGAACGCCTGCCGCTTCCTTAACATCGTTGTAGGTTTTTCGGCAATCCTCAATTACATCGTGACACCAGCACGCCTGTATAACAGCGTCTGCATCCGATAAAGGTACAAGGTATAAAAACTCTCTTGCAACACTAACAACTAAATTTAAATGCAATTCGTAAGGTTTACCATCATACTTGTGATTGGTATCTTCGTGGCAGGATATTGCCCATTCTTTTATTAGGTTTGTCATAATTATATATTTATTAATTCATCCTGTTTAATCTGCTCTTTAATCATAGCCTCTACTTCATCGGCGAAAGCATGGTCTAAGGGGCGGAAATATGACGCTTTAAAAGCACATTCGTTGACACCATCACTATATTGCAATAAAGGATTTTTTATTTCTTCTAATCTAATGTAAATACCATCTAATTCTCTGATTGTATAAATATCATTCAAAAGAGGATCTACAAGACCATAGAATTCATCAAAATTATCTCTTGGCGGTCTTTCAACACAAACAACTTTCTGCCCTACTTTAAAATTACTCATAGCTCTATTATTTCATTAATATTTTCACTTACAAACTCTTTACTTAGACCTGAGCGAACAGCTAAAACACAGATAGCATTCGTTTTATTTAACTGATTATCGTTTTTAATAGCTGTTTTGAGCATATCGATTAATCCGGGAGATTTTACGATGGCGTGGCGGAGTTGGGTTTTTTCAGTTGGTGTCATCGGTTACAAAGATTTAAGTTTCGGATAAATGTTTACTGGCCTGAATTTAGTAACACCGAAAGAACATTCCATATCCCACTCATGCAAATAAGGATTAAATTCTTCCCATTCGTGTTCAGGTATAAAACCCCTGTCATCCATTATAGATTCTACAAACTCAGTATCTAAGCCTAAGTTCTCATACTCTTTAAGTATTATTAATTTTTCGGTTGGTGTCATAATTTCTATTTTTAGTTCAGCAAACCTACAACTAACATTTTGAATAAAAAAATATTTTTCATTAAAATTAATGTATTATATTTGCGGTATCAAAATAATTTATAAAAATGCAAAATTTAAGAAAACCAAAAGACACTGTGTTTTTTCTGCACAATAATGAACTTTATTTCCTGCCTATAAATAAAGTAAAATTTGAGCAAACAGAAACTTATTCAAGAACCACTTATGAATTCGTTGTTAACGGAGGGTCTGTAGCAACTATAAATGATACAGGTGTTTTTAACACAAAAGAGGATTTATATAATTCGTTACAAGAGATTACGAAAGACAAAATTACACATTTACCTTTTTAAATATAAACCATGCAAAAAGAAACACGAAAACAAGAGATAGTTCGTTTGTGCGACGAAAACGGACTAAAACCCGCAGAAGTATTGCGAGAGGCTAAAATACCTTATGCGACGATGCAGAACTGGGAGGAAGATCCAAAAGCATTCCAGACCTACGACAAAATTAAAGAAACCATCACGGCATTGGCTGCCAGTAAATCTGAAAGTTTATGATACAGGCGAATGAATTGCGTAGAGGGAATTGTATAGATTTCGATGGATTAGTAAGTCATGTAAAAGAAATTGACGAACAAGGTGTAGTAGTGTATATACCTAAAACTGAAGAAACGGAATGGATTGATTTATTTCAATTTACAGGAATACCAATAACCGAAGATATTTTATTGAAGGCTGGGTTTGAAAAAATACCTCATTTTACTATAAGTAACAGTTTAATTAAAGATGTTGGAAGGAATCGTCAATTATCAATAGGATGCGTTGGGAATCCAAATGAAATGCTTTTTATACAAGAATTAGTTGATGACGGTAAAACTATTAATGACTTAATATGTTTACATAACTATGATTATGATAAATTTTTATTCGTTCATAGGCTACAAAATATATATCACGCACTCACAGGTAAAGAACTAACTATTAATTTTTAATATTATGATAGCCTTAACCCCGCGAGACTATCAAGAAGATGGTTTAACAGATATTACGCAGGCTTTTAAGGAATCATGCAACGAAGTTTTATACGTAAGCCCAACAGGTTCTGGCAAAACTGTGCTATTTACATATATTTCTCTTAAGGCTAATTTAAAAGGCTCTAAAGGTATTATTTTAGTCCACCGTATAGAATTACTACGCCAAACCTCAAAAGCCCTGCTTAAATTCGAAGTGGAGCATGGTATGGTTAATTCATTGTATACGCCAAATTTTCAAACCAACATCCAGGTCGCAAGCGTTGGTACAATAGTTGGAAGATTAAATTATTTCGCTTCAATAAACTGGATACCTGATTTTATAATAATTGACGAATGCCATCACAGTAATGCTAAATCGTATACTAAAATAATTGATTTCTTTAAAGAACAAAATTCAAAATTACGGATTATAGGCGTAACTGCCACACCAACCCGTTCGGACGGTCAGGGGTTGGGTATTGATTACGGTGGGCATTTTAGTAAACTAATAATGGGGCCACAAGCTAAGTGGCTAATGGAGCAGGGATATTTGGTATATCCAAAAGTTTACGGAACTCCTGAATATTTAGATTTGTCCGGCGTTGATAAGTCAGGTTCGGATTACAATAAACAGCAACTTTCGGATTTAGTCGATAAACCTAAAATTACCGGTAGTGCGGTGCAGCATTATGAGGAATTATGTAACGGAGTGCCTACAATTGTATTTTGTGTTACCGTTGCGCACGCAGAACATGTAGCGCAGGAATTTAGAGACTCTGGTCATAAGTTCTATTCTATCGACGGTAATACTGATGATGATAAACGCGAATGGCTCATCAATGGTTTAGCTACAGGCGAAGTTCAGGGTTTAACATCGTGTGAGTTAATATCAGAAGGAACAGATATACCAAGAGCGACCTGTGCTATAGAGTTGCGCCCAACACAAAGTAAAACGCTTAATATGCAGCAGCGCGGTAGGGTTTTAAGACCTGTATATGCTGATGGTTACGATTTAAAAACGCAAGCAGGGCGTTTAGCTGCAATCGCTGCATCCGAGAAACCTTACGCTATAATTTTAGATCACGTAAACAACACTCAGCGTCATGGATTACCGACCGATATTCAAGAATGGACACTAGAAGGCGAACGCAAAAAACGCAGTGCTAAAAAACAGGAAACCGCGGTAAGAGTTACGCAATGTTTGAGTTGCTTTGCGGTACACGAGCCTGCGCCCGTTTGTCCGGAATGTGGACATATATATCCGATACGCGATACCACGCCTAAGCAGGTAGAAGGAAAGTTGCAGGAGATTACCGAGGTTGATATATTAAAGAAGCAGAAGCGGCAGGAGGTTGGGCGCGCCAGTACGTTAGAGGAATTGGTAAAAATATCGAAAGAACGCGGTTACGATCCAAAATGGGCAACCATTCAGTACATGCTTAAAGCTAAGAAGCGAGAAAAACTAATGCCACCGATGCCTGTAATTATTGATGTGGTTGCAGAACCTGAGCATGAACCAGTAAATCAGGACATGGAACACGAATTCAGTAACGATTTAGAATTTTAAATTATGGCTTACCCAACAAGATTATCCGAAGAAAAAGAACAGGAAATTATAAATTACTGGCGCACACATATCGAAAATAAATCAGCTCAGGTAGCTGAGGCTACAGGCGTAACATCGCTACAGGTTGAAAAATGTTTGGACAGGTATATTAAAACGCTGAAACATGGTTTTCGTACCTAAAAAAATATTATTCCAAATTTCACAAAACAAAAAGAAAGACGGCGTATATTGCTGTGCTATTTCATGCCGTAATAAACCGTGTGCTAAGAAGCGCGGATTATGCCATAAACACTACCATAGGTACAGGCGAATTATAGACCCGGTGTATAACCGATATGCTAATTTCAGACAGAAGGCATTAACCCGTAAAAAGGAATTTACAATTACTTTAATTGAGTTCCGATTGTTTTGTGAGCAGACAGGATATATTATTAATAAGGGGATGCGCGGCTACCGATACACCGTTGACCGGATAAATAATAAATACGGCTATCACATTTGGAATATTCAGTTATTAAGCATGACTGAAAATATTGAAAAATACCACGAGATAGATAAATTATTAACAGAGCCTAATGAGGGCGAAATATTATTTTAAATTATGACAGCGAAAGAATTAGAACAAGGAAATGAATTCAGAGTCAAAGGCAGCTCTAAATTTAGATTTATAAAACAGATAGACCTTAATTTAATACCCGGTAAAGTCTATATCGTTTACGGAAAATGCAAGGAGTTAATTTTAGACAATGATAAAGAGGTTATTTTAAAATAATAAATTATGACAAACCTAAACGACCTACAATGGTACTGGCGTTTACTGATATTCAGCGGTGTGATATTATGGCTGATTATTATTGTAATATTATTTTACGCTGCTAAAAAATACCGATTACGATGCAGGCAGCACGATCACGATACTGAAATGCTGAGGATTATAAATAAAAATTTAAGAGATAAGTAATTATGAAACTATTAGAGTTATTCGCAGGCAGCAGGTCAGTTGGGAACGAAGCTGATAAATTAGGTTTTGATGTTTTCTCTGTGGATTGGCATCCTTACGAAAATATAAATTTAGCTATAGATATAGAAGAAATGAACATGTTTGATGTTCCTTTTATCCCGGACGTAGTGTGGGCTTCTCCTGATTGCACTACATATACAATAGCAGCAATTAGCCACCACCGAAACGGAACAGAACCTAAAAGCGATTATGCAAAGAAATGCGATGCTGTAAATATTAACTTCATAGAACTGATTAATGACTTTTTGAAGCTTAATCCTAAAATGGTGTTCTTTATAGAGAACCCTCGCGGAATGATGCGTAAAATGCCGTTCATGCAGGATTTTAAAAGGCATACAGTATGGTACTGCGCTTATGGGGATACAAGAGCTAAACCAACTGATATATGGACTAATTCAGATACGTGGATTCCTCGCCCTATGTGCCATAATGGAAATAAAAATTGCCATCACGAAAGCGCGCCAAGAGGAAGTAAAACTGGCACTCAGGGCAAGAAAGGTGCTTACAACAGAAGTAAAATACCGGCAGAATTATGCGTTGAAATATTAAAATCGGTACGACATGAGTAACATCCTAATAATCGACATAGAGACAACCGACTTCCAAGCCCGTAACGGTAAAATAGTTGAAGTAGGTATGGTAGACCTTAACCTGAATACAGGAGAACGTAAAATAATTTTCGATAAGGTTTGCCATGAACGCCCCATAACTCGCGAACACGTTGAAAAATCATGGATAGTAAATAATTCAGATTTAACGGTAGCGGAAATACAGCGTAGTCCTCAGTTAATTCATGTACAGGCAGAAATTCAGGATATAGTTAATAGTTATCAATTAGGCGCAACGGCATTCAATAATGCGTTTGATTTTAATTTTTTAGAATCCAGGGGTTTTATTTTTCCTAAGAAATTAGCCTGCCCTATGAAATTAAGTACTGAAATATGTAAAATACCCAAGAAAGCCGGTTACGGTTGGAAATGGCCGAACGTCGAGGAGTGTCATAAATTTTTATTCGGCGACGTAGGTTATATCGAAAAACACAGAGGCGCTGATGATGCGTATTTTGAAGCAGAGATAGTTTATGAGTTATATAAGAGGGGAATATTTAAAATTTAAGATTATGACAGATATAGAAAAATTAATACCGATGGTGGATTTTGTAGCCGAAATAGATAGTTTAAAATACTGGGATATAGATAGTAAATATGAAGCGATATTGAAATACGCAGAATTTCTAAAACAGCCGCTCACGCTTGGAATGTTTGTGCCTGTAAATTCAGATGGCGAAGTCACGGAAGAACCCTTAAAATCTGACTACGCATCAAAACCATTCAATGAATCAGGAGAATGCAAAGTTTATTTTGATGATTTACATATCTATAATAAAGCTAAAGAAAATGTTTTGTTTGAAGGCTTTGTTCTGGAGTATATATTTAACCCGGGCGGATCATTTCAAATTATAAAACCGAATAATACCCAACAGATTTGCATATACAAAGCGCAACCAGATTACTTTATCTGGAATTTCAAAACAGTTGAAGATATTTCCTATAGATACGAATTAATATTAACCCAAACCGCCAAAAACCTTATCTATGGAACATAAAACAGAATCCAATATAATGCGCCTAATCCAGTTAGCGTTATCTAAAGCCGGAGTTAAAATATTCAGAAACAACCAGGGCGTAGCGTGGATCGGAGCTTCAAAAAAATTCACTACGCGCCAAACGGTTAATGTACAGGCAGGCGATGTTTTAATTCAAAACGCCCGCATTTTACATGCCGGGTTATGTGTAGGGAGCAGCGATTTAATAGGCTGGAAAACCATTACGGTAACTACTGAAATGGTAGGCACTAAAATAGCCGTGTTCGTAGGCTGTGAGGTTAAAAACGCATCAGGACGAGCCACAAAAGAACAGATTGCATTTATTAACGTATTGAACGAATCAGGAGGCAGGGGTTTCATTGCCCGTAATTCTGATGAGGCTTTGAAAGGAGTAGGGTTATGACTATAGCTGAAATAAAACAATCTTACGATATAGCCGAGGTTATAGGTAAACACATTCCCCTTAAAAAAGAAGGGCAGAACATGGCAGGCGTATGCCCGTTTCATACCGATGATAGAGCTTCGTTGATCGTTAATTCTAAACGCCAATGCTATAACTGCTTTGCGTGCGGTGCTAAAGGCGACGTAGTGGGTTTTTTTGTTAGGTACAATTCAGTTACCCCGAAAGAAGCCATGAACATCATTACAGGCGGATTAACCACCGCGCCAAAATACATACCACCTGCGCCAGTTAAACAGGAGTTATTCGACGTTGTACCGGATCAAAATTTCTTACCTAACGTTCCTGTGATTGATTTTACAGTACATAATAAACTATTAGGCAAACCTGATAGGTACTGGATTTACCATAATGCAGCCAGCGAGGTTATCGGTTATATTTTGCGCTTCGATTGCACCACGCCAAAAACGATAACCCCTTACGTGCATAAAAACACAGGCTGGACTACGTTAGGGTTTAATACGCCGCGTCCGCTATACAACCTACACCTAATCCATAAATACCCTGACAGGGATATATTACTGGTTGAGGGCGAGAAAGCTGCCGATGCAGCCGCTATATTGTTTCCTGAATTTGTATGCACTACATGGATAGGTGGCGCAGATGGGATAGGTGCGGCGGATTTTACACCGCTTGCAGGCCGTAATGTTTACGGCTGGGCAGATAACGACGTTCCTGGTGTGGTATGTATGTTTGGGGGCTGGCGTAAAAATGAAAAATCAGGAGAATACAGACGGGTTAAAGGCATCGTGGAACGCGTGGAGGCGAATTTTAAACGCATCAATAATCAGCGTGATTTCCCTAATAAATGGGATATAGCTGATGCTACATGGAACCAGACTGAAGCACGGGTTTATTTTGAAAATAATATTTCTGATATACCTATTATATCGGAATACCCACCTAATGAAGTACCTTTACCTTCCGTTTCTGTTCCTGAGCCGCCAGTTATTCCTGAGCCACTACAGCTAAAACAGATACCACCTGCTTTACCTTTCATAAAAACCGAAAAATATACTATGGAAAATACCTACTTTAAATGCCTGGGATTTGAGAATATAAACTCCGGAGCGCATTATGTTTTTTACGTTTTCCAAAGTAACGTTATCGTTAAACTATCATCGAGCAGCATATCGGTAAATAATTTATTTCAGCTTGCGCCATTGAATCATTGGGAGCATGAATATCCATCCAAAGGAAAACTTAATATTACCGATATCGCCGATAAATTAATATGGGCATGCAAAAAAATAGGAATTTTTAATCCTAAAAATATTCGTGGTCGTGGTGCATGGATTGATAACGGCGTGCCGGTAATTCATTGCGGCGACCATTTAATTGTTGATGGAAAAATACAATCGTTAGGAAAATATAAATCGAAATATATTTATGAAGCAGGCGAGGCGTTAGAATTCTCAGTTACCGAACCGCTTACGAAAGAACGTGCAGGTCTATTAACTGATACGTTAGAGCGTTTGAATTGGGCACGCGATGTAAATTCACGATTACTGGCAGGGTGGATAGTATCAGCTCCGTTGTGCGGTGCGCTACATTGGAGGTCGCATTTATGGCTTACTGGCGCATCAGGATCGGGTAAATCACACGTTCTGCAAATGTTCGTAAAACGTTTTACAGAGGGTATAGGAGTGCATGCGCAGGCAGACACCACATCTGCAGGTATTCGCGGTTATTTAGGCATGGATGCGCGCCCCGTTATCATTGATGAAATGGAAGGCGAAAGCAAGCAGGCGCAGGAACGCGGACAGTCTGTAATTGAGTTAATGCGCGCCAGCTCCACATCAGAAGGCGGTTTTATTTTAAAAGGTACGGCAAACGGCGGTTACAGCCAGTACGATTTACGTTCGGTGTTCGCGTTCTCTTCGGTAGGAATTAATTTGACGCAGCGTTCAGATATATCCAGGATTACTGTAGTGGAACTGCTCGAAGATAAATCAGAGAATAAGCGCGAAAAATGGAATGAAACGCTTAAAATGTATGCTGAAATATTTACACCTGAATATGTACAAGCGTTTATATCGCGCTCTATAAAAATGCTGCCCGTAATATTAGAAAATAGTAAAATGTTTTCTACGGCTGCAGCAGCAGAATTAGACAGCCAGCGTGCAGGCGACCAAATCGGAATCTTATTAGCCGGTGCGTACAGCCTGAAAAACGACGATTTAATATCGTATGAGGATGCCTGTAAATTTATCAGGCAAAAAGATTGGTCAGGAGAAAAACTACAGGATAGTACTAAAGATGAGACTAAGGTTATTAATAAGTTGATGGAAGCAGATATTCGCGTTGAGACGGAGGCCGGGGTAATGCAGCGTACAGTTGGAGAATTAATATCGGTCGCTACAGGATCAGAAAATGCAGATTATTTAATTACCGTTTCACTCGCACAAATAACGCTGCTACGCGCCGGTATGCGAGTAGATGGTAACTATATATTATTCAGCGATACGTCAAAATTTATATCTAAAGTATTCGCAGGCACGCAACACGAAAACAACTACGCAGGGTTTTTAATGCGTTTAGAGGGCGCAGTTAAGGTAGATGGTATAGTGTTCGGTTCTAAGACGAAATCACGCGCTACAAAGGTTAATAGTGAGATTATATTCGGGGCTTCGCCTGCCACGGAAGGTAA
>Ga0247814_10000215_pt1 | contig 52578 bp, 81 predicted proteins | sample UWRJL179409R1_FD_179947 | JGI IMG/M metagenome (GOLD analysis project Ga0247814, IMG submission 179947) | Plant litter microbial communities from Arlington Agricultural Research Station in Wisconsin, United States - UWRJ-L179-409R-1 | ecosystem: Environmental > Terrestrial > Plant litter >... | reverse complement strand
AGAAGCTGGATTTATAGGTGAGTATGGTGAGTGGTATGATAGTTCAAATTATGGCAATACTGATAATTTAACTGCTACACAATTAGCTAATAGAATTGAAATTGGTAATAAAATATTTGAATTATGTCCTAAAAGAAATATAGCTTTTAGAACTCCAAGTATAATGAGAAGTATTACAGGAAATAATGCTATAACAAATGAACAGGCGTATAATAATAGTAATGCTTCTAGGATGAGTTATCATAATGATTGTTTCTTAAGAACAGGTTGGGAAGGATTTACTAATACAACAAATGAATATTCATATTTAGATAGTCAAACGAGATTTACTATTGCTGGTGGAGAATCATGTGGATTAATATCACCAAGCACAGATTGTAGTAATGCTTTATTAACATTGGAAAGATTTCATTTTAATTATTTAAATATGTCTTATCATCCTGATGTTTGGAATAATTGGCAAGTAAATAACTGTAAAAGCGAGATAATTAATAGATTAGGATATAGATTTGTATTACTTAATAGTTATATAAATAACAATGCTATTTCTATTACTCTAGAGAATAAAGGATTTGGTAATCTTGTTAATGATAGAAAGGCTTATATTGTTTATAAAAATATTGCAACTGGTCAGGAATTTAGCATATTACTAAATACAGATCCTAACTTTTGGCAATGCGATGTTGTAAACGGTAGCTTAATTTATCATGTTATTAACAATAATTTACCTAATGGAAACTATAGATTATATTTAAACTTACCTGATATTGATATACCTACAAATCCTATTTATTCAATTAGATGTGCTAATGAAAATACTTGGGAAGAAAGTACAGGTTATAATAATTTAAATCAAACAGTTATTATCAACAACTTGACAGTTAAAGCATTTATATATAATGATCAGTTAATTATATCTAATATAAGAGATTATGAATTTAATGTTTATAATATATTAGGTCAAGAATTAAATAAAAATAATCACGATTTATCTAACTTACCAAAAGGTATTTATATAATTAAGATTTACAATAAAGAAGAAAAGTATACTCTAAAAATCTATAAAGAATAAATAAAAAAATAATTATGGCAACTAAAGAACAATTAAAAAGAAGAAAAGAAATTAAAGACGCAAAACGTGATTGGAAAGAAACTTTGAGATTAAATCCTGTGGGTTATCAAGAAGAGAGATTGAAGCTACACGCTCACGCAATAGATGTGAAATCAAAATCAAAAGTGGGTCATAATTACGAAATGATTGATTCTAACAGAGAATTAGTTAGCGAATTTGAAGGCAAAAAACAATCAATAAATTTTACTTTTAATCAATATCAAGGTAATTATAGCCTTGGATATGTATGTAAATTACAATTATATAATTAAAATTTATGAATGATTTTATATACAAAAAAGTTAAAGTTTTATCTACAAGAGATTGTATTGATTTAATTAATTCAGAATATTATGTTTCTGATTGGAAAAGAGTAACTAAGTTTAATTTAATTGAAGGTTCAATAAGAGTTTTTAAAGATAAAAATAATGATTATATAAGTGTATTTACTATAGATTCTAAATGGAGTAAAAGTACTAAGCTGTATAAAGCAGATTTATCTATTTTAAAAAATAATATTATAGAACTTCAAAAAATAGCTAAATTTTATTATGGTCATGATTATAATGAAATATATTTAAATCCATTAAATAATCATTTATATTGTGTTGGTGGAGATGGAGGATGGTGTTATGCTCCAAAGTTATCTAAAAAACAAATGGATGTATTAGATGATAATGATGAAATATACGAATCTAGTAATCCTAATATTTTTGAAGAAGGTGAATTAGGTTATTTAGAAATGAATCAACATCCTAATACAAAATGGATTACTAATGTTGAATGGGAAGCTGAATGTAATCCAGAAGAAGATTCTGAGTATATAAAAGTTGCAGAGTATCAAACTATAAATTAAAAAAAAAATAAATATAATATTATGAAATTTAGTGCACAAGATCAAGCAGATTATCAGGATTATTTAAAAGGCAAAATTGAAGAGCAAAACAAGCAAGAAGATAGTATTGCTAAGTTTTTTAACTTAACTAATTTACATAAGGATTTAAATTCCTTTATTGTTAAGAGAATATTTAAGAAGAATTAATTCAGGTTCCACAAGAAGAGGGAATTAAACAGATTGAGAAAGCAATGATATGCTAGGCTCGTACTTTAAACGACTGAATAAAATTGGTGTAGATATTTATATTTACACCTCAATGCCGAGGTGATGGAATGCAGACATGCGGGACTTAAAATTCCGTGAGCTTAATAGCTCGTGCCAGTTCAAATCTGGTTCTCGGTACTAATTATCGGACTTATATCGCCTTTGGCTCATAACCAATAGAAAGCGTAATTTGGTTACATGAGAGTTCGAGTCTCTCTAAGTCCACGACAGTTAGATAATAAAGCTTGGTGATTCTTGTAGAGTTATACTATGCGTGAGGTCGTTTATACTTTTCGACCAGTAGTGTCCAAAATAAAAAAGTGTCGTAGTTTTGTAATAAAAACGCAAAATTGAAAACCTGATCAGTTAGTATGTTTTGCGTTCTACGAAATAAATTAAAATTCCCGGGTGTTGAAATTGGTAGACAAGCTATCTGTGAAGGTAGTACAATCACTTGTGTGTGGGTTCGAATCCCTCCCTGGGAGCTATAACTAAAATTAGAGTTAAAATGAATGATAATGAAGAGGTAATAAGTTTAAAGTATGTAAACGATGGGGATTTATTTGAAACAGTAGAATGGCATCAAAAAGAAGATATTGGTAAAATATATCAAAGAAGATTAAATGGAGTCATTTCAATAAATAGAGTTTCTGGTCATGATTATAATACAATATTTGAGTCTACATCAAATTGCTTAGAAAAGAATAAAGTAAAAATAATAAGAAGATGTCAATATGAATGATTTTGAACAAAGAGTAATTGACTATTTAAAACAACCTTATTATTTCTTTAAAGTAAATGATAATAATATAGATAGATTTTGCGAAGTTTTAGATTATTTAGGATTTACTTGGAATAACGAACTTAGTGATTATCACAAAATCAAACCTGAAATGATGAGAGAACTATTTGGATGCAATAGAACATATTATAGAGCAATTAATTCTTGTATGTATTCTTCAGGAGAACTACCTATTGAGGCTAAAATAATTGATGTAGATGATCTATTTGAAAAAATTATAAATGAAAAAATATGAATAAATTAAAAAAATTAACAGAATTAACAAGAGAAGAATTAAATGAAATATCTGATTTATTCGTTGATCAAACACATAGTGAGGGCTGGAAAATAGCTGAAGCTAAAGATTTAATGTCTGAAGATTATAAGTGTTTTATTGAAAAACCTAAAGAAAATTGGAAAGAAAATATAACTGAATATTTAACAAAAAATGGGTATGAGTTACCTAAAAATAGACTATTTATATGAAAAGTTTTTTACAAAATATGGGTTTTGTTAAACCAGATGAAACAACTCAAGAAAATAAACCTTTTGTTGAAAATCCAAAAACAACTTTCCCTTCAAGAAATCCAGCGCCTACTTTTTTTGATCCCGAATCTAAAGAAGAGTCTAAGATAATGGGATTTCCAGAACCAGCTATTGATTTTAAACAAGAATCTCAAGGTTTTAAAGATGAAATTAATCCTTATTTAGATCAACTTAGAAAAGCCTATAATGATCAGTTTACAAAGCTAAATAAGCCCGATGTAGACTTCTTTGAGATATTTCAAGGTCTAAGTAAGTTTGGTAATTTAGAATCAGCAGAAGCTCTTAAAATGGCTTTGTCAATGACTTCTGGTAATCTTACTAAAGAAGTATTAGATACTCAAGCAAATCAGTATGCTAAGACCTTAATGGATAATTTTAATCAACTTAAAAAGCAAGGAGAAAACAAACTTGAACAAGTTAAGTCACAATGGTCTAGTACAGAATCTTCATTAATTGCTACTATTAGTGAATTAAAAAGAAAAATATCTGAAGCAGAATTACAATTAACAACTATTAATGAGAAATTTGATCCTCAAGTTAGAGAAATTAAACTTAAATCAGGAGCCAATCAAATAGCATATAGTGAATTAATGGATAAAATAAACAAAGTTCAAAATAATATTAAAAACAATTTATAAAAATATGATAAGCTTATTTGATTTATTCTGGTGTTATTTAACCGGATGCGCAGTAATGTTTGTAATATGTGCTTTACTTAGAAACCACGTAGATGCACATGAACCTCAAGACAAAAGAACGACTGTAGTTATGACAATACTTAGTTGGATTGGATTGATGATAATGTTTGCAGCATTAATGCATACATTGTTTTACAATAAAAAAGACGAAAAATAATTAATTAACAACTATAACAAATAATTAAAATGAGTGACTTTAAACAGATCGCACAAACAAAGATAAGTAGATTACCTTTGTTTAACGGTATTGACAGTAGTGAAATACAATTAATACCGCAAGAATGGAAAAAAGGTGAAAAACCTGTATTTAACATAGTACGAATACTTGGATTAATTGGTATTGGATATGTTGTATGGACTATCTTATTACCTTTTATAGCTGGATTGGCAGCAGGATTTTATCTAATTGGACAAGTTGTGGCAATAGTTGGTAGCATTCTATTAATCTATGCTTGTAGAAAACCATTAAAAGGTATTGTAAAGTCTATGATTCGTAAGTTTCATGAATTTTGGATAACTAATGATCCTTTTGGAGCATTTAGAGAACAAAGAGTAGAATTGGTACAACAATATGAAGATGCTGTTGGAGCTGGTACTATTATATCTCAAAGTAAAGAGACTATGAAATCTAATGCTACTAAAAATCAACTTGACGCTAAAAAATATCAAGATAGATTAATTGAAATATCTGAAGAAGCTGTTAAATTAAATACAGAAATAGAAAAGTTTACTACAGAAGAATCTAAAGAAGATCCTGAGTATGCTGATTTGTGTATTCAACGAAATGATTTGGCTATGGAATATCAACGTGTTGAAATGAACTATGAACAAGCTAAAGATCTGATTACTCAATTCGGAACCAGAGCTAGTGTATTTACTAAGTTTGAGACTCAGTATAAATATTTTGTTAGTTATCTCAAAAATCGTGTTAAGAATTTTGACTCAACAGTTCAGATACTTAAGAATGATTTTGAAGCTACTAGCGCAATGAGAGCTGGAACAGATGCTGTTAAAAATGTATTAAACTTTAATGATAAATGGGAAGTTCAATTCGCTTCTGAAGTAGTGTTAGGTGCTATTGCAAATAATATTGCTACAACTAAAAACAACTTACAAGATATTAAAGACGCTATGGGTAATATCAATATTGGTGACCCTAGTAAGTCTTTCAATCAATTGGATAAATTAGTAGCCAATATTAAAGCTGGTACTGATATTATTCCTAGTGCTAAACGATTTAATAATCCTGATTTGAAACTTACGGCTGAAGAAAAAGACGCTACAGGTGGAATTGGAGGAATATTTTAATAATTAATTTAAAAACTATAATTAAAAACAAATGGAAAATTTTAATCAAAATCAAACAAAAACAAGTTGGTGGGATAACCTAACTCCCAAAGGTCGTAATACACTTAAAGTATTGGGTGTAATAGCTATTATCGTTATAGCTTATTTAGCAGTAGCCTTTTTTGCCCCCGGAATGAACTTTCTAAAATCTACTACAGGTAATGATTTGGAAATTGATGGAACCGTAATTGATAACGCTTCTAAAGCAGATAAAATCGATTTGCCAGGAAACAGTTTATCAACTAAAGTAAAAAGTAAAACTAAGTATAATTTACTTGAGTATACTTGGAATGGTAATAGTACTATGATTGTAGCTAATGGCGGTCCTCAAACTTCTGAAAATAGTTTAATGGAAAAATATGGTGTAAATCTTAATATAGGACGTCAGGATGATTTTAGTCTATTACAAGCTGCTATGGTTAATTTTACTGCTGAATTTGATTCAGGGAATTTAAATCCACAAAGCAATACTAGTGCATTCGGAGTAAGTATTATGGGTGATGGCGCTCCTTATTTTATATCAACATTAAATAAAATGCTTGACGATAAATTTGGTGAAGATAAATATCACGCTGTAGTTAAGGCTTGTTATGGAGCTAGTTATGGAGAAGATAAACTTATTGGAGATAAAAAATATATTGATAATCCGGCTAATCTTAAAGGAGCTGTTATCGTAACTGCTGTAGGAGACGGTGACTGGGTTGTAGCATTGAATTATATATTTGCTAATAAAGGTATTAAAGTAAATCCAAACATCGGTACGTATGATCCAGAAGCTGTAAACTTTATTCATAATCCAAATATTATTGAATGTGCAAATGATTATATTGCATCTCAATTAAATGGAAAGGTTTATGACATGAAAGAACTTAAAGATGGTAAGCCAACAGGTAAGACTGTATCTAGAAAAATTGATTTATGTAGTACTTGGTTGCCTGGAGATAAAATGATATTTGATAAAGTTCCTCACGCAGTAACTATATCTTCTACTAAAGATTTTCCTAATCAAATGACTACAACTTTAATAGTCTTAAAAGAATGGTCTGATGCTAACCCAGACGTGGTTGTTAATATTTTGAAAGCTACTTATACTGCTGCTAATCAAATGAAGTTATATGATGATTGGAGAGTTAAAGCTTCACAATGTGTTGCTAAAACTTACGGTTATCAATCTCCTCAATATTGGTATGAAATGTTTAAAGGTAAAACTTTAAGTAATGGTCAAATTGCTGGTGGTACTAGAATTATGAATCATGCAGATGCTTTGCAATATTATGGATTAGGTGATGATGGAATTAATAGATACAAATCTGTTTATGAACAAGTTGCTAATTATTTGACAGATCTTAATCCAAATGGATTCAGTGATGCTGTTAAAAAAGTTACTCCTTATGATAAAGCAGTTGATTTGACGTCATTACAAGCGATTTCAGGTATTAATTCAGGTGAAGTGAAACAAGTAGACTATTCTAAAAAGTTAACGTCTGTAATGGCATCTGGAAGCTGGCAAATCAATTTTAATTCAGGTAGTTCGGAGATATTGCATTCAAGCGATAAACAACTTAAAGAATTATACAATTTAATTGTTCAAGCTGAGGGAACTAAAATCATTATTGAAGGCCATACTGATAATACCGGTAATCCTGATCAAAATCAAATTTTATCTAAATCTAGAGCTAACGCTGTACTAGAGTATTTGCAAAATCAAGGTTTACCATTCCAAGCAGTTGAATCTGTAGAAGGATTGGGAGATAAAAAACCTATTGGCAATAATAATACAGCTGAAGGTAGGTATAAAAACAGAAGGGTTCAAGTAACTCTTTTAAAATAATGTATATATTTATTATTATAACAGGATTAGTATTATATTATTTACATCATAAAGAACATAATTTTAAATTTAGAGAATCTTCTTATTTTAATGAAAAAGATTTTTATATATTTAATAATAATTTATGTTTTAACCATGTAAGCAAAGCTATTCTAGATAAAAATGGTAATTGGTATCTTGGAAATTATAAAGCTACTACTGTTAAATGTAGAAAAAGATTTCTATTAGATAATTATAATTATTTTATCAATAATAAATTACATTATAAATTATAAAGAGCGATAAAGTCAATTAACTCTTTTAAAATAAAAAAGTAAAATAGCATACTGGAAACTCTCGATCTCTTCCATTTTACTTTTATAAGCTATTGCTACGTTCTTGCAAGTCGTACTATCTGTTTAAACAAGTCAGATCAATATCTTATTTTTTTTAATTAAATTTAATATTAATAGTGCATAGCACTTAAAACACAAAACAAAAAAAATGAAAAAATTCTTAATCGTAGGAATGTTGTTCTTAGGAGCAATGAGCATGAATGCTCAAACAATTGAACAACCTCAAGTGGATGTTGTAGAAACTAAATCTGTAAATACACTTACTCATTATGTGAGTCTTGGATTATCTATGCATCTTCAAGGAGATTGGCAAGAAAATTCATATGCCACAGTAGAAGGTGGTGTTACTTGCAATAACATCTCTTATGGAGCTGTATTTGGAAGAAGTAATCTAGTTGATGTTTTTGACAAAGATCAGATTACTAATTATTTCTGGGAAGCTAAAATTTCACCAAATTATAAATTAGTGGGAAATTTAACTGGTAGCCTAATTGCAGGTGCAGGCGGATATTTTGGATCTGATGATTATTTTACAGAAGTTGGAGTTGGAATTGGTTATACGCATGAAAACGTGAGTATAGGTCTTAGTTTTAGTAACTGGGATGAAGTTAATTACTTGTCTCCTAGTATTAGTTATAGTTTTTAATTAGTTATCTCAAAAATGCTAAATAAATTATTTAGACCTTTTGAGGAGTTATCCAAATCTCAGAATAATTTAGTTATACTCTTGTGGTTAACTTTTATTCTGGGATGGTGGGTAATTTCTAGTTTTGTAGGCACTACACATTTATTTCCAACAATTACGCAAGTATTTAATGGTTTTGTTAGTGCCTGGAATTTAGGGTTAATGACCCATATTTCCAGTTCGATCTTATTATTTTTACAAGCTAGTTTATATAGCGTTATAATCTCTTGTATAGTAGTATACCTAAGTCCTCTACCTGTTATTAAGCCATTTTGTGATTTAATTAGTACGTTTAGATTTTTGCCATTAGTTGGTATTAGTTTATATATTAGTATTATAATTCATAATGCAAGAAATATACAGGTAACAGTATTAGTAATATTTATGAGTTTATTTTTAATAACAAGTTTATTGCAGAGTCTGTCAAAGAAATCGATTGAAAATGAAATTAATCATGCTAAAAGTATAGGGTGTTCTCGTTGGGAGATAATACTTGAAGTAATGATAAAGGGTCGTTTTGATTTTGTTATTGAAGCTGTAAGACAAAACCTTGCTATTATATTTAATATGCTTGTAGTAATAGAATTAATTAATACTGCTAGTGGTGGATTAGGTTATTTAATTGGTACCAATCAAAAGAATGGTTCTCAAGGTGAAGTAATAGCTTTGCAAATTATAATATTAATGATTGGAAAATCTATAGATTATAGTTTAATAAGTTTAAGAAGGTTGTTTTTTAGATATTCAAATTTTTAATTATGTCAGTAAATGAGTTTTGTAATTACTGGGATAGTAGGCCAAGTAATTTTAAGGAAAGAATAATATTTTGTTTAAGTTTTATAACTATGATTTTAATTTATAGTTTTTTGTATTTTGTTGTAGTACTTTATTATCTAACTGGTTTCTTTTTAATTGATGGAATTATTTGGCTAATATTTGGTAGAAATTTATATACTTATTTTAATTAATTATGGAATATAAATTAGAAAATACAATATTATATCTTGATAAGGTAAATATTGGATATGGTAATAAAATTATTCTGAAAGATATTAGTCTTGAGGAAAAGAATATTACCAGAACAGATAAAATAACTGGTCAATGTATTGCAATATTAGGTAGATCAGGTAGAGGTAAAAGTACATTATTTAAAGCTTTAGCTGGATTAATTAAGCCAATTTCTGGTCAAATATTAGTATCTGATGATTATAATGCTAATAGCTGTAAAATAATATCAGAAGGGGATGCTGGATTTGTTGATCAAGCTTATACTTTATTTAGACATAAGACTGTTTATGAATGTTTAAAGTTTGCATTAAGAAAACAAAAATTATCTAATGCAGAAAAACATACTATGATTGTAGATGCTTTAAATGAATGGAAATTGCTGTCTCAAAAGGATCAATATCCAAATGAGCTATCTGGAGGTCAACGTCAAAGAACTGCTATTCTAGAACAATTATTTACTTCAAAGAAGTATATTGTTTTTGATGAACCAGCTTCAGGTTTAGATGTAGGTAATATAGAGAAACTTAAAGAAAGCTTTGAACATATTTCTCAAACTAATGATTTAAATACAGTTATATTTTCAACTCATGATATTAACTTAGCTGTTAATTTAGCTGATAGTATTTATATTTTAGGACATGAAAATCCCGAAGATCAAGTTAGCACTATAATATCTCATTATGATTTAAAAGCTATGGGATTAGCTTGGGAGCATTTTGGTGAAAAGCATTTAGAATTGTCTAAGAAAATTAGAGAAGATATATTAAGAAGTTAAATAATAAAGTGTTGCTACCGACAGCTCTAAGCCGTGGTACTATCTGGTTAAAGGTCAGATCAACACTTTTAATAAAATAATTATGAGTAAAACATTAGGACATGTAAAACACATGAAGATATCTAACACTGGTCCAGGCATGTTAGAGCAATTTAAAAATCTGGATATGGATTTTAATAGTCTCATAATTTTAGTTGGTCATAACGGATCAGGAAAAAGTTTGATATTAAAACTAACTTGGGCATTAAGTACAATATTAAATAATATTATTATATCAGATGTTCACAAAATACCAGTTCGTGATGATATTAAAATGGCTAAGTTTATATTAGATAACACTTTTACCAATCAAGATATTACAGGAGATATTCATTTTGAATTTGAATGTGGTAGTACTTTATTAATTAAGATGCTGAAAGGAGATATCATAGACTGTATTAGTACTTATAATTCTAATTTACAGCCAACTGGTCAACCTCAATTTATGAGTACTAATATCAGATTGTTTACAAATATTGTTGCTTACTTAAAGTTTAAGAAGGCTTTAGGTATTTCTAATGATATGAGTAAATTCACTGAAGATGAGCTTAAAAAATTATGTGATATGTATAGAATATATGATATAATTTACATGGAATTATTATTTCGCAAAATAGACTCAGGTATTATATCTCAACCTAGTTTAAAGTTAGGAGAATTGCCTAAATTAAATGAAATGATAAATAAATTTGATGGATTTAATTTAGAAATAGCTGATATAACTATGGATTATGCAAATTCAGATATTATGTATAAAGATGCTTCTAACAATGTTAAATCATTAACAAGTTTAGGAAATGGTCATCAATCTATTATTAATATGTTTTTAGGAAATTTATAAGAATTATGAATGCTGATCTACATGACGAACTATTTAATGCGTTGTTAAGTGATAAATATGCTTTTGATATTAGTGACGAAGAAACTAGAAACGAGTTAAATGATATTTTAATTCATTTTGATTATAAATGGTATAATAAAACGGTAGGTTTTTCTGATCAATCTTTGTCTCGAATATTAAATTCTTATCCTTCTTTAATATGTTTCTGTGGAGATGAAATGGATATTGCTCTTCGAATAGAATGTGTAGATAGAACCATTATAGATACTAAAACATTTTTTGATATGTTAAAAAATAAATACAAATGAACGTTGAATTTCTAAGTGTGTTTCTTGAAGAATTTAAAAATCCAAATATTGCTATTAAATTTTGTAACGACAAAGAAGATTTACCATATATTGAAGAGATAAATGACGTTTTAGTTTTTTTAAATTATCACTGGCATAATGACTGTAGGCGTTTTACATTTGAACAATTTTCTTTAACAAGAGAAATTCAATCTGGTGTTGGTGAACCAATTAGATACTTATTTGGAGACAGATTAATTAGCTATAGAAATCCACGAGAAAGAATTGTTATAAATATAAAAGGATTTACAGAATTAGTAAAAGAACAATACAAAATAAAATATGGAATCTAACTATTATAAACAGAAAATGAAAATTGTAAGAGATAAAAAACTTACTGATCGAGAAAAAGAAAATGCCAAAATAAATTTATGGTTTGATCACATTTATGGTTCTATAAAACCTGATTTTGATAAGCTTGGAATGACATGAAAGGTAGTAAAGAATATAGAATAGAGGTAGAGTTGATTAAAATTTATGACATATTAAAATCTAAATATTACAAGGTAAAAATAGAATCAATTGAAGAATATAATAAACTAGTTTCTATAGTTGAAAATGATGAATTTTTGAAAAAAAAATTTGAAATATCTGGATTAGCTTGGGGTGAAAGTTATTATATTAACAAATCAGGTAGAGATGATGTTTGGGATTGTTGGGGAATATATGGTAGTGATACTTCAGTAGAGTATTATGGATTTTTTTATGAAAATTTAAATTCTTTTATTGCAAATAAATCTAAATTGATTCTGTTTAAAGATTTAATTCAACCTATAATAGATATTTACAATGAAATATAAGTGTACAAAACAAGGAGGATATGGGTATTATAAACAAGATGAAATATATGATCCAGACCATAAAGATATAAATTTCCCAAATATTTCAAGTCCAAGACAAATTGCATTATATCATCCTGATAGATGGGAAATTATTTATGAAAAGCAAGATTTATTGAACGATAAGATAAATGATTTTAAACATAAATTATTATCTAAAAAATATAATTTTATTTGTAAACCTGATGAGTATGTTCTAATGCATAAAATATTAGTTGAATTGTGTTTAAATTTTCATGAAAATCAACCCTTATGTAAGATGGAAGAATTCACAAATTCTATTCCAGAAGGATTGTTGCTAATTGCTAATTATGGGGAAAATCATAATTATGCTTTTATGAATTTATCTATTATTGATCGTTTTGATAATATTCTTAATTTTTCTGATATTATTTCTGATATAAAAAGAATATATTATGAAGAATAGGTACAAACTAATAAATACTGCTGGATATATATATCTTCAGGTGATATAACTAATTTCAAATTAAATGAAGTGTACGACGAAGACTTTATTTTTATAAAGAATGGAAAAAGTTATTCCGATGTCAGTTATTACGCAAATGTATATAGAGCTGATTGGGAAAAAATTGAATACATGACTCCTGTTGAGATTATGATTAATATATTAACATCAGAACAATATGTAATATATATCGATAGCGAAATTGTTGCTGAAAAAATAGATAAAATATTTTATATGTTACAGTTGCCACCTTATAAAACAGATGAAAAAATTGTATATCGTTTAAGTAAGGCTTATAAATCACCAAGATATCTAGTCCCAGAACAATTTGTTTGGTATGAAAACAAGACATCAATTGAAAATTTAGATAAAATTATATTAAATTTTAGTGATATACAAAAAATAATTATTGAAAATGGATGTGAATGAATTAGATGATTTAAATTACTTAAAAAAAAGATTGTTAAATGTGTTTAAAAATAAATATCATTATTTTACTTTCACAAATGAAATAGAAATGAATGAATTATGTGAAGTTATTGATTTTTTAGATATAACTTGGGCGTCTGGTGATAATATATTTCATATTGATAATAAATATTTATTAGAAAAAGTAATCGCAGATAGAAGAGCTGGTGTGACTTATGTGAATGATTTAACGAGAGATGGAATCGCTATGAAACAAAAATATGAAATTAAAGATGAAGATAGAGAAATAAATTATGATACATTAAAGAAAATAATAAATCAATTAAAAAATGAATAAAATGATAACAACGATGTTATGGGTATTAGCTTTTATAGTATTTTTCTTTTATATAGCTGATACCAAAATTACATTTAATCCCTTTAGTTTTAAATGTGAAAATTTAATTGGTGCATTTGGTTGGATATTACTTGTTGTAGCATTCATTATGATACAAGTTAAACCAATAGAAAGCGCTAATTTAAATGGATATGAAGAAGGCTATAAACATGGTATAGATGATGGTTTTGAAGCAGCATCTACTTCATTTAAAGAAGTATTAGAAAAGAAAATAAAACAACAACAACAAGAATAAAAAAAATAACAATTAATTATTATATTATGAAAACTAAAAACAATTCAGAATCAGAACAGAATGTAATTACTACAAGTCAAGCAGAAAGAACTTTTGTTAGACATACAGATTATAATCCGAATCGAAAACCAAAAAATCAAAAGCGCAAAACATATGCTGCTGTAATAAAAGATAATGTAATTTCTTTTGGTATTGCTGTTTGTGGAAGTAAAGACCATTTTGTTAAGAAAGTAGGTAGACAAATTGCATTACAGAGAGCTATAGAAAGCCCTGTGTTGATTAGAAAAGTAAAACCTTCAGAAGATGTTAGAAAAGTATTTTTTAATAGCTTAAACGCATTGTAAACGTGTCTGAAGGAGATGTTTTTAAAAGTACCAGTATCGAGGCTATTAATCTTCCTGCTGGTACTATTATAGAGATTATTGATGCGCCTCATTCACAATTAAAGCCTAAAGATTTATATTTGATCACAGATTATAAAAGAAATAAACATCAAACGTGTTGTGGTGTTGATGTAAAAACAGGTAGAACTGATCTATGGACGGTTTCAGAATATAGATTTGATTTTAAAATTATGAGACTACCTTATGAGTAAACTAAGCAAAGATTATAATAAAGAAAATGAAATAGTTAAATGTAGGATTTTAAATATTCCTATTGGCTCCATATTTAAATGCTTATATAATAATAAACTATATATAAGAATAAAAGGCATTGAAATTAGAAACAATGCTAATAATTATTGTGTAAATCTAAAAACAGGAGATTTGGAATTTTCTAACAATTTAGATGAATTTGAGTTTATAATATATAGATACGGATAAGATATGATATTGAAAAATAAAAGAATAATGAAAGAAAAGAAAATACTTCAAATTAGTTTTAATAATTTAAAACAGGGAACTGTATTTAAATTATCAGACACTGCTTATAATAGAAATCTATTGTATAGCAATATTTCAATTAGTAGTGTAGTAGATGAAGGTGATATATTTGTTTCTATAAATAACACTTCAGACCCAAGATTTAAAAATTCTAATTCATCTTTCATTGTAAATATTACAAGAGGTCAATTAATTGGCTCTTCTTTATATTTAAAAACAAAAGATGGAAACAATACAACATTAATTGATATTGAAATTTTAAATGAACAATAAGATGAATATAGGTCAAGATAATACTAAAAACAAGAATATAACAACCGCCACAAAAGCAGCTGTTACTAATTCAATAAATAAACTTAGAAAATTCTCATTTGAGAATGCTAGAGTTAGAAGATCAGATGCTTTAAATACAGTTGATGATGAAGATTGTCAATTTATTCAAGGAAAATACTATAATATGGGCAGTTAATGAAAATAGAATGGGATGATTATATTGCTGGAAGTATAATAAAAATATCAGCACCAGGTGTTGAGGATAAATTATACTTAGTTTTTGCAGTTCCTGTAAAGGTTCAAGATACTTATGCTCAAGCTATTAATTTAACTACCGCAAAATTTTGCAGAAGCAGTTTTTATACAAAAGAGGATACTGTTATTGAAGTAATGAGAGGAGGGTTAAAAAATGGCTAATAAATTGAATAAATCAGATTATGAAGCAGGCGATATATTAAGAATAAAATTTTCTTGGTTTAACAATATACATGAAGATGTTTTTATTGTTTTAGATGAAATTCAATATTGGTTAGTAAATATAAATGATTTTCAACTTTATGATGATGATTCTCCAGCTTTAAACGACTCTCATTTAATATCAGTTGAAATAATAAAAAGAAGAGATGAATATACAACCGGATTTTAGTCAGAACATTATTATTTCAGCTAAAGGGGAATGGCAAATTAGATTACTTTATTTAATATATTCGAATATAAATATTAAATATAATAGAATATTTAGTCTTGAAGTACCATTAATATGTGATGAAAATTACAAAGATTTCAATAAAAATTTACTTAGTATAGTCAACAATTGCAAGTCAGAAAATATTCAAACCGAATTATTATATCATCCATTAACATCAAGCACTAGTATCAATACAGGAACAGCCTATACTCGTAAAAAATTAGAAATGATTTTTAAAAATGAATTTGTTGATTTTAAAAATAATAGTTTTATAAATAGAATTATTAAATCTAGAAATGTAACAATTTATGATCATAGATTAGTAAATATGAAAGAAGTTTTGGATATATATGGTATGTATTTATTCGATAACAAGAAAGATCATACTTGCTTTATAAATAGATATGAAGAATATTTTAGTGAATATAATATATTTAAAGCTATAAAAAATATGAATTATGACTGGGATTGTGGTTAAAAATAATACTCATAACGATATAGATAATTATTTTTACAAAATGAAATTAGGATCTGTAATTAAAATTACCAGCGTGACACTAAATCCATATATAATGAGGGTACAGGATGATGGAGACTTGACTAGAGTCGGAGTCTGTATTTTTTCTAAAGAAGATTTTGATGTCGGAACATTTTGGGGAAATCTTCTAGAAGGTTATACTTATGAAATAATAAAAGAAATAAAATGAATAGATATGAGGATTTAAAATTAAAGAAAGAATATCACAATAATTATGGTAATCAAAATGATAATTATTTTTCAATGAGCTCTTTATTTCCTGGGACTATTATAGAATTAATTTATAAAGAAAGTGATAAATTAAATCGTAATGGTAGATTAGTAATGAATACTGACAGAAGTGAATTTGTTTGCTTAAAAACCGGAGAAACATTTAAAAGAGCTATGCCTAGAGGCATGAATTATAAAATAATGAAAAAAGTCATTTAACAAAATAATAATTAAAGAATGAAAAAATTAAATAGAACAGAGATCGTTACGTTAGCTAAAAGAATACTTGAAGAAGTGAACGAAGTTAATGAAAAATACAATAAATCAATAATTAACTCTAAGGTCTATCAAGATGAAGTAGAAAAAATTAAATCTCAAGATCCAACTTTAAAGGTTAAGGCTGAGATTGAAAAGTTATTGAAAGTTGAGTTTGGTTCAAAATACGAAACAAAAGTAGGTTTTACTGTATCAAGTAAAGATGAAATAATTAATAATAAAATTAATAAAGAACTTGTTGATTTAAGAATTAAATCTATTAAACCAATTTACCATATTAAAAATTCAGATTGGGAAAGTATGCCAAGAGAGATGCAAAAAGTAATAGATGATATTACAATAGCTCAAATTGATATAACCGATACCCATATGTTGATTAATACAATTAAAGCTGGATTATTATAATCAAATAATAAGAAATAAAGTTAAATAAAATAAATAATAAAAGAAGAAAATTATATAAAATGAAAATAGTATTTAAAAGTATTGAAAGTGTAGATTTAAAACAAATATTTCCTGTTATTGAAGAACAAGATTATAAATTACTTGAAGGCTTAAGTTTAGTTATTCCAGATAGTGAATATGAAAAAATTCAAAAGCAAGGTTATTTCAAGGTAGATCCTTTTCAGATTAGTAAAGACTTGATTGAAGTAGCCACTGGAGCTAATTACGATCCAACTCACGCAAAAATTCTTGCAGAAGTATGTAAATCATCTATATTCATGGAAGATATGGCAGATGCCCTTACAAGAGGTGTGAGACTTAATCAAAATGTTATCTTGTATGGTCGTGGTGGTCATAATAAATCAGAAGGTACTGAATTGATTCTTAACTTAATGAAAAAAGAAGGATTAATTACAGAAGAACCATTTGTATTAACTTGTGGAGACGGTTTAACTGAAGAAGGATTGTTTGGCGGCATCAATATTAAGAAATTTAAAGATACGGGTGAATTAGAATATCTATTTAAAAATAGCTTTTTAGAACATGAGGTTGTTGTATTTGAAGAAATCTTTGATGCTCCACCACAAGTTCTATTGGCTCTTAAAGATGTTATGACATCTAAAAAAGCTAGAAAAGGTAATCAAGTACACCCTTGTAAGACTAAAATATTTATTGGTCTTACAAATAAGTCTAAAGAAGATTTTTCTGAGGATGATAGTTTAGAAGCCTTAGCACAACGTTTTCCATTGACTTTGAAAGTAGAATGGGATTCTTATAGCAAAAATAATTTTACAAGTTTATTTAAAAAAGTATTTGGAGATACGTTCTTCAATAGAAATAAAGGTAAACTTATTGAGTTATCTGAAATTTTATCTATCAATAACGGAATGAATGATAAATCACATTTTGTTTCTCCGAGAACGGCTATTCACGCTGCAAAATTATACTGTGATGGTGGAGATTTGAAATATATTTATGATATTGACAAAGAAATATTGAATAAGTATTATAAAGAAAATAAAGATAAAGAACAAGAAACGGCTGATGAAGAAATGTTCAGAATGATTGCTGATTATGTTAAAAATAATAATTTAGGAGAAATCGATACTAATGCAAAATTGCTTGACTTGATTATTGGAGAACATAAATCAAGAACAGGAGAAGATGTTAAGGTAGAGATTGATGAAACTTCTGCTGCAATCAAAATGGACAAGCTTAAATATGTTGTTTCATTGATGGATATTCATAAATGGTCTGCCAAAAATATGGACAGAGCAGGTAAGAAAAAGACTGAAGTTAAAGAAATAATTGAACAATTAAAGAAATAAAAAGAAAATATGAGTAATGGAAGAACAGAAGGGTTTACTATAAACCTTACTAATACAATTACTTTGCCTGAGTTAGATTATATAAACGAGTTAGCTCGTGATAAAAACTATGAATTTGGTGGTGGCTTTATTAAAGTCCCACCAATCATAGAAGATTTATATTATTTATTTACTCAAGAAAGAGAAGAAAGTATTGATTTTGATTTTAAAAATCATGTATTTTCACTAGATACTTGTAAAGAGGTATTGAATAGAGAATTGACTGAGTCTGAAAAAGCTTATTATGGATATACTTTAAAGTTTCTTGAAGGTTTAAATTATCCAGAATGCCCAGGTTATTCACCAATGGATAAAACATTAAATACTTTGATGTACATGGTGCATTTAAGTAAGTCTAATGAAACTAATTCTGCTCAACAAAATCCAAAAGGAAACGGTAAAACTACTTTAGATCCTCAATCATTATCTGATTTGATTAAAGAGATGAGTAAAGGAGTTCCTGATGATAATGGAGGTGATAGTTCATCTAAACCTTCTAACCAAGCTTTATCAAAAGATGTTATTTCATGTGTTAGAGATTTTCTTTATGATTTATCTCCAACTATTGCTAATATATATGCTGCTGAGAAGGTTCCTGATATGCCAATTAATCCTGGTATATTAAGAGATATTAAAGTTAAGACTTATTTAGAAGAAAAAATTGGAATGGAAACTTCTTTGGAAACAAAGTTAGTTGAAAACAATAAATCTAATAAGAAACGTATCAAAAATATGTCTAGTTATAGTCAAGTAATGAAGGCTAGTAAGACTCAAATGGTATTGCCTAATTTTGATGATAAGCTTGCAAAAAAAGAATTAACTATCAAAGAAAAGGTACTACCTGAAACAAGAAAGCAAGTTGTAACATTAATGCTTGATGATTCTGGTTCAATGGGAAGTATTCAAAAACAATCTTATGTTAGAGCTACTTTATTGAATTACCTCGAAGGAGTAATGCAAGGTAAGGCTAAACTTAACTTTTATTTATATGAGTCTAAACGATATGGATATAAAGAAGTTAAAACCCTTAAAGAAGCTCAGGATTTATTTAAAGATATAAGCTTGAGAAGACCTAGTGGTGGTGGTACTCATATTGGTTATTGTTTACAAGAAACTATTGATGAGATTGCTACTGATACTACATTTCACGATCCTGAGATTGTAATCATGCTAGATGGAGATGATCATGTTAATCCTAAAGAGGTCAAATCTAAGGGAGTTAAAATTAACGCATTATGCTTTGGTACAGAAAATCCTGGACTAAAAGAGCTTTGTGCTTCTTCTGGTGGTTGGTATGTTGTTGAACAAATGTATAATAGATATTAATTATGGGAATAGTAAAATATAACAGAGTTGTTTTTTCTGAAGCTATGAGTAAAAGTCCAAATCAATCTGGAATTTCATTTTCTAAAGTAGAATATCCTAGAGATTGTATAAAAATTGAATCTATAAATCCAAAAATGAATGACATAACAAGTCATCTTTCTATTGCAATTCCAATAGAACATTTAGATGATGTTATTAACAGTTTGATTGAATTAAGAACTGACTTAAATAAATGATTAGATTAAAAATAAAAACAGGTTTAGAAAAAAGAAATAAAACTAAGCCTGTTTTTAAATTAAGAAATAAAAAAGAATATAAAAAATCTAAAGAAGTATTTTTAGATTTAACAGAATTAGAAATAGAAAGTAGAAAAATAGAAAACTATGGATATTTCAATGAATATAGATGATATATTCAAAAACAATTTAACAATAAGTGAATATCTATATTTAAGAAACTTATTTGTTGGAGAAGATAATAAAATAAAAAATCTATATAAGTTAATAGAAAATATTAACGAAGATTCTCTTCAGGAAAGAGGATTTATAAAAATAACTGAAGATGCTATTATACTTAGATCTAAGGCTATAGATATGTTTTTACCAAAAGATTTATTCTATACGTTTTTAAGCACTTTTCCCATTAAAACACCTAACGGTAGATATTTATCGCCTTCTGGAAGTGGAGGAGAATATAAAGGAATGGCTGTAGATAAACTTAGAAAAAAGTGGGATAGCTTATTTAGAAACAAAGAAAATCTTCAAAAGAATGCTATTGATGTTTTAAATGCTGAGATTAAATGGCGTAAAAAAACTGGAAACATAGAATATATGAATGCTTCAGAAACGTGGCTTAATCAAGCTAATTTCGAGAAATATGCATATCTACTTGAAGATAATAACAAAGAGATAAATAAAGAGAAATGGATGTAACTGAAGTATATTTTGAAAAGGGAGATGATGATACTTATTTTAGAGATCATAGTTTGAAATTAATTGGTGATAAAGTTTGTTTTGATACTGCTGATGGAGAATATCAACTAGCTACTTTTCCTATTTCTTTACTTAAAGAAAAAATTAAAGAACATGAAGAGAAATCTAGTAATAGGTGATATACATGGAAATCATAAAGGATTAGTTCAAGTTTTAGAAAGATGTGGATTTGATAATAATAATGACACGTTAATATCTCTTGGGGATGTTGTTGATGGTCATAGTGAATCATTCGAAGTAGTTGAAGAATTGCTTAAAATAAAGAATTTAGTAGCTGTAAAAGGTAATCATGATGATTGGTTTAATACTTGGTTAGAAACAGGTGACAATCCTAGTAATTGGCAACAAGGTCAAAAGGCAACTGGATTAAGTTATTTAAATCATTCAAGACCAGGAACTTCTTGGTATGGATTACAATTTACTCCGGGAGGAGGTGAACACTTTACTGAATCTATAAGAACTAATGATATTTCAGATTCTCATATTGAATTTTTTAAAAATCAAATACCATATTATATAGATGATAAGAATAATTTATTTATTCACGGAGGATTTGATAGAAACTATAAACTTGAAGAACAATCAGAATTTAATTTCTGGTGGGATAGAGATTTATGGAAGCAAGCATTAAGTTTTGAATCGGGTAGAAAACCTGGAGATAAATTTAATATGGTTGAAGATTTTAATGAAATTTATATAGGTCATACAAGTACTCAATTTTGGAAGAAAGACGAACCAATGAATGCTGCTAATATCTGGAATTTAGACACTGGAGGTGGTTGGCACGGTAAGATTTCTATTATGGATATTGATACTAAACAATTTTGGCAATCAGACAATGGAAATATATTGTATCCAGAGTTTAAAGGAAGAAGTTAATTGAATTCAGTTGAAAAACGCATACAATACTACGAGCAACGTAGATCTGATATTATATCAGGAAAAATAAAACCTATTCCGTTTTTTGGATTACCTAGATTGACAAAATATATACCTGGAATTATACCTGGTTTAATGTATAAAGTAACATCTGGTACTGGGGCAGCCAAAACTAATTTTAGTAAATATGCTTTTATATATCAGCCTATATTTTATGCAATTAAATACGGAATTAATTTTCAGGTTATTTATTTTGCTTTAGAAGAATCTGAACAAGAGTTTATAGATGGATTGTTTATTCATATCTTAAAACGTAAATACAACGTCTCTGTTGATATATTTCAACTTCAGGGTATGCAGACAACACCTTTAGATCAAACTGTCTTAGATGCGCTTAAAATGGCTCAGAAAGAGGTTAGTTTAATAATGACTTATATAAAGGTTGTTGATAATTGTTATACTCCAGATTCTATATTTAATAAATGTAAATTATTTGCTTCTAAAATGGGTAAGTTTGAAATTAATTCAGTTACCAATGAAGAAGAATATATAGCAAATGATCCAAGTCAGGTTGTGTTAGTTGTGTGTGATCATATAAGCCTTCTTGAAGAACAATATGATAAGGAAACTGATGCTTTCTTGAATCATCATAAGACTATATCCAAATGGCATACTAAAATAGCCAGAAAAATAATTACAAAAAAATGGAGATGGACTGTATTAAATATTCAACAGCAAGCTTTAGAATCAGATAAACAACAATTTACTTCAAAAGGAGATAGTATTTTAGCTAAAATATTACCTACTCTAGACGGTGTTGCTGATAATAAAATAGTTGTAAGAGATGATCAAATAGTTATAGGATTATTTGCTCCTGAAAGATTTGGATTAGAAACGTTTAAAGGATTTGATATTGATAATAATACTCCAGAATCATTTGGAGATAGTTTTAGAAGTATAACTATATTAAAATCAAGATTTGGAATGCCTAACGTAACTCTTCCTTTATATTTTGACGGAAAACATAATATATTTAAAGAATTGCCTACTCCGAAAGATAAAGACTACAATGTTAAGATGAAGGAATATTATAAATTATTAAAAGAAAAATAAATGCCTTTTTTGAAAGAAAAATGGAATGATGAATTTCCAATAAGAGATTTAAATCCAGGAACAATAATAGAAATAACTGAGATTAAAAATAATCCTAATTTTTATTATCAATATATAATTGGAGATTTATTTATAACAGTACCTCAAAATGTTTGTTGGAATAGTGATAGTAATCCAGGATTCATGTTACAATTAAAAAGCGGAGAATTATTTTGTTGTGAAGAAACAATAAGAGTAAATTTTAAATATAAAATAATTAAAAAACCAAATTAAAATGGCAGGAGAAAAAAATACAGGAAAGAAAACAATTTACGCATCAATTGGCGGCAAAGGTGACAAGTTAGATAATGGAATTAAGGTTGGTTTTGGTAGATTTACCAAAAGATCAAGAGGTTTAAACGCTAAAGTATGTCAGTAGGAAATATTATTTCATTAATATTTTTATTATTAGCTATATACTTTTTAATTAAAGTTTTTACTATTAAAAAATCTATTAATAACCGAAATAAAAATAAAGAACAAAATATTAATAATAAAGAAATGGCAAAAAAAAAGAAAAAAACTAAAGCTGAACAAGAAATATTAGATCAAGTTGCTCAAGATTTGATTAATTCACTTGATAAAAAAGAGATTGATAATAAATTCAAGACAGCTACTGTTATAGATGAAATTACCGGACATAAGCGTGTTGAGCAGCCTATCATTCTATGTAGTGATGAAACTTTTGAAAATCACACATTAAATTTATGTAATGGATTATCGTTAGGGTTTCCAACTAAAGCTTTACCTTACTTAATTAAGTCATTAACTGAATTATATAATAAAAATGGACTTGATTATTTTAATGGAGATCAAAAGGCTTTAGATGCTCATACATTGTCCATATATGATAATAACAAGCTTGAAGTTATTGACTTAAACGTCTTAACTCCTGATCCGGTTAATTCAAGAAGTGGTAGTTGTCCAGCTGGTGCTATTACTGAAAATGATAGTATTGGCGAGGCTTTAGGTAAAGTCTATATGAATAATATGGATGTTCTAAAAAATATGACCACATCTGAATTATTAGACCTTAAAGGTGATATGGAGAAGATGAGGGATATCATTGAAGAAGCTGAAGAGAAACGAGATATGCTTGGAGCTACTAGTCAACAAGATCATAAAAAAGAAGTTGAAAAGAAAATAATGGAAAACATTAAAGAACTTGAAAGTAAACTTGTTGGTAAAAAAGAAGATAAATCTGAGGATATTACATTTGAGAAAATCAAAGATATATATTTGAAGTATGGTGATAAAGCTGCTAAAGAAGAACTTATGAGAGTTCCTGCTGAAAAACGTGATGAAATATTAGCTAAAATGTTAGATATAGTAAAAAAACAATAATTTAAAACTAAACAAATATGAGAATTTTTTTTAATTGGTTATTTAATTTAATATTTAATAACATAGAAAAAGCTAATAAAGACCAATCTTGTGAACAAGAAAAGTGGGAAAGAGAAAATTATGAATATATTGGACCTGTTGATTCTATAAAAAAAGATGAAGATCTTCAGGAACTAGATTTAGAGAAAGCTAAATTACAAGCTATTTCTAAATGTGATGGTTGTGAAGATGAAGTATTTGTTTTGAAGCTGGATGGCAAAGAAATAGATTATGCTGCAAACTTAAATCAACTAGCTGATAGAAATGGTTTAAATAAAGTAACACTATATCGTCATTGGAATAAAAAACAAGCTAATAAATTGCAAAGAACCGAACTTTACAAATGGAAATATGAAATAACTAAATATAAATAAATGAAAAGAATTGTATTAAAATTTCACGATCATGACGAAGCTAATGCTTTTGCGGCTATGATTAAAGAAGATGTGGAAATGGGAAATTGTACTATAGAATCAGAAACAGATGAAGAAGTTGTTTTTAATCTTCCACCCGAAGAAAGTGAAGAATCTGAAGATTAAAGGTTAGTAATTAAAATAGTTAGTAGTGAGGGAGAAGAGTCTAAGGTAGGAGGGATAGTTTTACTTAATTGTAAATATCAGTAACTGCTAACTATTTTTTAATAAATTAATATAATGACTTATGAAGAGTTTAAGAAGAAATTAGTTTTTAAAAAAGATAAAATATATATAGAATGCTTATCTTTTTCTATTGATAAAACTCAGTTTTTAACTGAAACAAGCTATGATATTGATGCTCAAAATAAATATATCGAAGAATTATATTATGATAATTTAGAACAATTATCAAAACAATAAAAGAATTTTTATTGAAAGAATAAAATGCAAAGAGATTTTTATAAAGTATTACTTGTATCACAATCAGGAAAGGGTAAAACCTATTCTGCAAGAAATTTAGATAGAGAAACGACAGGATTTATTAATGTAGAAAATAAACCTCTACCTTTTAAGGGTCAATTTAAATATCATACACGTTGTAATACTTATCAGGAAGCATTTAAAGCGTTGATTGAATATGCTAAAAATCCTGATATTAAAGTAATATTTTTTGATAGTTTTTCTGCTTATGTAGATTTACTCTTATATGAATGTAGAAAAACAAAAAAAGGATTTGATGTGTGGAATTTATATGCCGAAGAAATAGGTAATCTTCTTAATATGATTAAGAGAGTTCCTAAAGAAGTATATATGACTGCACATTATGAAATATTAAGTCCTGAAGGCGCTCCAGAAAAGCGTGTTAAAGTTAAAGGAAAAGAATGGGAAGGTGTGATTGAAAAAGAATTCACAATTGTATTGTATTCGGATAGAAAACAAAATGAAAAAGGATTAACCGAAGCATGGTTTGATAGCGCTTTAGAAGGTTCGTCCAGTAAATGTCCACCTGATTTAATTCCAATGGCTAAAACAAAATTTGATAATGATTGTGCATTTGTACAAGAATGTATTGAAGAATATGTAAAATAAATAATATCAACTCAGGGAGTGAGTATAAACACTTTTGACAAAGATTATATAGAAATATAAAATATATAAATGAATAACATGAATTTTGGTGTACCAAATTTAAGAATTAAAAAAGAAGAAAAATATCCTGATCAGGGAGTAATTACATTTTTACCAGTAGAGAAAGAAGGTGGTGGTAGAAAAATGATTTTAAATGACAAAGCTCTTGAGTTATTAAATCTAACTGATGCAAGTAATCAGATTAGTTTTAGTTTTTCAGGAAGTAGAACATTTATTGTAAATACTTCTGGTAGTATAGGAACATCGGGATTAAAAGTAGGTAAAACTACTCAAGGATTTGCTGATAAAAAACATTATAGTTATATCAAAACCAGACAATATGGTTTAACTGATGCCGATACATTAGAATTATTTTTTGTTGAAACAGAACAGAAGTTTAATGGTAATAGTGTTTATGAATTACAAATGATGAATGAAACTGAAGATCAAAAAATAACAGAGGATTTTAAAAATTCTGACGCAGAAGTATCAAATATACTAGATGAAGAAGAGCAAAAAGAAGCTGATGAACATGGTTATGAGACTGGAATGGAAATGGTAGTTAATGAAGTTAATTACGTCAATCCAGAATTAATGAAAGATAATTTAAACGCCTAATAATAAATAAAGAGAAAGAAAGATATGAACATATCAAATGAAAATGAAGAAAGAGGTGGGAACTTTATTCCTAAAGAAGTTTATCAAGGTAAAGCTAACTATAGAGTAGTTGCAGTTAATCCTGATAAAGCTAAATTAAAAGAATTAAATCAATTTGTACCAGAAGACGAACCGGTTTATACTGGAGAACGTGAAATTAATGGTATTAATTATAAACTTGCAAATATTACTGTTTATCTACAAAGTCCTAGTAATTTTGATATTGTAGATAGAGTAACTTACACTATTGTTGATAACGTTCAGGAATCTTCATCAGGTAAGTTAGCGGTTATAAATAAATATGGTTCAGACACTTGGTTGGAAAAATCTCATATTGATGCTAAAACAATGCCTAGCAACATGGAATGGTTTGTTAACGAAGGTATTAAACCAATGAAAAGAGGTGAAAAAGATTTAGTAAACTTTATCAGAGCTTTGAGAAATTTCAGTAAAATTACAATGAAGTCAACTCAAGAAGATAAAGATAAATATATTACTGAATTTGACGAAGCTGACTTACAAAAAATGTTTAAAGGAGATTTCAAAGATATTAGAAATATTATTATGAGTAATCCAGATGCTAATGTAGGATTCTTGTTGGGAGCTAGAAATGCAGACTCTGGTAAGGTTTATCAAGATATGTATAAAGAATATCCGCTTAGAAAATACATGGTAGGAAATGATTCTTCTAATGAATATATTGTAAAAGCCGTTAAAGAGTCTCAAGACAATGGACGTTATGCTAATACTATATTTAATCTAGATAACTTGTCATATAAAAAATATGATGTAAATTCTTCTCCTAAACCAGATGATACTACATTCAACGAAGAAGATCACGACGATCTGCCTTTCTAATAAATAAACAACATATTTTAAAATTATTTGCTTGCAGGGACTTGAATAAAGATAGCAATCCGCAAAGATTACCCAGGAAAAATATAAATTAAATATGTTGTTTATAACAAATAAATAAATTAATAATTAGGTGCTTTGGAAGTAGCTTGAAATACAGTTATAGGATTAGCCTTGGTAAATGCACTAGACAGCCTAATTATTTTTATTTTAATGACATTGATAATAAAAGAATTAAAAGAATTAAATGTTAAGAATATATTAAGTTATATTTCAGAAGAAGATATTTATAAAATGTATTTACCTAAGAATTTTAAATTTAATGTACCATTTAGTTCTCCATTCAGGGTTGACAATCAACCTAGTTTTATTATCGGTGGAAGTAATAGGTATTTTAGATATAAAGATTTTGCTACAGGCGATACAGGTAATTGTTTTAATTTTGTTAAACAATTATATAATATCAATTTTAATGAGTGCTTAATACAAATTGTTACTGATTTTAATTTAAGAAGTGAATTTGAAATAGCTACTATAAATTATTTTATACAAACTAAAAAAGCAAAATATAGAAATCCAAGTAAAACATTATCTACAGGATATTCTAAAATACAAATAAAATCAAGAGAATTCAATTCTGATGATTTAGAATATTGGAATAGTTATGGAGTAGATATAGATCATTTAAAATTAGGAACTATAGTTGCTATATCTTATTTCTTTATTAATGATATTTGTTATAGAGCAGATAGATATGCTTATGCTTATATAGAAAAAAAAGACAATAAGGTAACGTATAAGATATATCAACCTTTTAGTAAATACAAAAAGTTTATATCTGGAAACGATTATTCTGTATGGGAATTATGGAACACCTTACCTGAAACTGGAGATAAATTAATTATTACTTCTAGCAGAAAAGATGCTTTAGCCATAATCAATGTTTCTGGAATTCCGAGTGTTTCATTTCAAGCCGAAAGTATAATGCCTAAAGAAGTGGTTTTAAAAGCTATTTTAAAGCGTTTTAAGAGAGTTTATTTACTTTATGATAATGATACTCATAAAGAACAGAATAATGGTCAGAAAATGGCTGAAAAGCTTTGTTTAAAATATCCTGAATTGATAAATATTAAAATAGATGATCTACATAAAGCAAAAGATTTTTCAGATTTAGTAAAATACAGAGGAAAGGAGAAAGGTAGAAAAGTATTAAATGAATTAATAGAATGAAAATAAGATTAGAAACTGGATCAAATATAGAGTGTTTGCCAGAACCAATAAAATCAGCTGTTTATAGAAATATGAAAAGCCAATTAGGTAAAACTTCTTCAGGTGAAAATAATTCTCATGGTTTTATAGATATAAACACAGCTTTTACTTGGAATAAATCATTAGAGATGTCAGTATATGCTGATGCAGATACTATGTGGAGTGAATTATATCAAGGAGAGGAAGTAATTATTTCTCAAGAAGTATTAGATTTTTGGGATTATAAAGGACCTAAAGAATTTATGATTGAAAAACAAGAAAATAATGTTTATTATGGCACTTATAACAAAAGAAAAGTAAAAATAGAAATAACTTATTTAGATGAGTCAGAATGAACCTGAATACTACAATAACGAAAAAGGAAGTTTATATAAATTTGCTGAAGATCATGATTTAAATGCTTGGGAATTCGATATTTTAAAAAGAATTATAAGATGTCGTAAGAAAGGATTATTTAAAGAAGATCTTGAGAAAACAAAATTTTTAATAGATTTATATCTAAAAGAATATAATGAAGATGGAGAATAAAAAATATTATTTGGTAGAGCAAGAAACCAATTATGCTGATGAATTTGATTTGGAAGGTTTTTGGATTCAAGAAGCAGAATCAGAAGAAAAATTAAAAAAAGAACTCGTACAAAATCTTATTGGCGAGCGAGGTGATTTTCCTATGGAAATTTATTTCGGTTCCAATGAAGCTGTAGAATTTGAAAATGAAAATGATTATATTTCAACTTTAAAAATTAGTGAAATAACAAAAGAAGAATATGATGTAGTTGTTAAATTGTTTGGCGGTGCATTTGGTGAATGTTTTTAATGAGTAAAATCATAATTGAAATACCTGAATTTTGGACTCATTGTAATAAATCAGCTAATAAATATCAGAAAATAAATAATCAGGGAATATACTCTGGTTCTATACATAGATTTACAAGAGCTAAAATAGTAGATGATTTGCATAAGTATTTAACAAGTTATATGATTCCATATGTTGGTCATAATATAACTGTAGTTAAACAAATTACCTATAAAATATATACCGTTAAAAATCATGGAAGTATATCTATGAGATCTGGTAAATTATGTTGGAAACCCGTTACTAAGTCTTATAAAGCTAGTTGGGATATTGAAAATTTAGCTTCTTTGTGGATTAAAGTTGGGAATGATACATTAGTATTAAACGGTATTATTATAGATGATAATGTTGATGTATTAAAAAAAATATCTTATGAATTTATTGAAGTTCAGGATATAACAAATAGAAAAATAGAAATTATTATTGATTATTAATAATAATTCTTAAAAATACTATAATGGATGAAAACACTATAGGATTGCAAATAAGTGAATTAGAATATCGAGAATTACCTTATCCTAGTTATAGTTTATTATCAGATATGAGTAAGGTAGGTTCTAGCGCTATTGATGGCGTTAGAAATACAGATATAAATGAACTTGATGGAGTTATGGTTGGAAAGTTGGTTGATAATTTATTAACCGAAAATAAGCTTCCAGATAATTTTTATGTAGTAAAAAAGAAACCTACAGGTAAGGCAAAAGATATTTTAAGAGTGCTTGCAAAAACAAGACAGTATCATCCTAATAAAACTGAATTATTACATCCTGATAATCATGATTTAATAAACAAGTGTTGTGATACAATTAAATATAATTCCGGATCTAGAAGCGTAAAGCGCATAGATGGATTAAAAAATTATCAAGATTATTATAATGTTTTAATAAATAGTCCGGAAGATAGCTTTATAATAAGTGATTATTTATATTATCAAGCGAAACAATGTGTTAAAATAATTAGAGATGTATATCCATATATTATTGATGGATTTGGTGGCAATAAAGTAATTGCTCAAGTTAAGTTGCTAGGAGAAGTAAACAAGTGTCAGGTAAAAGGTATGTTAGATTTTGTCGTAATAGACGATATTAGTGAAACCATAACCCCTTATGACTTAAAAACAGGTAGTTATCCAGCAACTGAATTTTTAAATAATGGATATTTAGGATGGAATTATTATATTCAATCTGCCTTATATTATGAACTATTTAAAGAAGAAATTAAGAAACATCCAATATATAAAAATTATAGAGTAGATCCTTTTAAATTTGTTTATGTAAGCAGGATGGATGGTTCTCATTGCGAATTTATAGTTCCAAAAACTATGCATCATATTGCATTAAACGGATGGGAAGTAACAGAAAAACAAGAGGATGGAACTTTTGTTAAAAAGCCAAGAAAAGGAGTTCATACTCTTTTAAATGAATACAATTATTACAAGAAAAAGTAATAAAGAATGATGACAATTGTTTTTAAATAAACAATTTATAATATGGCTGAAAGCCAAAGTAATAAACTTAATAAAAGTAAGTCATATTTATTGGCTTATATAAATCAGTATATAAAAATTAAGTATATAGCAAAATTAAATAATACTTATTTATTTTATAATAATGAATATGCCTTTTGTTTAAGATATGAATATTCAGGTAAGAAAGAATTTACAGAATATGAAAGAGAATTAGAAAATAACAAATATTATAAAGGAACAGTTGACATAAATAAAAAAGAGGTATTATATATTTTTGATATACCAGATGAGTTATTTGAGACTGTTGATTTATATGTATCAGGTAAGTACAGCTACCTTCCTAATAAAGAATTATTAATAAATTTTTTAAAAAAGAATTTTGAACTAACCAATGATCACAAGATAATAAAAATAATAAACAGGGATATTAGATTAAAACATGAAATAGAAGAAAACTTAAATATCAAAATTCCCGAAGGAATGGATCTCTCGTCACTTCCTGATTTAGAATGCGAAAATTTTAAATACATTAAAGATGACGAAAAAGAATATATTAATAAGGACTGATTTTGTAGTTTACAACACTAAGTCTTTATATAATAAGAATATAGTTAAAATACCGAGTTGGGTAATGCAAGACGTTATTGAGAATAATAAACGAATCTTAATTAAACTCAATGATGCTAATTTAGCGTTATACACCACGGAACAATTAAAGAAAAATTTACTAACTGTAGAAAGTAAGGTTTATACAGGTAAATTTCAACAACAAGATATAACATATAATTTATGTCAAATTCAAATAAATATTAATGAAGATAAAAATAAAGAAATTAGATCAAAAAGCAGTAATACCACATTATTCCAAACCAGGTGATGCTGGATTAGATTTAACAGCAATATCAATTAAGCATGTTGGAGATTATATAGAATATAATACTGGATTATCATTTGAAATACCAGAAGGTCATGTTGGTTTAATTTATCCAAGAAGTAGTAATTCTAATCAAGATTTAATTATGTCCAATTCAGTTGGAGTTGTTGATTCCGGATATAGAGGTCCTATTAAAATAAGATTTAAAAGAATTCTCAATCCAACCGATCATGATACTAGTACGGATTTGGCTATAATTACAGCATCTTCTTTTAGCAAATATTATGAAGTTGGAGATAGAATTGCTCAAATGATTATAATGCCTTATCCTAAAGTAGAATTTGAAGAAGTTGAAGAACTTGTTGAAACAGAAAGAGGGCTTGGAGGATTTGGAAGTACTAATAATAAATAAATCATGAATAAAGATGTATATAATTTAATTGGATTAATTTTCCAAATGTCTATATTGATAATTTTTATTATAACTATAGTACAGATATGTTTTTTTGAAAAACAAATAACAAATGAAATCTTGTATAATTCAATATTTGCAGCTATGTTGTATATTGGATTTGAAATAAAAAAATTAAAAAATGACTGAAAAAGAAAAAATAATATTTTGTAGACTTTGCAATAGTATAGGATTACCACTTGACATTCAAATGACAAATGTTATATTTGATGTTAAAGAATTAGTAGAAACTAAAGGCGATTCTTCATCTATGAAGGATTTAGATGATATTGTTGTAAAAAATACAATTAAAACAAAAGAAGAACAAAATGTCACAAATAAAGGAGTTTGATCAATTTAGACGAATTTATTTAAGTAATTTAGTAAACAGGGAGTATCCAACGCTCCCTGCTTATTATTTTTATTTAAATCATACTACTAATAAAAATGTGTTATCTCAAAATCAATTTGAAAGATTGTTTTTAAAAGCAGTTAACGAATATTTTCATCCTATCACTCAAGAATATGCTTCGGCAGAAATGGATTTGGAGCAAATATATCAAATATTAGACGGATATTATAATATTCAATATTTGTTAGATTCTGATGGTAAATTGATACAGATGGTTTAAATGGCTAAAAAAGAGTCTAAGAAATACTTTCCAACAGATACAGATTTAGATAATTCTAGATTTTGTATTCAAAGAGATATTGCTTTTTGCATACAAAAAGTAGATTCCGAAACTGAAAAATGCTATATCGTAAAATACAAGCCTAGTAGATACAAGGATGTTAGTTACATGAGGATAAATACAACTATTCCAGCATCATTTCAAAACAGATTAAAGTTAAATGAATATGACGCTTGGGTTAAAGTATTTGAATGTTACAACAAAACTAGATTGAATTTAGAAGGTAAAAATGAAGAAAATAAAAAAGAGTATACTAAATTTGTAGAAATACCAAAACAATTAAACAATCAAATAGATCTGTTTGAAATGATAAAGGAAGTTGAAAATGAAAATAAATTAAAATAATTAATTATGAATACTGTAGATAATAACTTTGAACTAACTGAAGATCAGGCGGAAATACTAATAAATAATAGAGAGTTTAGAACATTAGTTTCTAAGATTGTATTTAATGCTCATTTAGATATAAATAAATCTTATCAAGATTTAATAATAGATAAAGTGTGTGATGAATTTAATGTTTCTAAAAAAGAGTTACTTAGTTCATCTAGAAAAAGAAGTTTGATAATACCAAGATATATTTGCTTTTTTCTTTTTTCTAGTAATAGAAAAACAATTAAAATGTCAATGAATGATCTTTGTAAATTCTTCAATAAAAAACTTGGCATCGTTAAGTATGCGTGTGAATCTATCTCGTACGATAGACAGACTGACAAGAATATAGATGGATTTATAAATGAAGTTACAAATCTTATAAAGATTAAAGGTAAACAAAATGCATAAATAATAGAGAAGAAATTAACTAGTTGTCTGCGGAAATAAGTGTCAGCACATGTGAAATCTTCTCTTATTATTTTAATAGATAATAAATAATGACGAATAAACAATTATTAAAAAAAATATTATCAGATCGACATATAAATGTAAACTTTTTATTAAGGCTTGAGATCTATGATATATTAAGTATTCTAGATACAGTTTTTAATCCTAGAGAAAATCCCAATTCAGCTGCATTACGTGATGCGGACGCAATAGACCGTATAGCTTGCAATTGCAATTATATTTACTATAAATCAAAAGGCAAAAACTCCAGAAGAATTAAAAGAGGATTATTTAAAGATATTTATGAGGAATCTGATGCTTTAACTTATGATGAATTAGAGATATTACGTAAACTATTTAGTGAAGAAACTAATTTAGAAGATATTAAAACAGATTTAGAAGTGTTATATGCTTATAAAGTCAAAAATCAGTTGTGGTAAACAAAATTTATAAGAAAAAATAGAAATTAATGGGACTAATTATGTTAAGAGATTTGCCTAAAGAAATTCAAGAGGCATATGAATATTATTCTAGTCAAATCATTATCTACAGAAGATGGTATGAAAAAACTGAAATAGTTTTATTTTATAATAAAACAGAGTCACTGTTAAAGTTTTATAAGTCTGGTAATAAAAACTTTATAGAATTAGTAATTATTTTTTCATTTCTAAAAAGAATAAATACTGCTACCGGAGGTCTTATATATAACCAAAGATTAGAAGTGGAGGAAATAATAAAAGAATATATAAATAAATATGACTGAAAATAAAGAAACTAGACAAGCTATGATTAATTCTATATTAAAGAATTCATACATAGAGCTTGAAAATATAAATGATCAAAGTATTATTGATTTTGATTTAATTACTAAATTATCTATTCTAGAATGTAATGTGTATAATTGGATTCCTTTTATAAAAGAAAATGAGAAAAGATTATATTCTACTGATGATAATGTTAGATACAATTTCTTTTGTATAAAAGATTCAAACAATATTAATTACCTAACCTACGCTATAATAGGTGAAACTGAGTTTTATAAAAGAAAAATTGATCTTCAGAAAGATTTCAATAAAATAGATTTTAAATTGATAGATAAATTAATAGAATATAAAAATAATAATTTAACTATAGATGATATAGCTGAACATATAAAACATATGAAATAATGACAAAAAATAATGATAATAAAGCAGAGAATAAAGCTGTAAATGTTTTTGAAGAGATTTTAAAAAATAAATTTAGTGATGTAGATATAAAAGAATCTAAATCGCCTAAACAATTAAAGAGTATAACAGAAAAAACTATTAGCTATTTTAGAGAATTTGCTGTAAATAACAATGATATTGGTTTTAGTACAGTTGTTGTGTTGACTGAAGATGGTAATTTAGGATTAACTCCTTTAAATACTGAAATGTTACATTCTGATGTTGGTGAAATGATGATGAAGAGTCTTGTTAGAACGGTTAATAAAAAAGAAAATAGCCCTGTACATTCTATTCTAGAGCTTATGTTTGTTCGTGGATTATTTAAAATATCTGATAATAAAGAAGAGCACGAAAGAGAAGTAGCTAAATATTCAGGATTGTCAGCTGAAGAATTATTCAATCATCCAGATGTACAAGATTATATGGTAGCTAATATATATAAATCCGATAAAGCTGAAACAAATATGTATGATGTAATTCTTGCAAATGACAAAAATGTTAAAGAAGGATTTGTAGTGTCACCTAAACCTGTTAAATCAGAAAAAATTAAGTATAACAAAGATAAAATGTTTATTAATTATTTTGAATGAAATACAATAACAAGAAGGATTTATTAAGAAGTAATTTGTTTAGAAATAATAACGATTATGTTCCGAGCGAAAGAGCTTTGTCTAGAAAATATCAATATTATGAAAGAAAAAACAATATTTATAATAATGGAATAAAAGTAAAAAATCTTCATATTGATAAAGAATTTCATTATTTTTTAGATGATATAGCATATATTGAGTGTAGGCATTTGAAAAACGATGATGATGGAGAAGAATTTATTTTTTTGCATGAATTAATCTATATTAAAATTACAAAAGATTGGTTTGTAAAAAACAAATTTTATGATTATTCTTATATAACAAATGTTAATACTTATGGATGGAGAGAACAAAACAATACTTTTTTCGATTTAAGTTTTTTTCATAAAATAGAGAAAATAAATATTAATTATTATAAAATAACTGAATTATTTAAAAAAGAAAATATTAACGAAATAAAAATAACTTTAGAAACATGTTAAACGTAGATTATCATAAAAAAGGAACAACAGTATTTTGTATGTTTCTAAACAAAATAGAAGAATATACTGTACAGGATGTTTATATAAACATTACAGATAAAGCTGAAGTATCATATTCTTTAAAGAATTCAAAGAGTCAAACAACAAAACTTAATTCAACCGATGTTTTTCAAACTAAAGAAGAATTAAAAGAATTTGTAATGTCTCAATTTGAAGAACCGAAAGCAGAAGAATCAAATGGAGAACCTGAAAAATCCTAATCGTAAAAAAAAGCAGAAATTCCCCAGATGGTTAACATTATCTCTTTTCTCTAATTGTTTTGGAGAAGGAGATAAATTTAGCCATTTAGGGATATGTTTTAGAGGCGTTTATTATTGTATTACACATTCTAGTGGAAATGGCATAATAGTTCCTAAAAACATGCTTAAAATGGCTAAAATGAGTAATAACGAAGAGTATTTCAAAAGATGTTTAAATATTCCAAAAGTATTACATCGAACGAAAATGAAGATTAACGAAAGTTTTATTGTGAATGCAATATTATCTTCAGAATTAAATATGGCAAAATGACAAAAGATAGATTAAATCAAGAAGTAAATATTGGAGATTGGGTTGCGTTTGTAACAGGTCATGCTGAAATGAAAGTTGGTATTATTAAATCTTTTAATAAAACAGGCAGCCCAAAAGTTCAATTAAATTACCATAAACCAAAAGATCTGATTACTCCTAATTATAAATATGAAGGATCAAAATCAGTATCTATGTTTATGAAAATTATACCAACAAAAGAAATGGAAAAAAAATATGAGTTACAGTAAAACAATTTATAAAAAAGATACAAAGGGAAAAATTAGATTTTTAAAAGTAGAAAGTAATTTTCCTGAAGACGGAATATTAACTCAAACTTCCGGTATAGTTGAAAGTAAAAATCCAATAATTCATACTAAGATTTGTAAACAAAAAAATATAGGTAAGAAAAACGAAACTAGTCTGGCTCAACAATCTATTATTGAACTTGAAGCTTTAATAAAAGATAAATTAACTAAAGGTTATTTTGAAACTATTGAAGAAGCTGAAACTGAAGAAGTAATATTACCTATGTTAGCTAAATCTTATAAAGATGAAAAACATAAATTAGATTATGACGATATATTTAATTGTCAATTATTTGTTCAGCCTAAATTAGACGGAATGAGATGTCTTGCTCATATTACAATTAATAATTATGGAGTTCCTGAAATTAAATTGGTATCTCGTGACGGCAAAATAATCTCAAATATGATGCATATCGAAATTGATTTAATGAGATTAATTCCATATTTAAATAATAAAACTTTCCCTCATATTTTAGATGGAGAACTATATGTTCATGGTGAAGATTTTCAAACTAATATGGAGTTTATTAAAAAATATAGAAAAGGACTTACAGAACGTATTCAATTTAATATTTACGATAAAATTAATCCTGGAGAAATGTGGGAAAATCGTAGATTAGGTTTACAATACATTTCAGGGCTTTCTAAGGGCTTAAAATTAGAATCTTTAGAGTTTATTAAGGATTATCAGATAACGTCAGAAAACATGCTTAAATCAGCTCATGAAGCTTATCTTGCAATGGGTTATGAAGGCACTATGATTCGTAGAGGTTCTGGATTATATAAAGTAAATGGAAGAAGTTCTGACTTATTAAAATATAAAGATTTTTTAGATATTGATTGTAAAATAATTTCTATTGGACCTGCCGAAAAAAGACCAGAATGGGGAAGACCTGTTGTAGAGTGGAGTGGTAAACAATTTGCATGTGGAACTAAAATGTCACATGAATCAAGAAAAGAATTATTAATAAATGCTGATCAATATATTGGAAAAACAGCTAATATCAGGTATTTTGAATTAAGCAATACTGGTATTCCTAGATTTCCAGTAATGGTTGGTATTCATGAAGACCGTTAAAATGTATATAAACAAAGAAAGTTTAGGCAAAATATTAAAGACTCTTCAAGAAAAATACGATGAAATGTCTGATTTAGATAAGTTAGATTTTAGTTCTATTTCTTTAATTAAAAAAGAAGATTTTAAAAAAGAATTTGATTATAATAAAAATTATTATTTAAATAAAACTTATGATGAATATGAAATGCTGGAGATTTTTAAATTTATGAAAAATCATAAAAAATTCTTTAATCATCACTGGGAACACGATTTCGCCTCAAGTCATCATTTACACATTAGGAGTGGCTCAGATGAGTATATTGGATATAATGATATAGATCCTAATTATGAATTATTATCATTTGAAGATTTTGAAAAATATATAGTAAATAAAGATGAAGATTAAAAGAAAAGATTTAGAAAATTTATTAATTACATTAAGCAATATATTACATGAAAATAAAGACGAAGTTATTGACATATCAAATGCTTTTAATTTAAATGAAGTTCAAGATGAATTTAAACTTCCTGAAAGATGGTGCATATTGGCTACTAAGGAAAATCAAAAATTATTAAGTTCAATAGATTGGTATTCTAATACACATAATAAAATAGTTTTTAAAAAAGGTTATGAATTTTTTGATAATCAATATTATACAATGGAGCCGTATAGAGATTCTTCATATGGAATGGGAATAAATGGAGGTCAAGAACATCTTTTAAATGATTATCAAATTATTACAGACGAGCAATTTGAAAAATACATAGTTCAACCTTATTTGGATAATGAAGATTATATAAAGAAATTACCTTTTTAAAATAAAAATAAATGAAAGTTAGAAAAAAGGATTTAATAAATTTAGTTAAAATACTTCAAGAAAAACTAGATAATTCTTATTCTTTAAAAGATGAAGATTTTATTGATGTTTCTGGTAATTATGAAATTAAAGAAGAATTTATACTGTCTACTAAATGGGGAATAAAAGCCGGTAATGAAGAGGGTGGTGATTTTTTACATCCAATTTTGAATAAAAAATTTGACCACTACTGGTCTAGTAAGAATTATGATCAATATATATTGTTTAACGGATATTTTTGTAAAGAAGATATAGTTGAAAATCAATCATTTGGTAAAAATTTGCCAAGAGATTACCAAGAAGTAACAATAGAGGAATTTAAAAAATATATTTATAAAGAATAATGAAAGATTTTTTAGGACAAGAATTAAGAGTAGGTGATAATGTGGTTATTATTGCTACTAGTTATGGATCTAGTACTGAATTAGAACAAGGTAAAATTACTAAAATAAATAAAGTAATGGCTACAGTAGAAGATAAATGGAAAAACCAAGGGGCTAAACATCCTAGTAAAATACTTAAAATAGATACAATATTAAATAATTTAGAAAATCAGAAATAATGGAAGATGGAACAATTTTAGTGTTAGGATATTTTGCAATGGTTTGCTTTATAATTTGGTGCGTTTCAAGAGATTAAAATATAATATATTATGACACTTAGAGAATTAAAAGAAAGGGTAGATTCCAGAGTATCTAGACTTAAAGATGGAGAAGATGAAGATGTAACAATTTTAAACAACAAACCATCAATGGGTCCAAGAGGTATGACGGCAGTAAAATCAGTTAATTCTGGTTTTGATTGGGAAAAAGGGAGATTTATAATTACTCCAGAAAATCCAATGATTGAAAAATAAATAAAAACCCTAAGATGAATTAACTTCTTAGGGTTTATTGTTTTTGAAAAAATTTTACTTTAATTGGTTATTTACTTATTGAGTATTGAAATGAATCTGATATCGGATTTTTACTTTCTAATCCTAGAATACTTTTCATTTGGTTTGTTTTAACATAAAAGGGAACTAATCCATATGATTTAAGTAAAGCTTTGCTTTCATCTTGTTTATCTCCTTTATCATAAACATCATTTATGTTAACTCCCCAACCTTCTTCTTTAGAATAAGCTACTCCAGTTAATTGCCACATCCAATCAAATACTCTTTGCACTACACTTATACTTGCTGCTGGATTAGTTAACATTTCCATCATAGCAGGAGGTGATATAAACGTAGATAATTCTGTTTGGACTCTATAAGCTAAATAAGCTGCAAAATATATTTTTTCTTTATCCTTGTCATCTCCTTCAGAACTCATTGCTATAGTGCGTAGCAACATAGCCATAGCCATCATTATTAACATCGTAGCCATTTCGTACTGAGTACGTTTTAAGTTAGCTATTTCATGATCTGTCATAGATTCTCTTAAGGTTTTTCTATTTGCAGATAATCCTTCTTGATTTTGTTTCATTAGTTTTCTTAAACTCTTTATAAATCTAATAGTAGTAGTATAATGTCCTTCTTGAAATTGTTTTTGATCTTGAGAATAAAATCTTTTATCTATATTAGCTTCATCTCTTAATTCATCAAAACTCATGAAATCTTTACCAATAGCATCCGTAATACCTCTCCAACGTCTGTTAACCCCTCTTGGCAACCATCCCCTCAAACTCATTATTAATTTACCGGCAATATTTCTTTGCATAACAGATTTCATATCTTGATTATATTGACCATATAAATCAGCATAGACGCTTCTTATGTATCTTGATATCTCAGTAGCTGCAATTGTATTATCTTTATTTTGACCGTCATTATATTTGCTTGTAATATTAAAACTTGTGTATTTTACAAATTTATTTAATTCAAGTTTACCATCTACTACGGTATATGCTTCGTCAAGGCTCATAGCATCGTTTTTAGACACTTTCTCTCCCTCTTGATTAATATATTCGCCTTTATCATTTGTGACCTTTACGTTGCTTAATAATGAGTACATCAAGTTACTTGTAACAACCGCTTCTGCCATACTTGTAACTGAAAATAAAGTACCTGAGTCTAATTGTTTTTTTACAAAATTATCCTGAACAAATTTATTAGTCAAAGCATGTGATTGTGTTTCAAGTCCAAATTTCTTAATCAATAATGCACTTTTGCTTTCGGGAGTATATTTTTGAGAATCTTTTAACATGTTTGGAAAATCTAACCAAGCTTTTTTAGTTCCATTTTGCCAATCAGTAATTGTAAAATGTTCTCCAACACTTGCCTCTAATAATCTATAAATACTACCTTGAGTAAATGTAGACAAAGCAGACATAAAGTTTCCAGCTAGAACTAGAGTACTTGCATATTTACTTACTGCTTCAGCTCCTTTAATTAACTGGTAGTTTTGTTTTGAATAAACTCCATTATAAGCACGTTTATACAGTCTGTTATCTATACTTGATTTTACAGCTTGATAAACTAAGTTTTGATCAGATTTTTGAAAGTTATTTCCAACAGCGTTTTGTATTTTTCTGTTAATAAAGCTATCTGTTTTAAGTATTTTGTCATTGTTTTTAGAACTTAAACTTTCTGCAATAACAAATAAATCTGCTTCAACTAGTTTGTTTTCTTCATAAGTGATAGTGGTATCGTGATTCATTGCTAGTAAGCTAGGAATATCATAGGATTGTAATTCATCATTTTCTAAATCATTTCTATAGTAAACAGGAACTGAAAATACTTCATTCCCATATCCATCCAATTCATTAGTTCCGAATTTACTTTCTGAACCATATTCTTGGTTAGTTATATTTTCACTATCTTCATCTGCTGGCGGTCTTAATAAGTCTTCAAACTTAGACTTAAATGTACCAATAATTCCTCCTGCTTTATAAGTTGCTTCAATACCACTCATTCTATCTTTCGGAAGATTATAAATTATTGTTCCGTCTTCAAGTTCTTGAGTTAATTTCTTTTCAGGTATTGTATATAATCTATTATCTGCATCAGTTAGATTTTTATGTATAAATCTTAAATCTTCCTTTTCTTTATCGTTTAATTTATCAAAATCAGGATGAATATAACTATCTCTGAAATCATCTTCATCTCTGGTTCTTTCTTTTATAGTTTTCTGTCTTTCTTTTTTTAATACTTTAATTTGTTCGTTTTTAGCTTCAATTAATTTTTGATTAGATTCTGTTTTAGGAGCATTTTTTAATTTATTAAGTTCTCTATATAGTGCTTTTAATTGATAACTATATTGAAGAAACATTTCTCTAAATTTACTTGTAAATTCAGGTATAACCGCTCCTGTTGGTTTATTGTCGTTTTTAGCATTTTTCTCTAGAAACCTATCCCACACTTTTCTTGGATCTCCAGTTTTTTCGTAAGAAATATTATTGTACCAGTTTGCTATATCTGGAATAACATCCATCATTTTATTTCTGGTAGATTGATCTGCTTTATCTAAAATATTTTTAGTTAACTGAACGAATTGAGATTTAGACATACCTGGATCCGCTATTAAGTATTCAAGAAATCTTAAGTCAGCAAATCCGTCCTCATATTGTTTGGTCCAATATTGAATTTCTTTTACTTTTATTATGGTTTCATTTTTCTTTAACTCTTGCTCTATATATAGTGTTATTTCTTCTTTAGTTTTCTTTCCTAATTTTTTAGCTTCTCTTTGATATTTTTCAGCATATAACCCTTGCATTAAATTACTATTCTCAGTAAGTTGAGATATAGATAAACGTTGTAGTTTTTGTTTATAGTATTTTTTGTTTTCTTCAACTATTTTTAATGTTTTATTTATGGTTTTTAATAACTTATCTTTATCTTCAAAAGGAATATTTTCACTAAGTATTTTCTTTATATCTTCTAAAGCTTCAGTAGATTGTAATACATAATTTAAGCTTTGTAAAAATTCAGGTGTAGGAACTTCTCCTATATATTCTTTTTGTTGTTCTAAAATAGATAATGAATTGTACAAGTTATCTACATAAGAGTTAATAATTACTTCGTTATTTTTTGCAATGTATTTATTAATATCTGCTTCTATATCTTGATTTTTAATTAAATCTTTTTGTATTTGATCAATGTCTCTCGTGTCAAGATTACTTGCTATATTTCTAGTTCGTCTTTTATATATAGAAATAACACTATTAATTTTTTCAGATAAGTCATTTAAATTCTGAATATCTGGCTTAATATTAATATGTTCTAGTTCTGAACTAGTTGCAAATTCATTAAATATAGCTGTTTTAGCTGAGTTTAATAAAGGTAATAATTCTTTAGAACTCATTGAAGTATTTCTAACTTCACCTATTGTTATAGTAGAATCTAAATCTTCTATGTTAGAGTACTTAACTTCAGCCATTAAAATATGATATGGATCATCTGCCAGATTAATATCGTATTGATTTAATATAGCTCCATAAGAAAGTAGTTGATGAATATAGCCTTTATCAAAATAAAGTGATTGAGGTTTTTTCTCATATTCATTTCCTTTATCTTTTCCTGAGAAACTATTAACTGTTTTGAAATCATAAATAATAGCTTCACCAGATTTTGTTATTTCAATTAAATCTGCTGTTCCTGGAATCTGTTTATTTTCTGAATATAATATTTGTTCAGTAACAAATCTACTACCATTAGCTATACCTGTATCTATTATATTTTTAATAGAATTTAATAATGCATTATCTTCATCTGATATATTGCTTGGAAATGGAGTTTCTTCGTTAATGTAATTCTCTAAAGCATTGTGAATTATCTGTCCAACAATAGGTCTTTGATTAGCTGATAACTGATATTCTTCAGCTCTATTTAAAATTAAATCTAAATGTTTTAATATATTAGCTTTAAATGTTATAGCTCCTCCTGTTTGAGAAGAAAGTAAATTAGCTTCCATTTGTTGAACTTCATCTACTTCACCAGTTGCATCTTCTATAATTTCTCTTGTATAAGCATCGTACCAGTTTTTATCAGAAACATCTTTAGTAAAACTAATAGAAACTATTCTTTCATTCATAAAGTCATTCAACGCACGTGTTAATGCCATTGGAACTCTAGGTTGATTTAACTGAAATTCAATGTTATCTACATTAAATAAGGTTCTGTCAAATACCATTTCATAATCACCCTTATCTTTTGAGTTAAAACGTCTTTGATATTGTTTAATATTCTTGGTTACTGAATTATTGTGAATATTTCCTTCTTTGTCAATATAGATATTTTCATTATCAACAGTTTGTTTTGTAAAATCTTTAGTTAATTTTTTAAATAAATCTAATACATCTTGCTGTTTATTAGAACTAGCAGAATCTATTTTATATTTAGATCTTTGAGTAATAATGGTATTATAATTTTCAACACCGGAAACTCTAACTTGATTTGAAAGCAATTCAGTTGCTAGTTTTTCAATAGCATTTGGTTGAACAGAGAATATAGAAGATAGTTTATTTAAAATCCAGTTTTTCAATTTTTGCCAATTAGACAAATCCTGCAAATCTCTATTAAATATTCTATCTCCCTCAATTCCTATTGCAGTAGCTAACACCTCTTTATCTAAATCAACTAAACTTAACTCTGGATATTCTGCTGCTATATTACTGTAGAATTCGGTGTTGCGTAGCAAGCCATACGCTTGATTTAAGACACCATCGTCTTCTTTAAGTAAGTCAATATACAAATGTCCAAATTCGTGAATTACAGTGTCTGAAAATAGCTTGTTTGGATTTATTACAATAACAGGTTTTCCATATCTTTTTGATAATGGATGATTAGCCGGTAATAACTGACCTGAATCTGGAATACTGGCATCTATTAAAACCTCAGCATTTAAAGATTGTTTTAATATTTCTATTTTGCGTTCTGTAATATTAATACTATCTTCACTTCTGTCAGATAGATTTAAATTAAGTTTTCTAGATAAAGTATTATTATCGCTTTTAGTTGAATAGAATTTTTGTATAGCATCTTCTGTAGAAGTATATTGATTGAATAATATTTCATCTTCTGTAGAAAAACTATTTAACTCTTCTTCTGTAGGAAATTTATCTATTCCGTTTTCGTCTTGCCAAATACTAACATTTGCTGCCAATAAAACTTCATCTATTCCTGTTTGTTCTTTTAATGCTATGAATTCAGCACTTGATTTATTTACACATGTTCCTGCCATTAGTTACATTCTTTTATTTTATCTTGTTGTTTTTTAGATAGAGCATTCCATTCTTCTTCAGTTCTTCCGTAGAAATTATCTTCTTGCATATTTTTTGCTTTTTGTAAATCTAGATCGTCATTTAATACAGTCCAGTTATTATCTTTAAATATATTAGCCAATTCTGAAGTATATTCTATTTCAGATTGCAAATATAGCTTTTTATTTCGAGATTCTCCTCTAAATAAGTTTTCTGGTCTTATTGTATTTAAATCAAATAGCTTTACTTTAGTTTTCTTTCTTAACTTATTGTTTCTCTCTGTATCCACTTCTTCTGAATTAGAGTTAATTAAAGAATAAGTAGGAACCCTGATTAATTCTTTTTTTGCATTTAATTCATCAGATATATTAGTTAGCATATATAAATTTTCTTTAATCTTATTATTTTTATAAACAGTATTTTTAAAGAATGGATAGAAATTATTAGTGTCAGTTATTGTTACCTTACCAACCATTTTCTGATTAGTGATAGGTTTGTTTGAAATTAATCCCTCTGGTTTCTCTATATTAGCTACTATTTTATAATTAGACTCATTGTTGATACTCATGAATGTCATCATTTTCTCAATACTTTCATCTTCTATAAACTCACTATATCCATCGTTCATTCTGTTTATCAAATTATTCATAAAATAACCATGACCAGTATTTAAAAAATAACTCTTCGGTAAAAACTCATTCATGTTAAAATAAGTTGGTTTAAAACCAGTAGTTAAAAAGGCATATTGAACTAGTTTATGAATAAATTCTACTCCCGTTGGATTGCCTTTTAAATCTTTTTGATTATATAACTCTTCCATTGCTTCTCTAAGTAATATTTTAGAGTTAGTATCGAAATATTTATAATTTGGAAATGATATTAAATTAGTACTTGCATCTACGTACAATTGCTTTAACATAAGGTTATCTGGAAATGCAGCTTTTTTGCTTATTACTTCAGATAAAAATTCTTTAGTCATATAATCAACTTGATCTTCTTCTATGTTATATAATGCATGTCCTGATTGAGACATTACATATGGATAGACATGATTGCTTATTAACTTTATATTGTCAGCAGCAATTGGCAAAGGCTCACCTAGTTGGTTTGATATTCTATTTACTATGTATCTATAATTATCTGTAGCTTCAACAAACATTTCTTTAGCTATAAAGTTAGTCAAGAATAAACTATTATTCATCATAGCCCCTAAGAATGTCATATCATCTGTAATTTCAGGTCTAAATTCTATATTATTTAAATCTAATCCTGATTTGAATAATTTTCTACCTCTTACAAAATTTTCATTTATATTACTTCCAATTGATTCTTTAGACAATCTTTCCATTCTATTATACAGAGTAGAATGTTCAGCTATATTCTTACCAGCTCCATTACTATCACTCTTAGAGCTGACGATGTCATTATTTAATTCTTTACCTGCAAGTTGAATTATATTCCAAAATCCTAATACTAATTTAGAATTAAAATCTTCATTTTTTTGTATGAAATCATTAAAGTTTATTTTGTTTTCTTGCAAATTACTAACTAATTCTCTTGAATACTCATTAAGTAAAGATTGTTTGTAATCATCTACTTGTATTCTAGCCACTTTCTGAGTCTGCATTTGTTTCATTTTAGAAAGCTTTAATACGTCATCGTTAAGTAATACTTTAAATACATTTACCGGTTCTATACCAAGTCTAATCATTAGCATAGCTCCGTTAGCTGTATAGCTATTGAAATTACCCTCAATTATATAATTATCTTTCGCAGCATCCACCGCAGCATTCATCAAGTAACTGACTATTTTGGTTAGTTTGTATTCATTGTTATTTTCATGCCCTAAAGTAAACATTTTATTAAATTCAAAACTATCTATTTTAAGATCATATTTAAATACTTGATTTGTTATTTGACTCATAGGAATATCAGTCATATGATTTGCCATAGTTGCTACTAGTTTTTTAGCTTGCAACATGTCTACTCTGGATTTAACTAATCCCATTGGTGATAATTGTCTAATAGGATCTAGTTTTCTTTTTTCTGAGAATGATTTTAAAAACTTAGTTTTATATTTTCCTTTTAATGATTTAAATTTATTAAATTCCTCTTCAAAATCTTCTGTATTTAAAATAGATTTAATGTATAAGACTTCATTAATCGCATCTTTTTGTATATCGCTATCTAGCGGCGAGATTAAATCGTCATATGTTTTAGTGTTAGTTAAAATACTAGACATCAATTCTATTAATTTATTCTGTTGACCTTTATGCGTTTCAACATCATCAATATAATTGATTTCACCATTTTCTTCTATTTTGAAATTAGGCATCATCAAGTACATCTTATCGATATCAAAGTCACTACCTGTTTTAGCCGTAATCTCATGATACACAATTGCCGTATCTCCCATACTTGGAGGTAATATTCCAACTACTTCAATACTGTCATTAGATGAAATACTTTGATTTGGAATACGATAACCTATAATGTTTTCAAATATTCTTTTATCTATTTTGCCTGAAGCAAATGCTTTTCTAAAATCTTCGTAACTCATACCTGTTTGTTCGTAAATAGAACTAAAAGGCATCATGATTCTTGCTTTAGATATAGACTTAGAACCATCTGTATTAGTAACTAACAATGGAGGTCTTAGTTCTTTATCTTCTGTAAGATATACTATTTGATTGGCATCTGGACTATCTATTCTGTCAAAACCTATATTAGCTACTTGAATAGCAGAACCAGCATTAGTTCTAACTTTTCCTACGTGTTTATGTATATAACTAGATATAATGGGAAAAGCTCTTTGAGCTATACCCGGTATAGTTTCAAGTGGTAAACTTGTATCTAGTAAAATATCAATTAAATCTTCATCTGCTGTTTCATCAAGTTGATCTACTATTAATTCTCTTAATTTAGTTTGGTCAAATGTTTTATCTTTAATTTGTATTTTTTCAATAAAATTATTTAATTGATATTGAAGATTTGTTTTAACGGTGTTATCATATTCATTCTGTAATTCACTAGCTGTAAATTCTTGATCTCTCCATTTATATTTAGTAGTTGTATCAGTTAAGTCTAAATTAGCAATTAAGTTTTTTAAATGCTGATTACCTAATACTCCATCATGATCAAATTTAGTTGGTAATTCTACTTGTAGTTTTAATCCTGATAAATTAAATAAAAATGGATTTAAATTCATATCATCTTTAAGGCCAGTAAATATTCCATTTTCATCTTTATTGAAAATAGTGGTGGCTGGCTTGTTAGATGCTTTAGAGCCTGACTTAAACAATACCTGATCAACATTTTGAATCTGCATTTGATTAACTAATTTCTCTAAATCAGTTCCTCCAATAATAGCTGGAGCTAATACTGCTGTTGAGTATTTTAAATATACTGGAAATTGACCAATAACATTATCTTTTTCGTCTAGAATATCTTCGAGGTTGAATCCAGTTAATTTAAGGGCTTGTAAGCTTCTACCAGCCGATTTAAGCCATTTAATATCCTCATCGGTATATTTATGTGATTTATCTTTTAATCGTTCAAATATAGCGTTATCTTTGCTTGACCAACCGTATGTTCCAGATATAATTCTTTTATAGAAATCAAGAGTAATATAACCTTGAGCATCTGCTATTTCATGTCCATAATTTAAAGTATTATTACCAGTTCCTTTTTTTATTTGTTCAGCAAATTTACTAATGTCATTTTCAAGAACATTTAAAACTGCTGTTGTGGCATATCTATTTTTATCTACAATTAATATTTCTTTATTAAAAGTAGTATATTTTTGATTATTAGGAACTGATGCTTGACGTATATATAAACCATCTGTTAGAATTGCAGGACCACGTTTTAAAGCATCTTCCATAGAGAGTTTATCTCCTTTTTGTTTATAAAATGCTAAATCTCCATTAAATAAATTAAACATTTCAAGATTATTAAAAATACTTGCAATCGCATAATTATACGGAGTTGTTTTTAATCTAGATGTTTCTATGTTAGTATCTACTTCAAATAGTGATTTTTTGTTTCCAAATTTATCGACAATGATCATTGAATCAAAATATGATTTATTTTCTCTAGCTACATCCATAAATTCTTCTTCAGCTAGTTTAAATAATACATCTTCAATATGAGATTCTTGACTAGGATCTGCTAATTTAACTCCTTCTTGAAATTTATATAGTAAATCAAATTCGGATCTATTTTTTTCATATATGCTATTAAAAAATCCCCAACGATTCCAAGAACCAGAATTAATAAAATTAGAATTCAATCCTTTTGCTTTAGTCTCTGATATAAAATTATCATCTTTATCGGTTTCCGTTATAGTATCATTTTCTACGTTATAAGTTAAAGTGTTGCCGTTTGTGTTTTTAAACTTAGTTGCGTAATGGAAATCAGGAATCAGATACTTCATTAAATAATCTTGCTTTTGCTTAGCTGTAGTTTTATTTAAATATCCTTGAATTAAATCACTATTTCTTTTTAGTACTTCAAATTCTCCAAGTAAATAATTTTTAATTACTTTTTGATTTCCCTCTCCTAAAGAAGTTAATTCATCGTTTGAGTCTAATATAACTGAATTTTCAAAAGAACTAAATCCTTTCATACTGTAACTACCAGATTTATCAGCACTAAATAAATAAGGAAATATTACTTTCATATCACTTGAAAGAGCCTCTTGTTTTTGTGAATTCTGACTTTTTTCTAGAGTAGTATATATTTCATCTCTATCATTAAACATCTTAAAGAAGATATCCATATTTAAATCAGCTTCACCTATTTCTTTGTGTTGAATAGGATTGGCATCTCCTGTTGACTTAAGTTCTGAATTTATAATTAATTTTAAGTTAGATATTCTCCTATTTCTTTCAGCTATATTTTTATTTGAATTCTCAGCGTACAGTCCTTTTTTGACATTATCTAAATCTAGAAGATAATCAACAAATATTAGATTTTTATGTGATTTATTTTTTAAACTAGTTAAATTACCAGATTTCCAATTTAATATTTCTTTATTTAATCCAGAAACTAAACTGTACATCCAGCGTTGCTTATTACCAACAAACAAACTACTATCACTTAAATCAGTTTTATTTATAGCCTCATATTTTGCAATAATATTAAAAGGCGTAAATAAATCTTTATCAAGCAATGCTCTTACTATGTTTTTTTGTGTTCCATTATCGCTTTTAGAATATGCCTCTATAATCGATTTTAAGCCCTTTGAAGAGACTTTCTTATCATCAGCAGCTTCGTTATCATTAAATTTAATTTCTTGCTCAAAAATGCTTTTAAATAGGTCTTGTAATGACAAGTTTTTATCTAATCTTATTTTATAAAAAACATTTTCTCTATTGTTATATAATTGATTTACTGTTTTGTAGTTTAAATTTATATCAAGTTTTGCAAGTCCTTTTACTATATCGTTTTTAGTTTTAAAGTTTACCAATAGTTTTCTAGCTTCTTTGTAGTCTTCTGAGTTTTTTATATTATCTGAAGAATAATCAAATTTGTTAAAAATATTGCGTACAAATTCATTACCAATAAAAGCTTCTTTGTCTTGAGAGCTAGCTGGATCAATATGACGTAAAGTTAATTTACCGTCTTTTTCGTTTATTTCACTTATAGTAAATACATTTTGAGCTTTATAAAAACTTGTTACAAATTTAGTTTTAAAAGCCTCCTTATCTAGCTTAGTTTTTTTTGAATTATATATTCTTTCTATTTTAGCTAAGAAATCTCTCGAAATAGAATCGTCATTTTCATTTGATGTTTCTTGAAGTTTAGCAATCATCAAATCATATGGATCTTGAATATAATTAGATTCAGTTAATTCAAGTTCTATTATATTGCTGAGAGTTTCTACTATTCTGTTTTTAACTTCATTGGCTGGTCTAGCCATAGGAAGCATTAAAAGTTTACTTGTTTTAGGCGTTTCTGTATTATCTACATCTACTATGTAATCTGGAATAGAAGCTAATATAGATTTTAATTCAGCGTCTATATTATTTGTGTCTCGCACTTCAGATCCTTCTTTAGTAAAATTACCTATTTCGCTGTTAGTATTTATTTCATCATCATCTTCTTTTACATCAGCTTCATCTATATACTTTAAATTAAAATCGTTTAAATTGTTTTGTATAATTTTAATTATTCCGTCAAGAGATTTTTTATTATCTAAAATGTCTTTTTTAATAGATTTCATAGATTTTTTAAGAACTCTTAATTGATTTTCTCTAATTAAGATTTCATCTTCCTCTAAATCATCTATTTCATCTTCTAAATCAGATTCTAATTGATTATAAGCACTATCCATAGTTGCATATCTTTCTTCAAGCTCTTTTATAACAAATGCTTTTAATTCAACTGAATCTTTTTCATTTTGTGTTTTCTGAATATATTTAAGAGATAATGAATTAATTGTTTCTATCTTATCTGTGGCAGATAATGTTCTTTGATTAATAAAATATCTTTCTTGCTTTGCATTAACGAAATAATGACTACCAGACATAGAAATTAACTTTGGCTCATCCTGAGTATTTAATAACCCAGGATTAGCTTCAAAGTATTTATAATCTTTAGATTTAGGATCTTTATTAGTCCAGTCTCCTCCAATGAAAACTTTAAAAGAGTCAGAAAATAAACTATCATATAATATACTTCCTCCTTCTTTATTTTTTTTATTTTGCTGAGGAAATAATTCTAATAATTTACTATGTAGTATTGATTCTTTGTCTATTTCTAATCTTCCTTGTGGAAAACTTCCTTTACAGTGTATTTGTGCCATTAACAGTTTTTATTATTATCTTCTGGTTTATTGTAAATTTTATTTGCAAATGTAATAAATTTATTTGCATTATCTAAATTATCACTATAAAGAATATTTATTAATTGTATTAATTTCTCATAAGTGTTAGCATTAAAATCGTCAAAACTTGATTTTATTTTTTCCTTAGATAGTTTTCCAGACTCTAGTTTTTCAACATATCTTTTCAATCTGGAATCTAATATGCTTTTATTATCAAGTATTTCGTCTTCATCTGTATGTGATAAAGTTTCTACATAATTATTACTAGAGCTATCATCCATTTCGTCTTCAGTATTGTCTATCATTAAATTTTGTATTTTATTTTGCTTTGGATTATAATCAGGAATGTAATCAGGATTAAAACTATCTCCCGCTAATAACCCTCCCAGACTATTTCCTGGAGGTTTAATTTCAGGCGGTTCTTCATTAGTTGTTTTCTTATTAGCTTTTTTATTGTCTAATCCTCCAATTGATTTCAATAGTTTTCTTACCTCTTCGTCGGCAGTTTCTTGTTCACTCAATTCGTCTTCTTCACTAACTAAAGTTTCATCTCCTTGTATTTTTATATTTTCACTTAAATTTCCTTCTTCTAATTCTTTTTTAAACAAATCAATAGTTTCTGAGTTTAGATTATCAGTTGCTGAATCAAAATCCTCATACATTTTAGACAAGTTAAATATACTATCTTCATTAATAGTGAAGTCTTGATTTAATCCAGGCACTTTAATTGTTTTAATAAAATTATTTGTATTTAAATTATTTTCCTTACCAACTAAAACTGGTTGTTG